>Ga0114933_10000178_pt1 | contig 76872 bp, 76 predicted proteins | sample 4SBtaG_FD_89691 | JGI IMG/M metagenome (GOLD analysis project Ga0114933, IMG submission 89691) | Deep subsurface microbial communities from Kolumbo volcano to uncover new lineages of life (NeLLi) - 4SBTROV12_W25 metaG | ecosystem: Environmental > Aquatic > Marine > Volcanic | place: Kolumbo...
TAACGGGAGTAGATGTCGGTTTCGCAACCGAAGCCTCATCTACTAGCGCTGGAGCCACCGATTCAGATGTGCTCTGGACGCTGGGGTCTGGAGAAGAGGAACATGCAACTATAAATGCTAAGGCAATAGTAAAAGTAATTAAATTTCGTATTTCCATACGATAAGGATAATATTTTTTGAGGAAAAGGTTAACGGTAGTCGTAATTTTTAGTAAAGATAAACAATTGGACGCAGTGAAATTTCACTGCGTCCAATTGTTGTGTCACGCTACTTAGTTAAGTTGATATCCAGCTTCGCCATGATCACTTGAATCTAATCCCGCATCTTCTTCAGATTCAGCAGATCTTATACCTAGGCCAGGGATCACATCTAAAACTTTCAGGAGAGCAAAAGTTACCACCAGTGAATACACAAACGTGCTAACAATCAAAACTATGTTGTCCATTAGCAACGCAGAGTCACCTTCAATCAGGCCAATATCTGCGGCAAAAATACCGCAGCCGAGCAGGCCTACTATTCCACCTACACCGTGGACAGCAAATACATCAAGGGCATCATCAAATCGTAGTTTGTCTTTGAAAAACACCACATAGAAAGTAATGATTCCGGTTACAACTCCTAAAATTAAAGAAGGGCCAACGCCTATAAATCCGGCAGCTGGTGTGATGGTCGCCAATCCGGCAATTGCACCCGTGGCGGCGCCTACGCCGCTAGCCTTACCATTGTGGAACATACCAAGAAGCACCCAAACCATCATTGCAGTAGCTGCACATGTGTTAGTTACTAAGAATGCACTTACCGCGACTCCATCAGCAGCAAGGCCGGATCCTGCATTAAATCCAAACCAACCGAACCACAGAATTGATGCACCTAGCAAAACATAAGGAACATTGTGGGGCAAAATACCATTCTCTATATTCCTGCGCTTGCCAACAAGAACTGCTGCAGCAATTGCTGCTACACCAGCATTGATGTGAACCACTGCACCTCCTGCAAAGTCCAGTGCACCTCTTTCGGCCAACCATCCTTCAGGAGCCCATACCCAGTGTGCTACAGGCGCATAGACGATAGTCACCCATAGAACAAGGAATATGAGGTATGTCTTGAATTTGAATCGTTCACAAAACGCACCGGTTATAAGTGCAGGAGTGATGATTGCAAACATCATTTGAAAAATTGCAAACACCTGCTCATCTGCAGTATCCACACCGGATAAAGCAAAATTACTCAGGCTACCGATAAGTGCATTACCACCTTCACCGAAAGCAAGGCTGTAGCCCCAAAGTACCCAAACGACACTCACTACTCCAAGCGAAATAAATGAGTACATCATGGTGGAAACCACGTTTTTACCCCTCACCAAGCCACCGTAAAAAAAGGCCAATCCAGGGGTCATAAGCAATACCAAAGCACTACATGTCAACATCCAAGCAATAGATCCAGAATCCATATGAAAGATCCTCCCGTCCAGAAATTTAGTTAGAGTTAACCAACGGTACGACCGTACAGCAATATTTTTCAAAAATGTTAAAAAGTATGTTGCGAAAGTGTTACGTATTTGAGTGTAGTTTGTCGTTATTTCGCTAAAGAAAGCTTGTTAGACCTGAGAGTATCGCAGCAATGGCAGATATAAGAACCACAGCAAGTGCAATTTTTCTAAAAATTCTTTGTGAAACACGGCTGTGAAGCCAAATCCCTGCTACCAGGCCTGCAAGGCTTCCAGGGAAGAGTAATCCAGACAAAATAAAGACTTCAGAAGTCAGTACACCACTAATGAAAAAAGCTGGAAACGCAACAATACTGACCGACTGTAGATAGAAGGTGATATTCGCCCGAAAACGCTGTGGTTCAACATCTTGATTAGTAAAAAATAATATGACAGGAGCCCCGGCTAGCCCCGTGGAACCTATGAGCAAGCCGCTTAATGCTCCAACAGGAATAGAGAGCAGTTTTTCATTTTTTGCTTTCAATTGGAGCCCTGTAAACATTCCGATGGCGGTCAATCCAACGACTATGCCGATGATTGTTTTCAAAACTCCTGCGTTCAAATTAACCAAAAAATAAGTGCCTACCGGTGTGAAAATTATCCCGGATACGACAAGCGGCCATATCCTTCTGAGGTCAACTAAAGCGTAAATTTTTATAAGTAGTATTAGTGCTAATAAAAATCCCTGTAGTACAAGTACCGGCACCACCAGCGATGGATCAAAGAGAATTAACATTATTGGGGCTGCCACAATAACAAACCCAAAGCCTGTGGTCCCCTGGATCATTGCAGAGAAAAATACTGCTACCCCTGCAAAAATAATTAAATTTATCTCCGGCATCGATTAAGCATATAGCAAAAATGCCTTATCGACTGTTAACTGTTAAGCTGCTGCTGAATAGGAACCTGATGCTTCGATTTACATCTATCCCCGCGATCTCAAAGTATTTCCTCGCATTCCATAGCGCTGACTTTAGGTGGTTATGGATTGGAGGACTTGGCGGTCATTCTGCATATTGGGGGCTTATTGTTGTTCGAGGGGTACTGGTCTTACAAGTAACGGATTCCCCTAGCATGGTGGGAATAACTACTTTTGCTGCAATGGCTCCTCGGTTCGTCACCCCACCATTAGCTGGATATTTTTCTGATCGGTACACGAGACGAACAGTTTTACTGACAGGTTATATAGCGCAAATATTGCATAGTATGCTTCTCACAAGCTTAGGAGTTTTGGGAGTACTAGGTCCTTGGATAATTGTACTTCTAGCCGTATTTAACGGTGCAGTACGCTCATTTCAAATGACTGCAACGCAATCCCTTATTCCAAACGTAGTACCGAAAGAACATTTACTAAACGCCGTGTCCTTGAACATGATTTCCACTCATGGAAGTAAACTTTTAGGTCCCGGCTTGATGGCTATCCCCCTCATTTTTTGGAGTGCTACATGGGGATTTGCAATATGTGGACTACTCTATATGGCTGGACTGATTGGAATACTCTGTATAAAAGCACGAACGACAGGCGGCATACAAAAAGGGACAAGCTTTGGCGCTAGTCAAAAAGAAGCAATTATATATATCTACCAAAGTAGATCCCTCCGCACATTATTTCTATTAATTATGCTCCACTGCTCTTTAACAATGGCCTATGAATCAATACTACCTATATTTGCAAAAGTCGTACTTGATGATCCTGTCAGCGGTGTCAGTTATCTAATGATGGGCGTAGGGACGGGCTCAGTCCTGTTTGCCTTGTATGTAGCAGGAATGAGTAGTGCTCGACTACGGGGCAGCATGCTTCTAGTTTTAGGGGCACTAAGTGGCTTATCGCTCTTTGGATTAGCGTTATCAGATAATTTTGCCTCAGCCATTTTCTGTACCGCAATCATGGGAGGTTCGCAGGTAGGTTTCATGGCAATTGCCAATTCAATGGTTCAGACCATCGCTCCTGATGAGTTGAGAGGGCGAATTACTGGGCTCAATCAAATCAATATAGGTGGAACAATGGCGGTATTAAATCTCTTCAACGGCATTATTGCTGGAGAAATTGGGCCCACATTAGTTCTCGTCACATGGGGGGCATTATTTAGCGCAATAGTGATTGCTAGTTTGGCTTTCCCCACACCTCGCTCGCTCTATGCTGGTCGTACTTAGGGCAATTCTAAGGAAACAAATTTAGAAGAAGAACTAATACCTGCCTTGGCTTGCCCATGCAGCTCCATCTACTGGTAGCCAAATTCCGCTTATAAATTGCGCCTCGTCAGAATGCAGAAATAGTGCAGCATAAGCTACATCCCAAGCGGTACCCATTCGATTTCCGAGCGGTACTCGAGCATTTCGGGAGGCTATAACTTGCTCACGTGGAGTACCTGCCGCTACACGTGCTTCAATTGCCATTGGAGTATTCATCAATCCAGGAAGTATTGCATTGACACGAATTGCAGCATCTGCATGTGCCATAGCAAGATTCTGTGTCATAGCAATTATTGCAGTTTTCATTGTTTTGTAACCCAAATAAGGGTAACCCTCCAATACAGCTAACGAGGAAATGTTCACTATTGAACCGCCTCCTTGTTTTCTCATTATCGGAATCACATGCTTACATGCCATCCAATGACTCTTTAAATTAACTGCAAAACTACGGTCAAACGCCTCTTCAGTAAGGTCAACTGCAACAGCATCTCCCAGTGCTAAACTTGCACCAACATTGTTGTGAAGAATATCTATCATTCCATAATTTTTTTTGATGCGACTTATCAGGGTCTTTACGGAGTCTTCGCTGACAGCATCAACTACTTCAAAATTAGCCTCATTTCCTTCGGCAATTATCATATCAACGGTTTCTTGCCCAGAGATGAGATCCTGGTCTGCAACCACCACTTTTGCTCCTTCTCGAGCAAGCAAAATTGCAGTAGCACGGCCATTCCCAATGGTATCCCCTGGGGTTTGGCCAGCCCCAATTACAATCGCAATTTTATTTTCAACGCGTCCTGGCATAGTTCTACCTCCAGCAGCCTCATTTTCTCATGGTGTGATTTTGTAATGACTAGGTTAAGTAGTAAGAAATTCAAGTGCGATTTTATTAAATTCCTCAGCAGACTGCTGAGGAAGCATGTGGCCTATTCCTTCAAATGTCTCTAAGCGGGCTCCGGGAATGCTAGACGCTGTAAGTTTGCCCATTTCGTAATCATTCACTTGATCGTCGGTACCCCAGCAAACCAATGTAGGAGCTTTTATAAGTGGCATTCTGCGCAACGTGTTATACCTTAATCTGGTGTCAGGATTAGTCATGTGCCTCATGACACCAGCGAATGCCTCTCCATGGCCAGGCAGAGAATTCTTTTTAATAAAAGTTGCTACCAATTCATCAATTTCAACTGTTCCTTTCGGAAATCGATGTATAAATTGTTCTCTAATTTGCACTTCAGTAGGTACATTAAATTCGACCATGCTCTGAAGGGGACGAGTTGAGGTACCGCCGCCAGCCACGTTGATCACTTTGTTCACTCTTTCCGGGCTCTCATACGACAATAACGTAACGATCCATCCGCCCATAGAATGACCAATAAAATTAGCCTTCTCAATTCCCATCACATCCAAAAATTCACGAACATGATCTACAAGATAGGCGAATGAAAAATCCTGAAGAAAAATATCGCCAAGGCCCCAATTAAGGCAATCGATGGCATAAACATGTAGGCTCGCAGAAAGAGGGCCAATGTTTCGCACCCACGTTTCACAGCCACTGGTCCAACCTGCTCCGTGGATCAAAACTGTCGGGAACCCAGATCCAGCTTCCCAGTACCGTGTTCTCCCATGACTCATATCTGCGTAATTCTCTACCCAAGTTTTAGGCAAGCTCACAAAATTTTCTCCAAGGAAGGTGTAGGAACTTTGAACAATAGAAAATTATATCTGGTGGAGCCGAGGAGGCTCGAACTCCTGACCCCCGCCTTGCAAAGGCGGTGCTCTCCCAACTGAGCTACGGCCCCACACTGTACCCGTTAAGTATAACGAAAATTGCTGAGAATCGTTAGGCCAGAAAAATCTACAGATTTAAACCTTCTAGTGTCTCTTGCACTACACTAAATCTTTCGAAAGGAGGCATGAAGTACGCGCCTGCAATTTTACCTGAGAGCTCCTGTAATAATTCCTTGCTAATGTCTATACCAATAGATGCAGATTTATCACCTGCCTGCTCTAGGCGCTTTACTATGTCGCTAGGCACGAAAATACCTGGGACCTCATTGTGCAAGAATAACGCATGGCGGGTATTTCTTAAAGGTAAAACTCCTAAAATCACAGGAACAGGGAATTTGCCCAAAACTGAATAGACTCGATCGAATTGTTCCATCGAATATATAGGCTGGGTCAGTAAGAAATGAGCACCTGCAGCTATTTTTCTCTCTAAAACCTTAAGCTCTCGGTCTATGTCGGGTGCATTGAAATTAAACGCTGCTCCAATGAAAAAAGAAGTAGGGGAGTCTATTTCCCGTCCGTTAGCATCAACACCGTTATTGAATCCGGACATCAAGCGAATAAGCCCTGACGCAGTAACGTCTGATACTGCTGTTGCTTGAGGGTAGTCACCGCTCTGTGGAATATCTCCCATTACAGTGAATACATTGCGAATACCCAGAGCATGAGCACCTAGAAGATCAGAATGCAACGCAAGAAGATTCCTGTGCCTTATCGCAGCATGCATTATTGATTCTATTCCCAGTTTTGATTGAATCAGGCTCCCGGTAGCAAGCGCGCTCATACGCCCTTGTGCGCGGGGGCTATCAGCGACATTTACCGCATCTATGTGACCTGCAATACCGCGCAATTTATCAACAGTGTCGCTTATATCAAACCCTCTTGGTGGTGAAAGTTCTACAGTGACTACAAACTCACCTTTAGCAATCTTTTCTGCAAGTCCTGTAGCGGGCTTGCCTTCATCTTCATGCTTGGAATGCTTTTGGGGTGCTTGCGGTATTTTTGCAAACGCACGCTGAGGTATTACTCCTTTTATTTCGTCTCTTACAGAAGAAATATGCTTAGGCGTAGTACCACAGCATCCTCCAAGGATTGTTGCTCCGCTATATGCAATGTCTTTTAAAACTTCAGCAAAATAAGATGACTCTGCAGTATATTGAAGCTGACCGTCGACGTACGAAGGAAGCCCTGCATTTGGCTGTGCTATTAAAGGGAGATTGGTATTTTGAGCCATTCTTTCAATAACACTTCTAAGTAAATCAGGGCCAATACTACAATTAGCTCCTATAGCAAGTAGGCTGCTTTCATTTAGAGTAGTGGCGATTTCTTCAGGTGTATCCCCAGCAGGAGTCAATCCATCATTATTGAATGTTAGCGTTGCCATCAAAGGAAGGTTGGAGACGGAATGCACTGCATCCAAAGCTAACCTTAGTTGAGTGAGAGAAGTAAATGTCTCAAGTATCAATACGTCTGCGCCTGATTCAGACAGAATTGACGCCTGTTCGGCAAAAACATTATGCGCGGCAGCAGAACCTAAAATTTCCGCGGCAAAAGAATCGACAGCCAATGGTCCCATTGCGGCGGCAACCCAAGCCTGTTGACCATTCAATCGTATAGCCTCACGTGCTAAAGCAACTCCCGTACGATTCAATTCTTCAGTTTGCGATGAAATACCATGACTGGCCAATCGCGATGAATTTGCCCCAAAAGTATTAGTAGCTATTAACTCTGATCCTGCCTGCAAATAGCTACGGTGAATGGCCTTAACAATTTCAGGCCTCTCCAAATTCGCAGCTTCTATAGGCACTCCTGTAATACCTTGGGCGTAAAGTTGCGTACCCATAGCTCCATCAGAGAGTAATGAACCTCTCGATAGTCGTTCGATTAATGATGAATTACCCATATGGAACTTAATTGTACAGTTAAATTGCTGCATAGTGCGTTGCGAGTATTGAATAGAGAGACTATGCTGCTCGGACTTGAGAGTTAAACCCTATGAATGGTCCTGATTTAAGCCTTACCAATTGGCTCTTAGCCAGTTCGCCAGTCGTGATACTTGTAGTAGCGATTTTATGGCGAAATTGGGGAGCACCTAAAGCTGGTGCAGCAGCATGGATACTTGCTGCAGTACTGTCTTATTTTGTTTATGGCAGCAATACTGATCATGTAGCAATTGCAACCGCTAAAGGGCTCAGTCTTTCTGTATTCGTCCTCACAATTGTTTGGACCTCTGTTTATATGTTCAATCTAGTTGATCGACTAAAAGGAATTAACGTCATAGGCCAAACTATGGCAAGGTTAACCGAAGACAAGCTTATGCAGGCCTTGTTAGTGGGATGGGGATTTTCTAGTTTCATCCAGGGCATAACTGGGTTTGGTGTTCCTGTAGCAGTTTCTGCCCCCCTTTTAATCATGCTCGGCTTTAAACCTGCCAGAGCTGCCGCCATGGCCTTGGTCGGACATGGATGGGCTGTAACTTTTGGTTCAATGGGGTCGTCCTATTACACTATTCAACTCGTTACAGGAATTGAAGGTAGCGTGATAGCACCTCATATGGCGCTGCTATTTGCTCCTATCATAATCTTGAGCGGGTTTCTTGTAGCTCATATTTTTGGAGGATTTTATGCAGTCCGGCGCAGCTTTTTTGTGGTAATAATTGCCGGTAGTGCCATGGCCGTTAGTATGTACTGGCTAGCAAATATAGGCGCGCCTCAAATTGCATCAAGCGTCCCAGCTGTTTTGGGCATGATAATTATTGGGGTACTTTCCAAAACTCCGTTATCTTTGAAATCAGCCGATGATAAAAATATTGAAACAAAGAAAACGACCTCTCCTGAAGACATGTCCTTCCTTCTCGCATTCATGCCCTATATCCTTCTTATTGGCTTAAGTGTCATCTCCCAAATAACAATCATTAAAGAGGCAGTTACTCACATCCGATGGGGACTTGATTACCCAAGTTTTGCAACGTCTTCTGGCTTCATTGTCCCAGCAGTAGAAAGTTATGCGCCGATAAGAATCCTCAATCACCCTGCTCCACTTATCGCATTCTCAGTATTGTTTAGTGCAGCAATTTACCTCGTAGCAGGCAGGTGGCAAAAAGGGGCAGCGTGGCAGTCGTTAAAACTAACTTATAACCAATGCCTGGGAACAACAGTAGGTGTTGCAACCATGGTGATGATGGCTGTGGTTATGGCAGATTCAGGTATGACCGTATTACTTGCAAAAGGCATTGCTAATGTCTCGGGCCCAATTTTTCCGTTAGTTTCACCATTTATAGGGCTACTAGGCTCATTTATGAGCGGAAGTAACACAAATTCCAATGTAATGTTTGGCTTATTGCAACTTGAAACTGCGAATGCCTTAGGAATCGGGCCTGTTACTATTTCCAGCATTCAGTCGATTGGTGCATCTGTCGGAAGTCCCATGGCTCCTGCCAAAGTTCTTGTAGGAGCAGCTGTAGTTGGATTAGCTGGAAAAGAAAGAGATATATTTAAGATCGTAATACCGTATATATTGGCGTTGGTATTGCTTGCGGGGATTGAAGCCATACTTATCATTGAACTAATGCCAAACTGGGAGAAGTAATATGATCTCTGCGAATTGGAAGAAAAAATTACGGCACTTAGTGCTCGTAGGAACTTTAATCAGCTTTCCTCTTTTATACATGGGACCTGTCACTCTAGAAAGCTCTCTAGTGACAATGGCAGGGCTAGTAGTAGCAACTATTACAGCGATCACAGCCTGGCTAGTATTTTAAGACTGAATGGTACTGAAATGAATTCTAATCAAGAACCCAAGGTATCCGCTCAAAGCCAATTTGGGCGCCTAGCGGAATCGTATAAAAACAGTAAAACACACACTCAATCCAATGCTCTTGCATCTGCGGCCTCTTATCTCTCTGGTAGGAGTTACCAAACTGCAGTCGATATCGGTGCAGGCCCTGGCTTTACAGCGTTCGATATTTCCCCGCAATGTGGACGGGTAATTGCGACTGATATCACGCCAGAAATGCTCGAGCAGGTAAGGACTTTGCGCATAGATAAGGGTGCGCCTGATACAGAAATGATGTTGGTGCAAGCCGAATCTCTACCATACGCTGATGATTCAATAGATTTGATCACATGCAGAACTGCATCACACCATTTTGTAAACGTTAAAGATTGGATGAATGAAGTATCTCGCGTACTTTCACAGAGTGGAGAGTTAATTGTGATCGATACTATTTCTCCAGTAAATCAAAAAGCGGCCGATTGGATGCATGAGATAGAAATTTGGCGAGATCCTTCACACGTCAAAAATTTTTCACTCGCTGAATGGCAGACCTTAGCTAATTTTGCTGGATTAAAAATTGAAGTAGAAGTAATTTCAGAAGTGCTTTTAGAGTACCCTGATTGGACTCAGCGGGCAGGCATGGACGAAGCCGAGGCTGTGAAACTAGGCTTAGCATTAGAAAATGCACCCATTGAAGCGAAAGAAGCCTTCAACATAAAAGGAACACAGGCAAACGGGATTAATTTTTCCTGGCCCGTTATCAATCTCCGGGCAATCAAAATTTAATCGATATTCCTCAATGATCTTTGTGCTGCTGCAACCCCTGAGCCTGAATTAATTTCAAACCCCTGTGAAGCCAATGCTTCTTCTAAAGCGCTAAGCACCATAAGAACGTTGTTTGCCGTACTATTATGACCCATCATTCCAATCCGCCATACTTTCCCAGCCAACGGTCCAAGCCCTCCACTAAGCTCAATATTATGATTCTCAAGAAGGAATTTCCTTGCATCCGCTTCATTGACACTATCCGGTGAGCGGACGGTTGTCACACTCGGAAGAGCAATAGATGCGTCTGCAACAATGCTAAGTCCCATTGCGTTCAATCCTGAGCGCAGTGCAGCTGCATTACGTTTATGCCTCAGCCATCGATTTTCTATTCCTTCTTCTGCCACCAAGGTAAGTGCCTCTTGAAGAGCATATATCATCGAAATGGGAGCTGTATGATGATAGGCTCTTCGGTCCCAGTAGCTTCCTAATTCTGTTAAATCAAGGTAAAAGCTTCTGACTTTAGATTTCCTATTGGTTACTACTTCCATTGCGCGAGGACTCATTGTAAAGGGAGCAAGACCTGGAGGTGCTCCGATACATTTCTGTGTACAGCTATAGCAAATATCAATTCCCCATTCATCAACGTGCAATTCGACTCCACCCAAAGAGGTCACCGCATCCACGATTAGCAATGCTCCTGCTTCGTGAGCAATATCGGCTATTTCTTTTATAGGACTAACTACCCCTGTTGAAGTTTCCGCATGAACTATACCTACTGCTTTAACCTTCCCAGAAGTTGCTAGTGCCTCCTTAACGCGAGCAGGGTCGACAGCTTCTCCAAATTCATGGCCTACAAAGACCACGTTAGCTCCATTTCGTTCAGCAATATCTGCGAGTCTTTGGCCAAAATAACCATTTGCTGCCATCACAAATGTGTCACCGGGCTCTATAACGTTAACTATTGCAGCCTCCATTCCGGCGGTCCCAGTCCCTGAAATGGGTATAGTCACAGGATTCTCAGTTCTAAATACATAACGCAGTTTGCTACGGACATCGTCCATAACCCCAAGAAAGTGTGGATCTAAATGGCCTAAAAGAGATGAGCTCATGGCCTGCAACACTCGAGGGTGTACGTTACAAGGCCCCGCCCCTAATAGGAGGCGATTTGGAGGTGATGATAAACCGGTATTTTGTGTCATATTTTACTCACAGTTAGTAGCACAACGTATATTTGGGAATTCAAAGCATTATAACAAGCATAGCGTATCGTTACACTTTTCGTTGCTTTCAAGCATATACCTAGAGGTAAATCCCATTGTATTAATTTTTATATTTTTTGAACAAAAATTAAAAAATCAACTACTTATAGTAGTAGCAAATGTATTTCGTACTGTCCGTAGTAGTAGCGTCCTCAGCTTATAATCAGTACAACTATAATGGTAATCGCCTGTTGCATCCAACCAAATCGAACATAATAAAAGTCGTTGAATTGCTAACCAAATGCATTGTAAAAGTTTTAAACAATGACTAAATTTTTATATGTCTTGATATTTGGTTGTTCGTAGAAAAGGAGTTCTACCGAATGCAACAGCTAGATGGCATTCATCACACACCTGTGATGCTTAGGCAGGTTGTGAGTAGTCTAAACGTTTGCCCAGGCGGTAAATATGTAGACTGCACGCTTGGCGATGGTGGGCACACTTCCGAAATTTTAGCTAAAAGCTCACCCGCGGGAGCAGTGCTTGGAATCGACGCCGATCCTGAAGCAATTCAACAAACCATGAATCGCTTACACAATTATGGTGATCGAATAGTTGCTGTTAATGCGAATTTTGGAAGCGTTGCTTCATTAGCACACAAAAACGGCTTTATTCCAGTTGACGGAATTTTGTTCGACTTAGGACTTTCCTCAAGGCAACTTGACTTAGAGGACCGGGGGTTTAGCTTCCGCCGGTCTGCTCCACTCGACATGCGGTTCGGTATTACTGGAACTACCGCATCTGAATTGGTAAATGATCTTAGCGAGCAAAATTTAGCAAACCTGATATATGAATTTGGTGAAGAGCGAAAATCACGCCGAATTGCACGTGCAATAGTTAATTCTAGGCCAATTGAAGACGCCCTTCAGCTTGCAGAAATCGTTGCTAAGGCATCTGGTTACAAAAAAGGTAGAACTCATCCTGCAACTCGAACATTTCAAGCGCTGAGAATTGTTACGAATAACGAAATCGAAAACCTTCGCTCTGGGCTAGATCAAGCTGTAAGTATCCTCAAAACTGGAGGTAGGTTAGTAACAATTGCTTACCACTCTTTAGAGGATCGGGAAATAAAAAAGTTTTTTGCCCATCAAAACCTCCAGCCTCTAAGCAAAAAAGTTCTGAAGCCCGAGCCTGGAGAAATTTCAAACAACAGGCGCAGCAGAAGCGCACGTATGCGAGTCGCAGAGAGAGTGTAGACAAAGATTTATGGTAGTGAGCAAAAAAGAAAGAATTTATACGGCTATAGACATCGGGACCACTAAAGTTGCCACTTTGGTGTGCCGCATGGGACCTGGAGGTATCGAAATACTTGCAGCAGGTCATTCCCGTTCAGAAGGCATGCAAAAAGGGCTCGTTGTAGAACCTGACCTCCTCAAGCAAAGCGTTTCCGCGTCTGTAAAAGACGCCGAATCTTTGCTTGGAAAGCGTTTGTCTTCAGCCCATATTGGCGTAACTGGGGCTCATCTATCTTGCACCAACACAGAAGGTTCATTTACCAGTAATAGTAAAATTAATCAGCCTAAGTCTTTCACTCTAGACGATGTGGACACGTTACTCAAATCTACTGCAGGGTCTAGCCTACCTGGGCAGCAACTAGTCCAGATCATTCCTAGGTCCTTCGTTGTAGATGGGGCCACAAAAGTACTAGATCCAGTAGGAATCAAGGGCTCTAGGCTCAGTGTAGAATCTCACGTTGTAGTAGGTGATTCTAAGCCACTCGAATCACTTGCAAGGGTTATACGATCCGCAGGTATTGAAATCAAATCAATGGTTTTAGAACACCTGGCTAGCGCTGAGGCAGTATTAACTGCAAACGAAAAGGAAACTGGAGTAATTTTGGTTGATATCGGGGGTGGGACTTCCGATATGGTCGTTTATAAAAACGGTTCAATTTGGTATACGAATGCAATCCCAGTAGCTGGTCAACATTTCACAAGCGATATTGTTACTGGGTTAGGGCTTTTACCTTCAATTGCAGAGTCTACAAAAGTCAATTATGGCTCCGCGCTAACTGAAGGTATCGACAATGAAGCAGCCATTGAGGTTGAAACAGGCTTAGGCGGTCATACCCGCTTCGTTTCACAACTCGCTTTAAACAGACTTATACGAGACAGAGCAACAGAGCTTGCTCGAATTATCATGCATAAACTTGCAGAAACTGGGCTTAAGCATTTACCGCCTGCAGGAATCGTGCTGACTGGAGGGAGTGCAGCACTACCTGGAATTATTGAGATTGTTGCAGAGCAAGGTAAATGCCCTGTCCGATTAGGCGCGCCATCACACGCTTTGGGCCTGCCGGGGGAATTGGAGCATTCAAGTTTTTCGACCGCTATCGGTTTATTACTGTGGACATTAAAACACAAGCATGCAGGTACTTTTGTACCCTCAATAAAAATGTCAGAAAGAGTGACATTGCATGCTAAGCGTCTAGTAGCTCGCTTAGAAATGGAGCAACCAACACAAATAAACGTGTAATCAACTAAAGCAGGTTCTCAGTAGCCGGGGATCCTGCCTAGCGACGTAAGGAATACATAAAGCTTTCTTTCAATAGAAACGTAAATAAAAGGGGTTGTACTTATGGTAATGGATATATTTGATAGCTCTAGAGATCCACAAATTGGATTGGCACAAGTGAAGGTTATTGGTGTAGGCGGCGGTGGTTCAAATGCCGTCAACCGCATGTACCGTGAACGTGTTGCAGGAGTTGAATACTTAGCGGTCAATACAGATGCACAGCATCTGCTTCGATTAGATATTCCTGTGAAAATTAGAGTAGGAGACAAGCTGACACGCGGATTAGGTGTTGGAGGTGATCCTGAAATTGGGAAAGCTGCAGCCGAAGAATCACGTGAGGAACTCTACGAAGCAGTTCGTGGAGCAGACATGGTTTTCATTGCCTCAGGTATGGGAGGGGGCACAGGTACAGGTGCCGCACCGGTAGTTGCTGAGGTAGCAAGAGAGACCGGGGCTCTTACTATTGGAGTAGTGACCAAGCCATTCGGTTTTGAAGGCAGGAGGCGTGAAAAAAACGCCGATGACGGCTTAAGAAGACTTCAAGAACATGTTGATACATTATTAGTAATTCCCAATGACAAGCTAACTAGCATGTGTGACGAAACTGTAACAGCAGATTCAGCGTTTAAAATGGCCGATGAAGTATTGCGCCAAGGCGTCCAATCAATAGCTGAGTTAGTCACTACTCCAGGAGAAATAAACCTGGATTTCGCAGATGTCAAAACTATTATGACCGGTGCAGGCCCAGCATGGATGTCGATAGGTGCAGCACAAGGCGAAAATCGTGCTATCGAGGCTGCACAGAACGCAATTAATAGCCCAATGCTTGATGTAAGTATAGAAGGAGCGCGGGGAGTCCTATTCAACATTACTGGCGGGACAGATATGACTTTGAAAGAAGTGCAGCAAGCGGCTGATGTAATTTCAAGAGCTGTTGACCCCGAAGCAAATATTATTTTTGGAATGGTAACGGACATGAAGATGGTTGAGGAAGTTAGAGTAACCATCATAGCTACGGGACTACCAACTATAGAATCAGCAAATTTGCCTGACGACGGTATAGCAGAAATTCTTAGAGGTGCTTTCGGAGAGCAAGCAGAGCTTGACCTTCCTCCTTTCCTCAGAGAAAACCGTAACAGCTTGATCAGTTAGATCGATACAGAGTTATAAAAAAAGGCTGCTTTAAAGGCAGCCTTTTTTTATAACCTATTCATATCTCCTCAAACTACCTCTTGACGTGACTATCCCCTTAAGTGATAAATTCCATATGAAATTTGAATGGCTTATCTAGTAGCCGTTGCACTTTAAAATACACTATATTGTAAGTATTAATGAAAACAATTGCCTATATACCATTGGCGGGTGGTCAAAATGCGTTGTCCCAAATGTAATGCACCAGACAGTAGAGTTACAGACTCTAGAGATACAGGTCAAGAAATACGAAGGCGTCGAGAATGTTCAGAGTGTGGAAGCCGATTCACAACTTACGAACGTTTGCAAAGCGCAGCGCTACAGGTAGTCAAGCGCGACGGGAGGCGAGACAGTTTTGATGGCGAGAAATTACTTCGAAGCGTACGCCTTGCCTGTGTCAAACGTCCTTTACCTGGCGGTACTTTAGAAAAATTAGTCGAAGACATTGAAAGCGATCTCCAAGCACTTGGCAAGAATGAAATCCCAGCCTTTGTGATCGGGCAGACAACGCTTGCTCGGCTCAGAGAAATTGACCCTGTTGCATATGTGCGCTACGCAAGTGTCTACAGGGATTTCGATACTTTGGATGGTTTTATCAAAGAAATTCAGCAATACCAAATTAATGATGTCTCAGCTAATACTTCGTCTAGTCAACTTGAACTCATTCCTAATGAATTTGCTATACCTCGAAAGCCAAAAGCGCGTCGAGGTAGAAAACCGAGCATAAACGTTCCGAATGAGAAAGATAGGAACAACGCAAGTACAGATGATACAGAGTAATTATCCGTAGCAATAAATAAAAATAATCCTCCGATATTCGGAGTCCCGGACACTCATCTCCCCTGAGATGTCCATCGTACCCTCCTCCGCAGGCCCCTTCCGAAGCGCCACGGGAGTGGGCCAACGGGCCCCGTGGGAATCACGGGGCCCGCCCTTTATATCAATTCGAAACAAAGGAGCTCCAATGATTTCAAAAGCTCGTATAGCAATCACTTTAGGAGATCCAACTGGTATTGGGCCTGAGGTTGTAGCTAAAGCGCTTTCGAGTGAATCTATCTCTCAACTCGCGACACCAATAATTATAGGTTCGGTTGATGTGCTAAATCGTGAATTTGAACGACTACAAAGTTCATTACAAGCCAAACTTATTGAGAGTGCTGATCAATCATTGCCAAATGGCAAAATTGGAGTGATATCTCCAATTGATAACCCACATTTAGTACATCTTCCGTTTGGAGAGATCTCGAATGAAGCTGGTGAAGCAGCTGTATCATGGGCACGAACTGCAGGAGAATTAGCCTTATCTGGAAAAGTTGACGCAATTGCGACCGCACCGATAAGTAAGGAGGCTGCTCGTCTTGCCGGGTACGAAGATTTCGGGCATCAGGAAATTTACCAACACCTTGCTGGAGTAGCCAGGGTTCTCACGATGCTGATAACAACCAATCTTCGAGTCGTACATTTAACTACTCATCATTCTCTCGCTAGATCCGTTGATTATGTCCACAAGCAAGGTATTACCGAAGCCATAGGCATGGTTGACCTTTTTCTAAAATCTTATGGCTTCACTTCCCCTAGAATTGGAGTTGCTGCATTAAATCCTCATGGTGGCGAAGGTGGGCTTATTGGATCAGAGGAAATCGACGAAATTTCCCCGGCAATTCAAGCGTCGGTAGAAAATGGAATACAAGCGTTTGGCCCAATTCCTGCCGACACTGTTTTCGGTCAGGCAGTCGAAGGCCAATACGAAGCAGTACTTGCCATGTACCACGACCAGGGGCACATTGCGGTAAAAATGCATAACTGGGCCGAAAGCTTGACCCTGAATATTGGCCTTCCCTTTTTACGAACGTCCGTAGATCACGGCACCGCATTTAACATTGCAGGAAAAGGGATTGCCGATCCTACAGGAATGATTGAAGCCATTAATTATGCCGCAGAAGTTGCCAGCACTTCTATTTTGCCTGGCGCAAAATGATCAAAATAGGTTGCTGGTATACTCCCAGTGCAAACGGATCTAAAACCACGGGGGGGGAAAGTGCGAGTAGCATTTATTGGCGGAGGTGTCATGGCAGAAGCAATGCTCAGCAGGGCATTAGCTAGTGAAATCTGTTCCGCCGCCGATATTTATGTTACCGAGCTTTTAGATACACGTATAAACTATTTAAACCATCAATATGGCATTAATGTTAGTAATAAAAGAATTAACACTGCGACGTACGAAGGTTTAGTAGTTTTAGCAGTAAAGCCCCAGCAAATCACGCAAGTATATTCTGATCTTGGTGGTTCTTTTAACCAAAACCAGACAGTAGTTTCAATTGCTGCAGGAATTACAATAAATTCGCTAGTTAACGGCTTGCAGCATGATCGGGTTGTTCGAGTTATGCCCAATACTCCTGCTCAGATTGGGCAAGGAATGTCAGTCTGGACCGCAACTGAAAATGTGCCTATGCAAGATAAACAATATGTTAAAACCCTATTGTCCACATTGGGTAGTGAGTGGTTTGTAGAAGATGAAGATTTTATCGACATGGCGACTGCTATTTCAGGAAGCGGACCTGCGTATGTTTTTGCATTTATTGAAAGTTTAATCAACGCAGGGATCTCTATAGGCATGCCTTCTGAAATGGCAGAAACTCTTGTAAAAGAAACGTTCGCAGGATCTTCCAATTTAGCTAAAATATCCGAGCACAGTCCTTCTAAACTTAGAGAAATGGTCACTTCTCCCGGTGGTACTACAGCGGCTGCACTGCCAGAGCTTGTAAACGGAGGACTCGAAAACATTGTTGCTAACGCCGCAAAAGCTGCGCTAAATCGCGCCAAAGAACTAGGAAAACCAAATGATTAAAGAAATTGTTTTAACACTTCTCAACGTAATGACGTATGCGCTTCTAGCTTATGTCATACTTTCATGGCTGATAACTGCAAGAATTGGCGGGCAAACAGTAGCTCGTATATATATAAGTTTAGGCCAATTAGTAGAACCTCTTCTAACCCCTATCCGAAAAGTTGTACCTGTGTTCAGTTCAATCGATCTCGCGCCCTTGATTGCTTTCGTAATCTTACGCGTACTAAGTGCTTGGATTAATCGGGTTCTTTAAACGGAATAATTGTAATGGCTTTAGCCATAGTCACAGACTCCAATATTTCACTACCTAAACAAGTTCTTGAAAATTTACCTATTTTCATAGCACCACTTGAAATCCATTTCGACGGGTGTTCATACATTGATGGGGTTGATTTAAATGCTGAGGAATTTTATCGGATAATCTCAACTCAAAAGAAGGCTATTACCACCTCTGCCCCTAGGCCTCAAGCCTTTTTAGAAGCATTCGAAAAAGCCAGTGACCAATACGATGAGATTATATGCATAAGTCTTTCTTCAAAATTAAGTGCCACCTACACATGTGCCCAGCAGGCAATTGACATTGCAGCAACCAAATTGGCAAGGGTAAAAATAAAACTAATAGACTCGGAGACGGCAGGGCTGGCACAAGGCTTGATGGTTTTAACTTGCGCCCGGCAGGCACAGCGTGGTGAAAGCTTAGACTCTATCGTAAAAAATCTACAGGAAACTAAGGATTCTTATAGCATGATTGGATGCGTCGGCTCATTGGATTACCTGGCCAAAAGCGGCAGAATTCCAAATATATATAAATGGATATCCAATCTAGCTAATATTAAGCCCTTAGTTCAGTTCTCTTCTGGAGAAATTAAGATGGTTTCACGACATCGAGGTATTTCGAAAGCTCTAAATCACATGGTAACTGTTGCCAAAACGAGCATAGGTGATGCCCCTGCTTTTGGAGCAGTAATGCATTCAGATGATTTAAAAAACGCTATCCGCTTATCTGACAAGCTCCGTTCTCAAATCGATTTTGAAGAGTTGTTTATTACTGAATTAACTCCTGTAATTGGAGCACATGTCGGTAATGGATTAGTAGGATGCGCCTTCTCTCCGATCTTGAAGCATTAGCGCCTTCTTTTAAGTCTAAAGGCCCTTTCCACTCGCTCCCATCCTAAATGCTCATAAAATGGATCACCTTCTTCAGATGACGTTAATACCAAATTAACTTCTTCTCCAGCCTCTTGCTGTACCAAATCGAGCATCCTCTTCCCTATACCCTGACCTTTTGATTCAATTGCTACTACAACCTCAGCAACTAAACAGTAGTATGAACCGTCACTAATCGCTCGACAAAAACCCACTAGTCGATTGTTATTTCTGACTGTGACCGTGATATTGCCATGATCTAGCATCCGCTGTACACGCTGAAGATCTTCGAGAGGGCGTAAAAATCCGCCCTCTATCAAGAGCTCCGCAACTTCCTTAGGTTCGGGAATTAAATCTAGGCTATAGGAAATTGTCATTAGTTAAATAACCTCAAATCTTAATTTAGACAAAATAGGAGATGTTCCTTATTGTTTGACACAGACAAATTAGAATCCTAGCATTCGATATTAAATAATATATTCATCAATTTCAGAAGAGGGTTTCATGACTGTAATTAATGTAGAGAAGGGCGACATTACCAAAAGCCCTTCTGATGCCATCGTGGTCAATTTATTTGAAGGTGTTGCGTCACCTGAGGGTGGTACTGGTGCGATAGACAAAGCGCTCGGGGGTGCTATTTCAGAGCTAATCAAAGAAAAAGAAATTACTGGGAAGCTTGGGGAATCCACATTAATCCATACTTTAGGGAAGATTCCTGCTAAGCGCATTTTAATAATGGGTTTAGGAAAGCGAGAGAAATTTTCCACATCTGTAGTCCGTTCTATCTCTGGGCATGCTGCTCGATATCTCAAGCAAAAAGGAATTAAGCACGCTGCATCGATAACGCACGGTGCGGGGATTGGCCAGCTGGATACTAGTGATTCAGCTCAAGCAATCGCTGAAGGGGTAACTCTGGGGCTGTATGAATTCAAGAACTATCAAAGCAAAAAAAGCGAATCATCATCAAACGAGAAATCGTTAGAAAGCTTCACCCTAATAGAGCAGGACGAAGGAAGAATAAGCGCATTAAAAGCAGGCGTGGTGAGAGGATCGGTCATTTCCACAAGCGCACTGCTAGCAAGGAACTTAGTTAACGAACCTGCTAACGTGGTCAATCCCGTAAAAATGGCGCAAGTGGCGTCCGCAATGGCGCTGGAGGCAGGTATCCCGATTGAAATACTTGGACGCGAAGACCTTATGCAAAACGAGATGGGTGCAATGCTTGCGGTAAGCGCAGGATCAGCAAATGAACCTCAACTTATCATAATGGAATATCTAGGCGACCCGGAAAATCCTGAAAATAATATTGCACTTGTGGGCAAGGGGATAACTTTTGATTCCGGAGGAATTTCAATTAAACCAAGTGCAAGCATGTGGGAAATGAAAGGTGATATGAGTGGCGGAGCTTCTGTAATTGGAGCCATGAAAGGTATTTCTGAATTAAAGCCAAAAATAAATGTATATGGCGTTGTACCTGCTGTTGAGAACATGCCGTCAGGTACCGCACAGCGTCCTGGCGATATCATCCGTGCGATGAATGGAAAGACGATTGAAGTCGATAATACGGATGCTGAAGGCAGGCTGATACTTGCTGATGCAATTTCTTACATACGCCACACTAAAAATGTCAGGAGGGTTGTAGATATCGCGACACTCACAGGTGCGATAGTAATTGCATTAGGGCACGTAGCTAGTGGTGTAATGGGTACTTCGCAAACGCTTGTAGATGCGGTCTTAAGTGCATCAAAATCAACTGATGAAAAAATGTGGCAACTGCCATTATTCGAAGAATATAAGCGTCAGAACCATTCAGATTATGCTGATGTGAAAAATACCGGTGGAAGACCTGCCGGCAGTATTACTGCAGCTTTATTTATTGGGGAATTCACTGAAGGCGTCGAGTGGGCGCATTTGGATATAGCAGGTACATTTTTATCAGAAAAAACAACCGGGCATATGATCAAAGGAGCAACTGGAGTACCCACTCGAACTTTAATCAAATTAGTTGAAGACCTAGCACAAACATCCTAATAAGTTTGACCATGCGATTTAAGACCTATAACATTCCATTTCTTGGTGGGCGTGGTCGAGGGGTTAAGACGCCTGGTTGTGGCCCAGGAGATCGAGGGTTCAATTCCCTCCGCTCACCCCATTTATTCAGTCTTTTCAGCCTTTACTGAGTTGACTTAAACTCTGGCTCAACAAAAAAGACAAGTTGTCCGAGAGGGAGGGAATTCATGGGAAGATTAGAGAATAAGGTTGCAGTTATTGTCGGCGGTGGTCGAAATATAGGCAGAGCCACTTCTAAGCTTTTTGCATCAGAAGGTGCGAAAATCGCAATATTTGACCTAGATGAGGATAGGGCTGCTGCTGTAACAGAAGAAGTTGCTGAGCAAGGCGGTGAATGCATGTACGTCACCGGCGAGGTCCAAAAAGTCAGCGATGTCCAAAATATGGTAGCTAAAGTAGTCGCTCACTATGGGAAAATCGACATTCTTATCAATTGTGCTGCCATCTCAGATCGTTCACCGATGCTTGAACTTGAAAATGATGAATACCATCGAGTGATTGATGTGACTATGAATGGCACTTACTACACCTGCAAATATGTATCCGAGCAAATGGTAAAGCAAGGGCATGGTGGATCCATAGTTAACTTCTCTTCAGGCTCCGCATTCCAAGGAAACACACGAAGAGTAGCGTATGACATGGCAAAAGGAGCAATTGTTGTGCTTACCATGGATATGGCTGCTCAACTAGCTCAATATGGAATACGTACTAACGCGATTGCCCCAGGCCAAACCGGATCGCAAGTTGGAGGTAAGATTGCCTTCGAGGATCGTCATTCAAATAACTTAGTAGGCGGAAGAGCGGGCTACCCAGAAGAACAGGCTAGCGTCGCGCTTTTCCTCGCAAGTGATGATGCAAGGCACTTATATGGCCAGACACTCCAAAACGATGGTGGCAGCTCCATAGTCTAGCCAGATGAATTGAGGTAGAGATGGCCGAGGAATACAAAAAAGTTGCTAGGCGAGATGAAATCAAACCCAGTGAGTTGAAACTTGTCGATGTTGGTGAAAATCAAATTGTATTAACTGAACTTAATGGGGAAGTTATAGCATTCGATAATTTGTGCACTCATGAAGATTGCGACCTAGTGTATGGCGCGATCGACGAAGACAATGAGATTGAATGTGACTGCCATGGAGCGCGTTTCAACGTGTTAACTGGAGAGGTAACTTGCCCTCCTGCTGATATCCCTTTGCCGGTATACAAAGTGACAGTTAATGGCGATGAGGTCACTATCGGACCCAAGAAAAACTAATTAGTACGTCGAGCCAAGAGCAACACTCACAACTTGGCGCTCCAGTGAGAGTGCCAAGCCTTTAGCTAGCTCCAAATTTTGGGTTTCCCCTAGGGTAACAGCAAAGGTTACTCCCAATAGTCGACCGATTGAAAAATCTACAATCGTAGAACCAAGAGTACCGTTGGGAATCTCATGAATTGCAAAAATGGACGCCGCTTTGCCGTAAAAGCCTGAGAGTTCAAGCTGTTCTGCGTGTATAAGCTCGTGCCCGTTATCGTTCAAATTCCCGACACTTTCTAAGAATTCTTTAAGGAAGATGTCATCAATCCATTGAGATGGGCCGTCATCAGTTTCAAATAAATGAATCACAGTGCCAACAGTTATCAAATCTCCATCAAGAGCAGTCTCAAGTTCTTCAGGAGCAAATTCGCGTACATACCCTGTGATCCTGCCACGAGCTCCAATTGATTCTACAGTCTGACCTGGAAAGCCGTGATCTGCCATCGAAGTGTTGTCGAGAATCCCTTCTCTCTCAATTTCAAATCCGGTTAGCTCGCTAGGCAAATCATCAATATTTAAAAGCATGTGTTCGAGATCTTCTTCGCTTACTGCGTCCGTAGCACGCTTTAAAGGGTCATCGCGTTTGATTTCTTGCTGTACCAAAAGGCGCTCCTAGTAAATATTGAGTTCAGTTTATCAATAAATGTGACTAGAAACTAGCAAAAATAGTAGAATTGATGTACCGCCAGTAGCTCAGTGGATAGAGCATCGGTCTTCGGAACCGAGGGTCGTGGGTTCGAATCCCTCCTGGCGGGCCATTTTTTAGATTCAAATCGCTAAGGGAATCCAAATTACTATGCTCAGGAAATTTAAAATCCTTAATCTGATCCGGATATGAAAAACAACAAAACTAATTATTTATTTTACGTATTACTCATCACCATCATGGGTTGCATTGTTGCGTGCGGAAGTGGTGCGGACAATGAAGAGAGCATCTCAAGTACCAAAAACCATACGTCTAAGCCTTCATCTGAAATCGAGATTAAAGCAAAGGAATCACCTTCGGTATCATTACCCGAACTAGGTGTAAAAGTTGAGTACTCAGATAAGGTAAAATTATGGGGCGAGAATTGCACGAATGACCCTTTTTATGGGACAGTCGAAATACCGATAATAGACTATTTTAAGGATTTAGAAGATAAAAGTTGGGACGTCGCTCGTAACGAAACATATACATTTCGAGATGGCGATAAAGTCATGAGAAACGGGCCATTTACTACTTGGTACTTCGAAATGTTCTTGCAAGATGTTTCAAGCAATGTCCCTAAAAAATTCGAAACGATTTCTTTCGGATCACATCCTGAGTACTTTTGGGAAGACTACGTTAATTATGTAGTTACCATATGTGAAACATTCCATGGCCGAGATACCTTAAGGAACGCGGTACTCGCCCATTCCAAATTAATGAACTGGCGAACCAGCTGGCCGGCGCATGCTTCAAAATGGGAATCATTCCCATACATTGAAACGGGCCGTGAAGTAATCAAGGCACCTAGTCCCAGCGGCCTTGAACACTATACGAAATATATAACAGCATCAGGAGTCATTATTGTAGGAGGAGAAAAAGTACCAGCTCGTGCGATGCTGGCTGCCTATGATCGTGTGAATTATATGCTCTCTGCTCGACCAGAGTTTCACGACATTCTTAAAGAGAACAACGTCCGTATATCTTTGTTTGGACCAGGTTCAGGAAGCACAACCTCTGAACTACCAGAATTCGAAGGTGAAGACGAGCCGGGCGGAATGTCAATGGGAGTCACTGATGCTGCGATGACTGCCAACGCAGAGTGGTTGTGTTACCCGGGAAATCCAGATCGGGGTGGTGACCCTGTTATGCATGAATTAGTTCATTCACTTAACGGTATTGTCTTTGAGCAAATAAACGAGTTGTATTTCTATGAGCGAATACATGACCTTGCGCTGTCAGCTATCGACAAGGGAATATTTGCCACCAACTATACGCAGCACCTTCAGGATGGCGAAGAACAAGGTATACAACACTACGTTGGAGAGTACTGGGCCACGACAGTTGAAGGTTATTTAATGGACATGGAAGGATTTAAGAATTCGCACGACACGCATGAATGGATCAAGGAGAATGATCCTGAGTTATACGATTTAATTATCAGATATTTCCCTACTCAAAAATGGGACCTATGCACTGGGGAACTCAAGAAATGAAGACAATAAAATGGCGTGGGATTCCAGTAAATCTACCCAACAAGCGTCGTGAGTGGATCTTACTGCTAGGTGTTGAAGGCACTGTTTTGCTGGTGCTTGCTTACGCACTGATATCCAGATAAACCGATGCAACTAATGGTCGTTATGGAAGAAGGACCTAGGATCGATTGATTCTAGGTCCTTCTTCCATAAGCGAATCAGATTAAAAGTATTCCGTCCTAATCCTTATCTCTTAAAGTTATGACTCCCAAAGCCGCTGATACGAAAAACATACCCATCCAGGTAACTATCCCAAGTACATCATTACCTGTGGTGAAAATACCAAGCAAATGCCCGATACCAATAATCACATAAAGAGATCCAATAACCCTGTGCAAAAGATCAGCGTACCGGTCAGCAAGCGAAATTCCGAACAGAGCAAAAGCAATACCCATGATCAATCCAACACCTTCAGTTAGATGGTAGCCAACAAGATATATCGCATTTGCAGATTCAACTGAGTTCGGATGAATTCCTAAAGCCCCAAAATTTAATCCAACTGACGCAGCCATCACCGCTATACATAGCGGGAAAAGAATTCCAGATGGTGTAGCTAATGCAGACCATTTAGTGCTTCCATCAGTTGATCGTGCTGACATTGAAAGTGTTCGCGACGACATTGAAAGGCCTGTAAAAAGCAAAATAATCCCAGTAAGAAACAAAACCATAATTGCTTTGCTAAATGAAGGATCTTTAACTAATGCAATCAATTCCCCCTCGGCAGTATCCTCGCCTACTGGCCATCCTATGAATGCTCCAAGTATGAGAATCGGACCAAGTATCAATAGTGTTCCGGTAAGATTCTTTGTGCTCATAATTACCTCCAATTAATTTTGTCAGAGACAAAATAATCTCAAAATGTTGATAAAACCAGCATGCATATCTTCATTTATGCGCCAATCGACTTTTCTTAAAGGAGGTTTTTAGGAAAATCAAACATTATGGCCAATGATTCGAGTGGGTTTGAGGGATATTGCTATACGCTTCTGTTCAATCATAACCTTGTCATATTCTGCCCAATCGGGATGCTCTTTACCGGCAGCTGCCCTATATATCCCCTGGAGAATCTGTCGTAGTTCCTCTGGGTCAGTATTAGTAGGAGTGGAGACTTCTGCAATTCCATCCAATACAGCAAAAGTCCGACGATCGGTGCTTATGATCATAAGTGCACACCGTGGGTCCCTAGTGAGGTTAAAAGCTTTAGCATTTCGAGATCGTGTAGTGAATACCAGACTATTATCAATTTTTCCTACGGTCACAAGGCTTTGCTGCGGCATGCCGTCACGACGATAAGTAGTAAACACCACTACGTTATTCTGACTCAGCAAAGAATCTAAATCCTCAAGTGTTAGCATCACTACCTCCTAGAGTGCGTCGATACTAGGTGCGTGCTTGTACTTTGTCAAAAGTTTTTAAATTGGAAATCGATATCAATTTCGGTATTCTCTCTATATGTTGAGAATCCACATGCAAGTAGCTATGAAATCAATTCCCCTAACTGCCCTTGTTTGCTTATTAGTACTCATCCTCATTGGGTGCAATTCACATTCCGAAGAGGCTAGCCAAAAGAATACTAAAACCCAAACACAGCAATCCGGGCAAACTCAAAGAGCCAATAATCAAGAAATTGGCTCCAAAGTAAGTTCTGCAGAAGATGGAGGCCCCGAGAGTTCAGGTAAATCTAGTTCCAATTCAGTAGCAAATGAAACAAGGCATGGCAATGCTTCATCGCAATCCAAAGATTCCTATGGAAATAATAAAAATTCAGATGATCCTGTACGCTTTGAAACACCCAGTCTGGAAAATATCCTTATCCAAGACTTCGGGCCAATCGGCAATGAGGAAAATGCTTATGGGGCCATAGTTTTTAAAGACAATTTACCTGGGCTCATATTTGATGAATTTGGCAGAAAAGATTTGCATAATCCCTCTGCAGGATCATTGAATACTAGTTTTAAATTCAGGGCACCGCTAGAAACAATACTCGTCGCCCCTATCAGCGGCTCCGTCACTTACATTGAGTGGCAGCCTAATAAAAACCATTCATCTGGCGATTGGGAAATACATATTAGCGCTGATACTTCCTCGCCATGGATGGTCATTATTGACCATCTTGTAAGCTTAGAATGCAGGCGTACCTCTAGCACAGTTGTTCCCTGTGAATCAGATCTCAACATATTAGGCAATCCTATTGATATCGGTGCGAAAATAGAAGCAGGTCAGCCTATCGGGTACATTGGTAACTGGCTTTACGACAATGATGGACCGACCTATGGGCATACCGAATTGAGTATTCTAAAGTACTCAGAAGACAGGAATAGTGCATCTGTTTATTGTCCAATCCCCTACATTCAACCAAGTAAACAAGAGTATTATGTAGATGCCGTAGCGGACTTAATGAAATTCTACGAGCAATGGGCTGGGGACGGAACGGTATATTTGGAAGATCAAATGCCATACCCCGGTTGCCTTTATGAAAAAATTGATTTAAACCCTGATGGCACTACTGTAGTTGAGAACTTACAAGGCTAAAAAGGAGCGTAGGCATTTATGCGATTTGTACTGATTTTGATAGTTCTATTCACTCTGGTATCCGCGTGTGGTAACTCAAACACACCAGATCAAAACACGTCGACCGAATCAAGTAGCGAAGTTCCAAAAGAAATACCTGCTTCAAGTTCTTCACTTTCAAAGGAATCTGAAAATTCCAGCAGCCAAACAAGCAACCCTGAGTCCAAAGAACACGCGGACGCTGAAAAAACTGTATCCACTCAAGAAAAAGATGAACAAAAAGAGTTACCGACTCCAACTCCTAAGTCGGCCGTCATTGCTCCTACTGCTACTCCATTACCGGAAGTAGATAAAGATCAAATCGCGACCCCTACTGCCCAGCCAGAAGGATCTTCTCCGCCAGCTAAGGCCACATCTACACCAACACCTAGCCCAAAACCGTTCCCTCTAGATGTTCAGTTCCCTCTCGACTTCAGCCCTTCAGGTAGATATCAGAATTTCTCAAGTTCTGCGCAAACAGCTTTCCAAAATGCAATAAAAGTCAATTTCGATAAGGCCACTCAAAAAGCCGGTGTTAGCGCTGCAGTATTTGACGGAACTCAATTGTGGACAGGAGCTGAGGGGAAAGCTTCATCAACAGACAAGATGACTGCTGAGACTCCAATGATTATTCGAAGCACTTCAAAGACAATTTTGGGGGCTCTTATGGTTTCCCAAGTTGATCGAGGGTTATATAGCCTGGATGACACCATAGAATCTTTACTTGCAAATCATCCTGATTACAGCCTGATCAATACCCCCAATGTAAATACTCAAGTCACTGTCAGGCAATTACTAACTATGACTTCCGGGATTTATGACTGGTCTAAACCTGCTGATTTGAACAGGCGAATGTCAATAATGGCAGATCAAAACTGGAAACCTGCAAATAACCTAAAGCAAATTATTAAAAAATTTACCAGCCCAGGATCCTATAACTATTCGTATGCCAATAGCATACTTCTAGGTTTGATCGCATCTCATCTTGAGAAAAAAGATTTGAACGATATATACCAAGAACAGTTTTTCAAACCTTTAGGAATTACAGCCGGGCTGCTTCCTGAAATAGCAACGCCAGAGAATACCGCGATTGCTCATGATGATCTATCTCTTTACCAAGGAGGAACCGGCTTTGGTGCTCTGAACACCGGGTTAGCGGGGCAATTCTACGGGTTAGATCCAAAAATTAGCTGGGCTGGTGCTGGAATAGTATCTACACCTGAAAACATTGCTCGGTGGGGTTATGAGCTCTACAGCTCGTCAGGTTCCGCGGTCTCCCCTTCTGTCCGTACTAAATTAATTGAAGCTATGACCGTTCCTACGGACCCTGGGCTCACTAGCTTGGGAATGCATACTTATGGCTACTATATGGGTACAGGTGAAGTTACTCTGCCGGATAGGTCATCCCTGAAAGTCTACACTCACCCAGGCGGCGGTGGAGGCCGAACATCTTGGATTTATTACTCACCTCAGTTGGATGTATCCGTATCATTACTCGCAAATTCACAAATGCTGCATAACCCTGGGAGTTGTGGCTATAAAGGCCAGATCTTCATGACTAATGGAGAATGCATGGCAGGGAGCATTTTCAATGCACTCAAGAAATAGACGTATTTAATATATAAAACGGTAATTCTCTATTCTCGAAGAAGGACTTTATAGTTAATTCAATTTCTAAAGAATCATTAACTACTAATTTTACTTTGATAAAGGGTGTTACTTGTTCTAAGTACAAATATTTATATGCACCGTACTGCGGGCTTGGCCCAATACGTCCGAATTTTTCCCAATACGGTTTGGCCGTGGCAGATAATGCATACGACATACAATCACAAGTGTTAACCCATCCTGGTACCATCAGGCAATCGTACAATCGCGACCGCTAAGCAAGTAATAGGCAATTGTCTTAACAGCGCTAAAGGGTTAGCGGTGGAGTTTGCTGACTCCATGATCAGAGCGCCCTGAATCATCCAGGACCTCGTCCCATTCAAAGACTTTGCCTTTACCTTCGCGGTTAATCATGAATTTCTTTGCTGACAAAGGTTCTAGTAGCTCGCAGTAAATTTCGATTCTGTTCCCGTCAGGATCATTTATATAAAAAGAGCGAGTGTATCCGTAATCTATCATTGGTAGAATTTCCACGCCTTTGCTAACAAGATCATCATGTATAGCTTTAAGTTCTTCGGTTCCACCTTCAATCACGAATGCAACGTGACCCAATCCTAATGTACCGCGAGTATGCTCTCCTCTCGCTTTAAACAAACCTATGTCATGATGCTGCCGTCCAAATGACATAAATGCGCCTGGGTTTTCTTCCCACCTGGTGACTTCCATGCCCAATTTATCTCTATAAAATTCGACTGCTGTAGCCACATCACTAACATTCAAAACTGTATGACCAACTCTTTCAATCCGAGGCATACATACCTCCTTTGATATCAAATTATACTCTTCTAAGTCATTGAAATTATATTCGAAAAATCAAAGTTTCAAGTTTATTTAGTCTAGCAACCGTCCCGCATTTGGTACCCGAACCGAACATCCTAGTAAGCGCATAATGTACCAAATACTAGCCTGTATGCCCCCTACAACAGGAATTCCTAAGTCTTTTTCCAATCTCAAGATGGCAGGCATTACTCTCCATGCGCCTCCAAATAGGTAAATTCCGTCACATTTTTTGTGTACCGAAAGTGCCTCAAGGGAAAATTCATACACTTGCTCTGGTGTAATCCTGTCAGCATGCTCAAACGCAGATTGAATTCCATTCATTGCAAGTACATTGAATCCTGCATCTGAAAGATATTTGGTAAAAACTTGATTCTGCTCTTCAGGGGTATAAGTTATACCCACCAAATTATTTATATTTAAAAATTTGAGCGCATTTGTTAAAGCCTGTGGTGCAAATGCCACAGGGATTTCATATTTTTCAGTAAGTTCAAGAGAGAGTTCTTCAGCTTTTTGGTACCCGAGGATCATTGAAGGCGGAGCACCTTCAACATAAATAGCATCTACCTCAAGTTCTGCAAGCTCTTCAATACGCTCAAGCACCGGACTCAGGATTTTTTTAAACTCAGATGTTGAACCCTGCCTGACACCTGCATGCATCGGAATGACACCAACACCTTCCGGGAGGTAACGGATTGTTTCCTCTAACGATCCGGGTCTGTAGGTTGGCTTGATTAAGCCAACCGTTCCTTTGACCCCATACGCCCATCGTCTATCAGTATCATTTTGATTCATTGGTATTAAAACCTACGCTTATTTAACCCCACTTAGCACCACCATATATATCCAATGCCGTGCCATTAACCCACTCAGCGGCGTCAGAAGCGAGGTAAACTGCAGCATTTGCAACGTCCTGGGGCGTTCCAAAGCGCTCTACTCCAATACCCATCCGAATGCCATCAAGGACCTCTTCTGTTCTGCCTTCACGTATGACGGGAGAGTCAATAAACCCTGGATTTATGCAATTTACTCTTACAAGAGGAGCCCATTGCGTAGCCATTGCCTTGGACAAGTAGATCACCGCTGCTTTAGTGATGTTGTAGACGGTCATATGCGGAGGACCCCAACCACCCCAGCCACGACCTACACCGCCCATGGATCCCATATTTATTATGGTCCCCCCACCTTGTTTTTGCATCTGCGGCACCACCAAAGCAGATGCTCTTATGAGGCTTTTCACATTGAGATCTAGGCAACCCATGATGTCCTGATCAGTAAGATCTAAAAGAGGAGCTCTTTTGAAATCCTCAGCCACTGCGCCCCCGGCATTATTTACTAGAACATCAATTCTTCCATAATGCTCGATGGTTTGCTGTACCATAGCCTCAAGTTGAGCCGAATCCCTGACGTTCGTTGGCACAGTAAGGCAATCTCCACCCTCATTTTCAATTTCTAGCCTTATTGCGTCGAGTTTCTCCGGTGTCCGTGCTGCAACAACAACTTTCGCACCATTTCTCGCGTATTCAAGCGCAATACCTCTGCCTATGGTTTCACTACCACCCGTTACGATAGTAACTTTCCCATTTAATGAAAAATCTACTGGCTTGCTCAATTAGAGCCTCCTCAAAAATTATTATAATTCCTTATGGTGTAGTTCCTGCTGCAGTTAATCGTCGTTTTGCCTCTTCGTAGAGATCAGGAATTAAAGGGCCTTTCGATGAAGCATTAAGGTTAGCCTGCAGATGTTCGATATTCACTGTCCCAACGATATTAGTGTTCATATGTGGGTGTGATTCAGTAAATCGGATAATGAATTCCATTCGGGATTGCCCATGGTCGAGCAAATCATCCATCCCAGCCTTTTCCCACACATCAAGTAATTCAGGATTTCTCTCAGCTGCTCTTTGCTCTTTGCTTGGCGCACCACGCGCAGCTCCACCACGAATGATAGTTCCTGCACCTGCACCAGATGCCATTGATATCAAATCTTCATGTTCTCTTTGTGAAGCAGAGTACGGGATTTGAAAAGCATCAAATGCTCCCATCTCTATATGATCAGCCAAGTTAGGTATCGTACCTGACATACCTAAAAATCTTATCTTGCCCTGCGCCTGCAGTTCTTTCATTGTCCCTATCGTGTCATTCTCATCCAAAACTTGTTTACTCGGTGTCATATGCACCTGAAGCAAGTCCAAATAATCAGTGTTCAAACGCTGGAGGCTCTGCTCTACACCTGCAACAATATTTTCTTTTGTATATAAATGAGGTCCTCCGCCCCGCTCGTTCGCCTTGTCAACCGGGCTTGGCACTATGCATCCGCATTTACTTGCCAGAAAGTATTCGCCTCGACGATGTGATATATGACGACCTATGCGTTCTTCGCTCATTCCGTAATCGATGGACGTATCGATATAATTTATTCCTAAATCCAATACAGTGTTTAATATTTTCGCAGCATCTTCTTCAGAAACGTCACGGCCTCGAGGTAAACCTCTTAGTTCCATAGCTCCATACCCAAGGGTTGTAACTTCTACACCAGTACGTCCCAATACGCGCTTATTTAAATTTGGCATCTCAACTCCCTTTTCTTTCAAGCGAGTATAGCAATCACGAGTTGCTTCCTCCATCCCAAAAAGGAGCAAAGGGATTTAGTGTTTTACGAATTGACTAAACCGATTACAATCAGTCTATGACTACCCAAGGTTATGTTGGCCAAAGCGTACTAAGAACTGAAGATGAACGTCTCCTTAGAGGAGCGGGTAGCTTCACCGCGGATATTCATTTAACTGGGCTCCTCCATCTTGTTATAGTACGAAGCCCTCACGCACACGCGAATATATTGAATATTGATGCCTCTGCAGTTTTAGCATCATCTGGTGTAGTAGGTGTGCTTACTAGCGATGATCTTCAAGAAGTAGGTTGGCTCAGTAGTATCGGTAGGCCTGGGATGGAAATTAAGCAAGGTGGAGACCATCCTATTTTGGCTAATGGCCGTGCTCTTTATGCTGGACAGCCGGTTGCAGCAGTTATAGCTAACAGCTTGGCTGAAGCGATAGATGCATCCTTAGAGTTTGACATAACCTATGAACCCTTACCTGCGATAAATGATCTTGAAGAGGCATTAAGCAATAAGTTCGCTCCTCTACATGAAATTATGGGCGACAATGTCTGTGCTTATCAACGCACAGGTGGCGGCAATGTAGAAGCAGCATTTGAAAGTGCTACAAAAGTCATAACAGGGAACTTCCACGTTCCTCGTATTGCTCCAATGGCTATGGAAGGTAGGGCCTGCATTTCCAGCTACGATTCGAATTCTGGAAATTTAACTTTTTATTCCTCAAATCAATCGGCCCATGACATAGAACATCATTTACACGAAATAATTACTGTACCTGGGCATATACGGGTGTTCGCGCCAGACGTAGGAGGCGGCTTCGGTCATAAGCATCATATTTACCCAGAAGAAGTATGCGCTATTGTTTACTCAATAAGATCGGGGCTTCCGGTTAAATGGGTAGAATCCCGTAGCGAAAACATCCATTCTTCGCACTCACGTGGATTAGAAGCTTCCTTAAGTGCAGCAGTTAATCCGAATGGGAAAATACTTGGCCTCAAAGGTCGTTTTCTTTCAGATATGGGCGCATTCTGGATCAGCGGGGCATTCACTTCACCTGATAATGCAGCTAAAAGGATAACCGGCCCATACGATATTCAAGCGTATGATGGCGAACAATTCTGCTTAATGACGAATAGGCCGCCAATGACTTCCTATCGAGGGGCGGGACAACCAGAAGGCACTTTCTGCATGGAAAGACTGATGGATTTAATTGCAAGGGAATTAGATATTGACCCCATTGAAGTGCGGCGGGTTAATCTGATAAGCCCTAAGAGTTTTCCGTATAAAACTGTGGCAGGAATACCGTATGTCGATGGTGATTATGAACCAATTATCGATAGAGCCATTGAAAAAAGCCAGTATCAAGAACTTCTTAGGCAGAGGGATGAAGATAGAAAGTCAGGTAAATTAGTTGGGGTCGGAGTTGCTATTTCTACAAAAGGTTCTGGGGGGACTGGTGGCGATGCAGCTCGTTCCAGTGCAGCAAAAATCTCTATCGATCGTGATGGAGGAGTTTTGATTGCTACTGACATTTCGCCACATGGCCAAGGCAATGCAACTACTTTTTCACAAATTGCTGCAGATACTTTGGGCGTTGTAATTGAAGATATCACTGTCCAGTGGGGCGATTCCCATCTGATAGAACCATTTGGGCCCGGAGCAGGTACTTATGCGAGTCGCGGGTTGGTAATAGGAGGTCATGCAGTACATCAAACTGCAGAGCAATTACGTGAATCCCTAGTGGAAACGGGAGCAAGGGTTCTCGAAACCAGTAGCGCTAATATCCGTATATCATCAGGGCGAATTCATTCGATTCAGAATCCCTCTCACTATCTCTCTATCGGGCAAGTTGCATGCATGATAGGTGATGAGTTTAACGGCTGTGAACATTATTCCACTTTCACTTTACCTCCAGGAAGCTTCGCCTTTGCTATGCATGTGGCGTACGTTGAAATAGACATAGAAACTGGGCATGTACAAGTCAAGGACTTTACTGCCGTACATGATGTTGGGAATTTAATTAATCCAATGATTGTAAATGGCCAAATACATGGTGGGATAGTCCAAGGTTTTGGAGAAGCGATGCTAGAGGGAATTTCATATGCTGAAGATGGTCGGCCTAATGAATGGTCTTTCATGGATTACTCAATGCCTTTGGCGGAAGATTTACCTAAAATGAAAATTGAAACATATGCGACCGAAGCAAGGAATGGTGCTCTAGGAGTAAGAGGCATTGGGGAAATGCCATCCGTCACTGCTCCAGTAGTGCTCGCAAATGCAGTACATGACGCACTCAGCAGTATTGGCGCTTCAATGGTTGAAATTCCTTTGTCGCAGGAAAAAGTATGGAAAGCTATTAATGCTACAAGCGGAAAAGCTGCTGATTAATGCGTCCGAAGACTTGCAAATATCTTTAATGAGGATGAAGATGAACTCATGCGAATAGGCGAATTTGAACTACTCGACTCAATGCCAGAACTGCGTAATCCTCACATTATTGCAACTCTTACTCCTTGGATTGATGCAGGAAGCGTGGGCTCACTTAGCGTAGAACGCCTAGAGCGATTCATGGGAGCAGAAGATCTCGGAGGTCTTGTAAAACCTGGACGCTATTTTGACTTCACTCGCTATAGGCCAGTTATGTACTACGAAGATGGCAAACGCCAAATGCGTATTCCAAATGCCGATTTAAGATGGGCAAAAGGTCCTAATGATCACGATTTTATTTTTCTTCACATGCTAGAGCCTCACTCCAATTCAGAGGAATATGTTGATGCATTAGTGGAAGTTATTCAGCATTTAAAAGTGCAGCGATTCTGTAGAATTGGTGCTATGTATGATGCCGTACCTCATACACGTCCATTGTTAATCATGGGAACCTTAAATGGTCAACCAATGGAAAACTATGAAGGCATACAAGGAAATCGACGACGCCCGTACCAAGGACCTACTTCAATAATGAATTTGGTAAGTGAGAGGCTTGGGCAATCGGATATTGATCACATGATGCTAATGTGTCGCCTACCCCATTACGTAGAGCTTGAAGCTGATTTTGCAGGCCGTACTCAAATGCTCAAGGTTATCTGTTCACTCTACGATTTACCTTCGGAATACCACATTAGTAGACGTGATACCCAGCAGTACGACAGGGTTACTGCAGAAATGGAAAAAAACCCTCAAGTTAAATCCTTAGTTGCTCGACTGGAAGCTGACTACGATGCTCGTCGTCAAAGAAGAAACCCCGGTGACGGCAAGGAATCAGCTGATACGTTACCTCCCCTTCCCCCATCCGTCGAAGAGTTCCTTGGTGAACTCACAAGTCTGAATGACGGTGAAGGTAATTAATTTGTGAGCCCCAATAGGGTCTCATCTAACCTAAATGAACCACAACCAAATCCAAGATTTTTCTATGGATGGGTTGTAGTTGCCGTACTAGGAATAATAGGCGGGATTAGCACTTTCATCGGAGTTGGAAACTTCGGGGTATTTGTTGTCCCAATGAGTGAAGATCTTGGAGTAGGCAATAGTTATTTTGGCTGGGCACTCTCTGCAAGACTTTTCGGGTTTGCTATTTCCGGTCCATTAATAGGACGTTGCATAGACAAATATGGCACTCGGCTTCCTCTTGCTATTGGTGGTTTTTTATTTGGCGGTAGTGCGATCGCATTCTTTTTCATAGAAGCCGGTTGGCAAATGATAGGTATAACATTATTTGCTGGCATCACTGGGTTTTGGGGAAGCAGCACACTCTATTTAACAGTCCCTATAGCTAAATGGTTTGTTAAAAAAAGAGGTAGGGCAATGTCTCTATTCTTCCCTTGTGTCCCTTTAGGAATTGGCCTAGGTAGTCCCGCCACACAGTTGGTTATCGACGCATTCGGATGGAGAGGAGCTTGGCTAGTACTAGGGGTGGTTGGGGGATTAAGTATCACGATTCTTTCACTTGTTTTTGTTAGAAATGATCCTAGCAGCATAGGTTTACTGCCTGATGGTGAAGTCAAGTCCATTGGAAATGCCCAATCTGCTAATTCTTCTATTGACGAATATCCTTGGACTCTGCGGGAGGCAATGGCGACTGGTGCGTTCTGGAAAATCAGCGCTTCATACGGGCTCTTAATGGCAGCAATGGGATCGGTCGGAGTATTTTGGATTCCATTTCTTCGATCGATAGATATAAGCCCGCATATAGCGGCATTAGCTTTCTCAACTCAAGCCTTCACGCAAGTGATCGCTGCAATACTCATCGCACCTTGGATAGACCGGATTTCGCCTCGTTATCTTGCGATGTCTGGCTTTACAAGTGTAGCTATTGCATTGGTAATAGCAGCCAATGCATCTGAGGCGTGGCATGGGTTCCTTGGAGCAACACTTATTGGCCTAGGAATCGGTACTGCTATGTTAATGCAAACACACATATGGCCAGTCTATTTTGGGAGAGTAAATATTGGCGCTATCAGAGGAGCTGCGACACCAATAACGCTTGTAATGACAGCTACTGGTGCCCCAATACTAAGTATCCTTTTCGATAATTATGGATTTGCGACAGGATGGGTAGTCGCGGGGGTGGCCCTAACTGTTGGAATTGCACTATTGCTGATTTCGCCCAAGCCATTCATCTCCGTACCTGGTAAAAACAACTCTTAATGGAATCGAGATGGTGAAAAAATAGAAATATCGTTTGAAGATTCTCGATATTCTGCTAAATCAGCCATAACTTCGCCCACGGTACTGCAAAATTTAAAACCATGCCCTGAAAAACCTGCAGCATACGAAACTTGTGGATATTCTTGGTGCAATCCGATAACAAAATTATGATCAGGGGAATTTGTGAACATGCAAACAACCATTCTTAGCATCTTTCCTTCAGCTGCAGGAAAATGATTACGCGTAAATGACCGAAGCATCTCTTCATCCTCTTGCCGAAAGTCACGGTCAAGATTATCAGGATCTGAAATTTCTCCAACATGGTGGAATTTCCCTACTTTGTAGCCAGGAACACCAAAAGCTGGAAACCCATAATATTCTTCCTCATCTGAAGTAATTATAAATACAGGAAAGTTAGCAGGGCTAAACATTTCAATATTTGATGGCTCAAACCATGCAACAACCTGCCGTTCAGGAACCGCAATCGATTCAAGTTCTGGAATAAGTTTTCCTGCCCAAGCTCCCGCCGTAAATACCAAGGCATCAGCATAGTATTCTGCTTGATCAGTAATAATTTTAACTCCCGAATCGACAGGTTCCCAATGTATTACTCGCTCTCCTTCATGTATCTGGGCGCCCCATTGAGTAGCGAGCTTAACATGGCCTTCTATACATTTCTCAGGAACCAAAAACCCACCGTCTTCTTGAAAAACTGCCATCATATCTTCTGGTAATTGGTATCCTGGGAATTTTTTATGCAGCTCTGACGAGGTAAAAATTTGATGTGGAATATTTTGATCAATACAGGCACCTAAGGTATTTTGAAAACCACTAGACTCTGGTAATCCTGCATGAACAGAACCTGTAATGTGCAGTATTTTTTCTCCCATTTCTGCTTGCAAAGTTCCCCAAAGTTCATAAGCTCTTTTGCCAAACGCTACATACTCGGGACCTTCATGGTATGCAAGACGAATAATGCGAGATAAGCCATGAGACGAGCCAAGTTCATGTGCAATCTGAAATTGTTCGATCCCGAGAACTTTTTTCCCACGTTTTGCTAATTGGTAGACAGTAGCACTACCCATACCGCCAACACCAACAACTATTACGTCATATTTTTGAATAGCCATAATCTTTTTCACCTCTAAATATATCAAAACTGTTGCCGTTGATTAACAGTGGATGCTAACATCCGGCCCTCCGAGGCATGCATATATAATGCCACGGAACTTTACGATTGATTTTGGGAGGACCGCTCATGTCTTGGGCAAAACAAATTTCTGGGCTCCTAGTTTTGAGTGCAGCATTAATGGTTGCAGTAGTTGCGTGTGGAGGAGATGATCCCACACCGACTCCTAAACCTGCTGCAGCTGCTCCGGCCGCATCGGCCCCAACTGCAACACCTGTACCTGCAAAGCCTACAGCCACACCAAAGCCGGCTGCAAAAGAAGAAGCTCCGGCACCAACTGCAACTCCGGTACCTGCTTTTGATGCAGAAAGCTACTTCAAAGGTAAGACCGTGAAAATTATTGTTGGTTTTTCTCCTGGTGGAGGATATGACACCTATGCAAGATTGATTGCAGCGACCATATCTGATTACATTCCAGGTAAGCCTCGAGTAATAGTACAGAACCTACCTGGTGGTGGTGGCCTCAGAGGCCTGCAGACAGCAATGGCTGCCAAGCCTGATGGGCTTACAGCGGTGACCATGGCAAATAGGTGGCCTGCTCGGGAAGCTGCAGGAGAGGACGTCAAAGGTTTTGACCCTTATACTGCCGAGTACATTGGTACTCCTAGCTACACAAACAAATGGACGGCGCTCTGTGTAAGGTCTGATGTAGCAACGAACTGGGAAGAAGTAGTCGCCCTTGGTAGGGATATCACAACAGGTACTTCTGCCCCTGGTGGTGACATGATCGGTGGTGAGTTTGTTTCTTCAATCGGACTACCCGTTAAAGTAATTTACGGATATGAAGGTACTTCAGAAGTACTTGCCGCAGTAGACCGAAAAGAACTAGACGCTACCACAAGGTGCCCCGGTGAATTCTGGCTAAGCCTTTACCCTGAATGGGAAGAGCAGAAGATGCTAAAGCCTCTATTCTACTGGAAAGATCCTATTCCTGAAGCTGAATTAACCAGAATGGGTGTTACGGGTTCAGTGCCTCATGTGTTTGACGTAACAAAGGCCAATGCAGAGCAACAAGCAGCTTTCAATCTAGCTGAAAAGTTAGAATCTATGACAAGGATGTACACTCTGCCTCCTAAAACACCTAAGGACATTGTCGAAACATGGCGTTCAGCATTCAAATCAACTTTGACTGATGCGAAGTTCGTCGAGCGCGCCTCGCAGCTTGAACGTGAAATTAATTACGGTGACCCTGAAGATTTCGTTGCAGCCGTACAGGCAGGAAAGGGATTGAGTACTGAGGGACGAGAATTGTTCAAAGCCCTCTATGGATTATAGTAAATCCTTCTCTACTCAAATTAGAGTGAAACAAGGGCAGCAAATGCTGCCCTTGTTTCTTTAATGTTTTTTAGGTGTTGACTTGGAGTCGATACGCACGTAGTTTACGCATGTTTTAAAGTTCTCTTATCAATCGAGGTTTAAGTGGACGGAGATTTTCTTAAAGCTGCCCTTGACGGCGCGGATCAATTATTTTCTGTTGGACCGATGATTGCATTTGCAATCATGATTCCAATTGCTCTCATTTCCGGGCTGATGCCTGGAGGCGGTCTCCCATTCCTAGTTGTGGTTTTATCATTCGCAACTGAACTAGACCCATTTATCGCAATGCCGATGGTAATTGGCTATATGGCTGCAAATGACTTAACGGAACCAATCCCATCTATCCTTCTAGGCATACCAGGTGCACGATCATCGCAAGCAACAATTCTTGATGGATACCCTCTTGCTAGGCAAGGCCATGCAGGCCGTGCATTAGGTGCCGCTTACACATCCTCGTTAATTGGAGGAATTGTAGGTGGACTAGCATTGTTCATGGTATTGCCATTTGCCCGAGAGCTACTGAAGTTATTCGGTTCTCCAGAATTTTTCTTACTCTCGTTTCTGGGGATAGCATCTGTAGGTATAGTCAGTGCTGGAGCTATGACGAAGGGGATGCTCACCGCATCATTAGGCCTATTAATTGGCATGATAGGTTTTGTGGGAGTAGCTGCTACTGAGCGTGCTACTTTTGGCATTCAATACCTTTACGATGGGATTCATATCGTTCCTGTAGTCGTAGGGTTATTTGCAATTCCTGAAATCGCAGATCTTATCATTTCCGACAAACCGGTTGCTAAAGATCGCTTATCTGAGATGCTGAAAGAAGGAAATAAAGATGTCTATTTAGGTATGCGCGATGCGCTTCGGCATAAATTCCTTATTGCTCGCTCTGCTCTCATTGGTGTTTTTATCGGTGCAATGCCTGGATTAGGACCTACCCCAGCACATTGGATTGCTTACGCTCAAGCGAGACAGACAGAGAAAGGGGCTCGCGAAACATTTGGAACTGGGGATATAAGAGGTGTTATAGCTCCAGAGGCTTCGAATAACGCTACAGATGGTGGAGTGCTAATGCCTACGGTGCTTTTTGGTATACCAGGTAGTGCTCCTATGGCCATAGTACTAGGATTTTTAATTCTCGTTGGTATTACACCAGGGCCCAATATGGTAAATGCCGATCTTGATCTAACCATTTCTCTCGTCTATGCAATTATTCTAGCAAATATCGTTGTTGTCCCCATAGTTTTAAGATTCTCTGCATTGCTCACAAAAGTTGCGGCAGTGCCTCCAAGAGTATTAGCTCCATTAGTAATTGGTATTGTCACAATCTCTTCTTTTCAAGCCACGTATAGCTATCCAGACCTCATTGTGGTTGGAGCCTTCGCGTTGTTGGGTATGTTCATGAAAGCATTTGCATGGCCACGCCCACCAATTCTTATAGCAATTGTTTTAGCAGGTCCTTTGGAAAAATACCTGAGCATTTCAATCCAATCACGTGGAGCATCTTTGCTCTGGCAGCCAGCATTCATAGGGATAATTATTTTTGTTGTAATTGCGGTTTGGTTCGCACTTAGAGTTCAAAAAGGCACGCAAGCGTACTCCGAGACTGTTGAAAAAGAAGGCAATGATGAGTAGCGATAAGAATAATACTAATCAAGAAAGAAATATTTCATGGACATCCATTGAAATAATCGGCGAGCTTATTCTGCTTGGCTTTATGATGGTCCTCATTATTGCTTACTTAATTGAACTTCCTGAGATTAAATGGGCTGGAAGATACCTTCCGCTTCTCGCAATAACAATGGGATTACCATTCTGGTTCCTGAGAGTAAGAACTGTCCTTGCTAGGAAGTCAGCATTACAGCAAGGAATGGTAATGGATCTTGGATTCAAGCTTGGCGAAGACCCCAGCGGGGAAAAGCAGCGAGCAATACTATACATGGGGTCAATACTCGGACTTTTCATCTTAGTTTGGGTAATAGGGTTTCATATTGGGCTTCCTGCATGGGTGGTTGGTTATTTAGTTGTTTATGCCAAGATGAAATGGCACTACGCATTAATAGCAGGAATTGGGTTTGAAGCATTTATCATCGCTATCCTTGATTTAACCATAGATATTGGATGGCCTGAGCCTCTCATCTTCAAATTGATTAATATTGCATACCCTTTCAACGAGATGTTCAGCAGAGCTTTTTAGGAAAGGGAAATAATCGGATCTAGCAATTCAATTTGAATGGTGATTTGATTTCAAAGGAGAAAAGTAGCATGGCTGAGCGAAAACCCGTTCCATATAACGATTTACGTGGCTATCTGAAATTGCTTGAAGACAAAGGCATGCTTGTCCGAATTTCTGCTGAAGTTGACCTCGATGGAGAGCTCGGAGCGATAGCATATCGAGATCTTGTAAGAGATGGGCCTGCGCTTTGGTTCGACAACATAAAGGATTACCCTGGAATGCCTTTGGTCGCAAATATTATGTATAGAGAAGATCAACTGGCACTTGCGCTCAACGGCGAAGCAGATTGGGCTAATCTCCGGGACATCATCCATGAAGGAATGCAAGACAGGACTGCGAGCAACATCGTAGAAACTGGCCCTGTAAAAGACGTCAAAATCATGGGGGAAGATGTTGACCTCGACATGCTACCCACACCTCGTTGGCATGAGGAGGATGGCGGACGCTATATTGGCACTACGGCGGGCTTTGTCACAAAAGATCCACTAAATGGAAACCTTAATATGGGTCAATATCGCTCTATGATCATAGACAAAAATACTACTACCGTAGAAATCATGGGGGATTGGGAAGTTGGTGCAAAACCGCCCCAAGCCTCCAACTATGGTGGCGTAGGTGACCGCAATGGAGTTGTTCATATACTAGAAAATGAGGAAAAGGGGCTGCCCACCCCATGCGCAATAGTACTGGGTATGGACCCCCTATTGACTCTTTCATGTGGAACCGCGGTTCCGCATGACGAAAATGGGCACGGAGAATATGAAGCTGCTGGTAGCTGGGCTGGGAGACCAGTTGATCTTGTAAAATGTGAAACTAGTGACCTGATGGTACCGGCTAACGCAGAAATAGTGCTAGAAGGAGAAATTGTACCTTACGAGCGAGTTAACGATGGTCCGCATGGAGAGTCAACAGGCTTTTACAACCAGCATCCTTCTACATTTATGGTCAGGATTAAAGCAATCACTCATCGGAAGAATCCAATCAGCTTCGGTCTTATCTGTGGTCGTATTGAAGACTACCCCCGACCACTAATGCGCTCAAATACCTTACTTGATGTACTTATAGCAAAATCTGGACTAACCAATATTAAGGAAGTTTTTTTCCCTGATGCAGGAAGATCAGGTTTTCTCATCATACGTGCACAAATCACAACCCCTGAGCAACCAAAGCAAATAATTGATGCTGCATATGAGCATATGCGGTATCGTTGGGTTATAGTCGTCGATGAGGACTGTAACGTAAGAGATTGGAATGATGTACTTTGGCGTATTGTCTCGTCAGTAGTCCCAGATCGAGACATATATCGAGGGAAGGAATATGAATATCGGACTCCTCATCCCGGTTCAATCGAATTTGTCCCGCCAACGTACGGGATGGCGTTTGACGCAACCTTTGAATTCAAAGAATATGAGCACCCTCGTCCAGGCGTAGCTCAGCCAAGTATGAAGATGATGGAGCATGTTGCTTCAAGATGGAAAGATTTCGGGCTTAGTTAATTTTTTTTATGTGGAGGGCAGAGGTGACAACCTCAGAAAACAGAAAAGCAGTATCGTACAAAAGTATGCGCGAATTTATGATGATTCTTGAAGAACGAGGTCTCTTAAAGCGTATTAATGCAGAGGTAGATTTAGATTTTGAGGTTGGAGCTATCAGCTACCGATCTCTGACTCGCACGGGCCCTGGTTTACTTTTTGAAAATATCAAGGAAAACCCTGACAAGCAGCTTGTCACAAACATCATGTATTCTCTTGATCAGCTTGCTGTCGCGTTTAACGGCCCAAAAGATTGGGTCAAGTTACACGATATAGTCAAAGAAGGCATGGCAGAACGACTGCCTAGCGTTAAGGTAGATGATGGTCCAGTTAAAGAAGTAAAGATTTTTGGCGAAGACGTAGACCTCGCTGAGATTCCTACTCCTTTGTGGCACGAGTTGGATGCCGGTCGCTATATTGCCACCACTGCAGGTGTCATAACAGTAGACCCTAAAACAGGTGCGCACAACATGGGACAGTATCGATCAATGATTATTGATCGCAACCACACCACAGTAAAAATCCAGGGAGATTTTGCGGTCGGAGCCAAACCTCCAACAGGTTCAACTTACGGAGGAGTCGGAGACCGCAATAGCGCTGTGCATATCTTAGAAAACGAAGCCTTAGGTAAAAACACTCCATGTGCAATCGCACTAGGCATGGATCCATTGCTTGTCCTAGCCGCTGGAACTGCCGTACCAGAAAATGACCAAGGCTTGGCAGAATATGATGCCGCAGGTGCATGGGCTGGCAGGCCTGTTGAACTTGTCAAATGCGACACGATTGACGTCTGGGTTCCCGCTGAGTCAGAGTATATTCTTGAAGGAGAAATACTTGCAGGCGAGCGGCATTTTGATGGTCCTCATGGTGAATCCTCGGGCTTTTATAATAAAAATTATGCAGCATTTGTATTTCGAGTAAATGCTATAACACATAGGAAAAGCCCTATCAATTTCGGACTCATCTGTGGTCGTATTGAGGATTACCCGAGACCATTAATGCGATCAGGTTCTATCCTTCAAACCCTAGTAAGCAAGTCGGGATTGACTAATATTCTGGAGGTTCATTTCCCAGATGCTGGTGCTGGTGGCGTCATTGTTATACGTGCAAAAATAGAGAAAGAGGGTCAAGCCCGACAGATTTTAGATGCAGCATATCAGCACCTCCGGTATCGATGGGTAGTGTTGGTGGACGAAGACTGTGACGTCCGTGATTGGAACGACATATGGTGGCGCATCGTTTCTTTCTGTGAGCCGGGGGATAATACTTTCATTGGGCCAGAGCACCCAAGGCACCTTGGACGACCAGGGGAAATGGATTTCGTGCCACCTCCTCACGGTATGGGCATTGATGCCACTCGCGAACACAAGAAAACAGAATACCCAGTGCCACCTCCGTCTAAACCTACTATGGAAATATTAGACAAGGTGGGCGAGCGTTGGGATGAACTAGGTCTATCCTAGGAATTTAGCCATTTAGAAGGGGCATTAACTTGCCCCTTCTTGGAGACCAGCTTTTGAGAAAAATAATTGTAGGTATTAGCGGTTCCTCTGCTCCTCATTATGGGATCTATACACTTAAGGCTTTACAAGCAATTGATGACGTAGAGACTCACTTAATTCTGTCTGAAGGAGCCCATCTTTCCATTAAATATGAGGCCCCTGAATGGTCCATAAGAGATATTGAGGGTCTTGCAGATATCGTTCATAGCCCCAAGAACATGGCAGCCAGTGTCTCAAGCGGATCATTTAAAACGGATGGGATGGTTGTTGTTCCATGTTCTATGAAAACCCTTGCAGGGATTGCTAATTCTTACAACAATGACCTCATTACGAGAGCAGCTGATGTTTGCCTTAAAGAGCGTCGCAAACTCGTTGTTGTAGCAAGAGAAACACCTCTACATAGAGGGCATTTAACTAACATGCTAGCGGTCTCCGATATGGGCGGCATCATACTTCCTCCGATACCAGGGTTTTACTCAGGGCCACAAACCATAGATGACATCATCAATCACACCGTGGGGAAAATTCTAGATCTGCTTGATATCGAAAATAACCAGTTCAAAAGATGGGAAGGAAAAGATCCTTCATCTGATTGAAGGCTGAGCAATGTCTGAAGAATTAGGAAATATCATCCCTGATGACTTATATAACGCTTTGCTCCATGAAAATGTAACAATTTCTCCTGGTAAAGCAATATTGATCACTACTTCTGACTCCAGCGGTTGGCCCCACCCAGCATTACTTTCATTTAGAGAAGTAGGGGTTAAAGATCGAAATACTATTCGCATAAAGACTTATTCAGGGTCGAATACTACTCAAAACCTCAAGGATAATGGGGTGATAACTTTAGTTTTTATCGATCCCACAATGACTTATTATGTAAAAGGCCTTGCTACGATACTCCAATCTCAGGCAGAAGATGCGCTTGATATGCTTACCGCCATGGATATATCTATCCGGCAAGTTTTGCGTGATTTTACTTCTGAGGATGAAGAAGGCGCATTCATCACTTCGGGAATAATGTTCCACAACCCGTGGGATTCTGAAAGACGCATATAACTAATGGGGAAATAATGAAAGTCACAAAAATTTCGGCCACAACGGCAGTTATTCCGCTGCGTAATGTAACTTCTTTTTCAACTCGTACGGTCAGCGAGCGTCATTACACTATCGTAAAAATTCTTACTGACGAAGGCATAGAAGGTATTGGTTTTTGCTATTGCGGAAATGCAGCCGGATCAATTGTTACCAGTGCAGTGCGCAATCTTTTAGCAAAACATGTAATTGGACAGGACCCTCATAACACAGAATTCATTTGGGACGCGATGTACAAAGACGCATTGTTAATGGGTCGTCGCGGTGCAGTTGTTAGGGCAATTAGTGCAATTGACAACGCACTTTGGGATATCAATGCAAAACATGCAAAGCTTCCTCTGTATCAATACTTAGGCGGGTTTTACCAAGATGTTGTACCTGCTTATGCAAGCGGGGGTTATTACCTTGATGGAAAAACCCCGGAGCATCTTGCAGAGGAGTGTCTCAGTTATGTCGATATGGGATTCAAAGCGGTAAAAATTAAAGTAGGTCGCGTGAGTGCAATCGAGGATGCAGCTCGGATAGAAGCAGTACGTAATGCAATTGGCGATGAGGTTGAATTATTTACTGATGCTAACAATGCTTGGAATGATGCTACTTCGGCAATTCGCGCAATCAGGCTTTGGGAAGATTACGATCTTGGATGGGTTGAAGAACCAACAATGCCTGACGAAATGGAGGCAAGTGCAGCAATAGCAGCGAGAGTCGATGTACCAATTGCTACTGGAGAGATTCATCAAACCAGATGGGATTTTATGGACATGATTGATCGTCAAGCAGCAGCGATAATTCAGCCTGATGCTGGAGTATGTGGAGGCATAACCGAATTTCGACGTATCGCTGCTTATGCAGCAGCCCATAGCATAACTATCGCACCCCATTGGCTCGCTGACCTACATGTACATCTAGTTGCTGCAACGCCTAACGCCACTTATGTGGAATATTTTACGGACACTGAAGTTCTAAACATTATGGAGATTTTCAATAATCGCCTTGAAGTAAAAGGTCACGGACTTGCTTTGCCACAAACTCCGGGTATCGGAGTAGAAATTGATGAAAAAGCATTATCTAAATTTTCTATAGATAGCTGGGAATAGGCTTAAAATTAAAGGAGCAGCAATGTTAAAAGCCTTCGATGCCGACGGACATGTGGATGAATGGGAAGGTACATTTTCTGATGAATATTTGGAGCCCGCGTTTAGAGAGCAACGACCGGTAGTTGTTGATGCCGATCTACAAGGAACTTATTTTACCTGGAATATTCCTGGGCGTGGTCTATGGAGAGTAGGATCTTCCCCTTCTAGCAAAGGTGGAGTTAACTCACAAGAGAATATTCGACTTGCAGAATGGAGAGGTACTTTAGAGAGCGGTGAATTCAGATCTGCGGCCGCTAGATCAGAATTACTTGATGTAGAGAACACCGAAATACAAGTTAATTACCCTACGTTGTTTCTTTATCACCCAACCACACTAGACATACCGCTGAATCAGGCGCTAACCCGTGCATACAACAACTGGATTTCCGACATATCAAACCAAGAACCAGACCGTTATAAATGGGTAACGGTCGTCGATGTTCATGATCCTAAAGAAGCGGCAAAGGAAATATTCCGGACAAAAGAGATGGGGTCTGTGGGTATTATGGTTCACGGTATGTATGGAACAAGAACCATTGATGATGATTTTTTTGCACCTTTATGGAGTGCTGCGCAAGAGGCACAATTACCGATTGCCGTTCATCCTGGTAGGGCTTCCCTTGATGTATATAATGCCAATCCCAATTATGGTGCTGCACAGTTCCATTTGTCTGTTCTACTGGGCTTTCGTCATATTATGGCCTCGGGTGTATTAGATCGGTACCCGGGGGTCAATGTAGGATTTTTAGAAACTGGGTGTAGTTGGGTAGATTTCGCAGTTGAGCAAGTAGATCTCATAGTCCACGACACTAAATTCAGGGCTGAGTTGGGTGCTACTAGAGCAGAGCATGATGCATTAATTGCAAAAGGCTTACCAAAACTGACGCCAGAGGAATACATTAAATCTGGGCGAGTTTTCATCGGATTTGAAGTTGATGAAGAAATGCTGCCCTACGTTATACAACGCTGGGGGGAAGACTGTTGGCTATACGCTAGTGATATTCCGCACGGACATCGAATCGTAAATGCTCCTCAGCAATTCGAATTACGTAAGGATATTAGCGAGGTTGCCAAGCGAAAACTGCTAATCGATAACACTGCAAGTTTTTACGGATTGCCAGTTCCGGCAGCTCAATAAACTAATTCTAATAATCGTTCCTACGCCTGAATCCTAAGCGCTTTAAAAAGCTTGGAAGCTCGACCGGAGGTTCTGGCTCTTCTTCTTCCAGAGCCGGAGAAGAACCGAACATTTCTTCAAATTGCTTATTGAGAATGTTGCTTCCTCCTTCCGGTAAACCAGTTGCAATCACCGTAACCCGGATTTCATCTTCCATTTTGGGGTCTGTGACCATACCGAAAATAATATTTGCATCTGGGTCAACTAACCGAGCAACGAAATCGGAAGCCTGCTGCACTTCAAGCAAGGTAACATCAGTACCGCCCGTAATATTCAATAAGACCCTTGTGGCACCCTCTATAGGTGCGTCTAACAGAGGGCTGGCCATAGCTTCTTTGGCAGCAAGTTGCGCTCTGTTCTCACCACGTCCGTGACCTATAGCCATCCAAGCTGGGCCTGCTCCAGACATAACAGCTTTCACATCTGCAAAATCTAGGTTTATTTCCCCTGGAATAGTAACCAATTCAGCTATCGACTGGACTCCTTGACGCAGGACGTCATCAGCAATACGAAACGCATTTTCAGCAGTCATTTGCTCGTCAGAGACAGTAGTCAGTCGATCATTTGGAATCAATATCAAAGTGTCAACATTACCTTGCAATGCATCAATACCTTGGTCAGCCTGATCTGATCGGCGGCGTCCTTCAAAGCCAAATGGCTTTGTAACTACTGCGATGGTAAGAGCACCAACTTCTTTTGCTATTTCAGCTACCACAGGAGCTGCACCTGTACCAGTACCTCCACCCATTCCGGCTGCAATAAACACCATGTCGCAGCCATTTAAAAGATCATATAGATCTTCACGTGACTCTTGCGCCGCCTCTCGCCCAATGGAAGGGTCTCCCCCTACCCCAAGACCTCGTGCAAGACGATCTCCAATTCTCACTTTCTCTGGAACATCTAGATGTATAAGGTGCTGCGCGTCAGTGTTTATAGCAACGTACTCTACCCCTGGAATTCTTTGTCTGTACATCCTTGTAACAGCATTAGATCCACCACCACCTACTCCAATGACTTTGATCCGTGCAACACCTATAGGAAGCTGCGAAATATGAGAAGCGTTGTCCATCGAAGCTAGTGAATCAGTATTATTTCCTTCCGCCCATAATTCATCAGGGTCGATATTTTCAAATTCAGAATCCACTGCATTTACCTCCAATGGACTTTGACTCAAGGTCTCTCGTCCCTCTAATAATCGCATCAGTTGTACCCAAGTTTTGTTGGACACTTCAGACGGCTTAAGCAAACCTTGCTCTAACATTGCCAATTCTTCGTATGGCACGCCTAATTCTTCTGAGAGTTGCGCCAGGGTGTATTTGGTACGATACCTCAGTTCACGAATGTAGTTTGCAAAACGATACATCTCACTAGAAACATCGCCAGACGCAGCCAACCATCTTTCTGCAGCATTCATAGCAAAACGCACCCAAGCATTCCTGCTAATTTGAATACTGTTTTTGTCTTCAAATGTCATTATTCATTTTCCTCAGGTAGGCGTGACATTATTCCTGAGATCTCATTACGATCTAGTCCATGTTGCTCACAAAACATCTTAAATCGATCTCGTGCTCTATTAACCCGAATCGCAATAGCACGATTACTCGGCGCATCTAGCATTACTACCATTTGGTCTACGTTCCTACCCAGCATATACCTTAGTCTCAAAGCAAAAGCATCCCGAGGGAAATCAGACTCGAAACTTATCCAAACTGAAGAATATTCTTCAAATACGGAGCCTGAATCAATGCCATTTTCGGTTAAGTGCTCAACATCTGATTGGCCTGAAACGCCAATGTTTTCTGAGGGGCTAACTAAGGTTTGTTCCTCAGATAATGTCCACAATCTACGGAATTTAGATTCAACGGTACGCTCATACCATTCATTCACGGTACTCCGCCCAGGCAAATTTTCAACTCCTATTAAGAGTGACACAAAAGCATCTGCTGCAGAGTCGTCTCGAAATTCGGGAAGGATATCGGCAACGCCCCATTTCTGAGGCTCATCATAGATTCGTTCAGCTAATTTGGCAGCTAAATCTTTAGCTTCTTTCACGCTGTTAGTTTGGCGTGCATAATCCCCTCGTGCTTCTATAAAATCCCGAAGCACTATTTGGAGTCGTTTAACAATTTCTTCTTCAGAAAGAAAAGTGACGTCATACATATTTAGTAATCCAAACCAAAGCCATCAATATCTTGATGAATGATAACAGTATCGTAATTCAGTAGTGCAGTCCATGAAACCTATTTATTCAGCGTCCATTTCTCAATGTGTGAAAATGCTAACCGTGCTAGGATTGCATGCGAAATACGGATTCTCCGAAAGCGTAACTTATGGCCATTCAAAAAAAATCGAAAAACCCTATTGAAGATCTAAGGCTTCGAAAAGAAGAAATAGTATCCTCTGGAGGTACTACCCGAATCGAACAGCAGCACGCTAAAGGTAAACTCACTGCCCGAGAAAGAATTTCGTTACTCCTAGACCCAGGAACATTTGAAGAATTAGATTCATTTGTTACACATAGATCTATTGATTTTGGCACAGGTGATAAGAAATTTCCCGGCGATTCAGTAGTTACCGGCTACGGCAAGGTCAGCGGTAGAACTGTCTACGTTTACTCACAGGATTTTACAGTTTTTGGCGGATCGCTTTCTGAAGTCACTGCCGAAAAAATTTGCAAAGTCATGGATCTAGCAATGCGTAATGGTGCTCCTATCATTGGAATTGCAGACTCCGGGGGTGCGCGAATTCAAGAAGGGGTGATTAGCCTGGCTGGCTATGGCGAAATTTTTATGCGCAATACTCTCGCCTCAGGAGTTGTCCCTCAGATATCAGCAATTTTAGGCCCCTCAGCTGGAGGAGCTGTCTATTCTCCTGCAATAACTGACTTCACACTTATGGTCCGTGGGATCTCACAAATGTTCATCACGGGTCCTGATGTTATAAAAGCTGTAACAGGAGAGGAAATTTCGCATGAAGAACTAGGAGGTGCCGACACTCACGGCTCACTCTCAGGAGTATCACATTTCACTCTCGATTCAGAAGAAGAATGCATGGAAACTATTCGCCAGCTTCTTAGTTACGTCCCTTTAAATAATTTAGACGATGCTCCATGGGGGGACCAAGATGATGACCCAGAAAGAATTGACGAAAGTCTACGTAATGTAGTTCCAGAAGAGTCCAACCGCTCCTATAACATGCTTGAAGTGATTGAAAAAATTGTAGACCACGGTGAATTTTTTAATATCCAAGCTGATTTTGCTCCAAATATACTAATTGGCTTTGCTCGACTTAATGGTAGAAGTGTAGGCATAGTTGCTCAACAGCCGTCGTATCTTGCCGGTGTTATTGACATACATGCTTCAGTCAAAGCAGCACGCTTTGTGCGCTTCTGCGATGCATTCAGTATTCCAATCATCACTTTTGCAGACGTACCTGGCTATATGCCCGGAAAAGACCAAGAACACCGAGGGATTATTCGACAAGGAGCAAAATTGCTTTATGCTTATGCAGAAGCAACTGTTCCTAAAATAACAATCGTAACCCGAAAGGCATACGGCGGGGCATATGTTGTCATGGGCAGTAAGCACCTGCGTACAGATATAAACCTCGCTTGGCCTTCAGCAGAGATTGCGGTTATGGGACCTGATGCTGCAGTCAATATAATCCATAGAAAAAAAATCTCTGACTCGGAAAACCCGTCAGAACTCAGGGATGAGATGATTGAAAATTACCGCAGTAATTTTGCCAACCCTTATCAAGCGGCTGAACGTGGGTTTATTGACGATGTAATTGACCCTGCAGAAACTCGTCCAAAGCTCATCAGGGCTTTGGATTCTCTGCAAAATAAGAGAGACACCATTCCTCCCAAAAAGCATGGAAATATTCCCCTCTGATGAAATATCTCGTCACTCATGAAATTCTGTACCGTCTAACTGTCGATGCTCGCAATGAAAAAGAAGCTATCGATTTAGCGGAAAATGTCCCATACTTGGAGTGGGATAATGAAATTCTCATACGAGAGGAAATTGTGCCCTTGGGTGAATCCCCGATCAATCCCAATCCCGCAAGCTAAGTGACTCCACTCGCACATTGGGCGTAAGCTTGTTCTGCCATCAACTCAGGGCTAGAATGTCTCATACTTCTACGAAGACTTGGGATTTTGATACCCGAAACATACCAAATTATGTTGACGAAAAGTCGAATGATCTTCAAACAAATATTGGTTATCGACGATTTCAATATGTACGAAATTAACCATCCATAAGGAGAAAATATGTTGGATCTAATGCAAATCGCACGTACTGAGGCAGACGGAGGGGATTTATTTGGCCTTCTCTCAGATCTTTTTGAAGCTGGAGATATTAGGCCTGACGGTTTCCCCAATGCAGTCATTTGGAAAGGTGGCAATCATGGCGGAAATGTTAATCCCGTTGCCCATTCACTTACTGACGCCTACGCGCTACTAGGAACAATCGCCGCCGTTGATATTTTGGGACTACCTTACTATGCCGTCCCAATGTGGTCACAATACAGGCATGATATGAAATTAGAGCCTTTAAGCTGGTTCGGTAATATCCCTTGTACTTCGATCAAATGGTCAACTGCAGGCGATGCATATGTGAACGATGGGAATGGTGGCAAAGTTGTAGTTATGGGCAAGTCAGGGAATGCACCTTTACGAACTCAAGCTGGTGTTTACTGTAATGTTCGGCCTTATGGACCTACAACCGTAGTTAGATGCATGCCTAACCTCCCTTATTCCCAAGACCAAAAGAAATTTGATGTTGATAAAGAGACCGGCATTGTTCACTCTGAGATGAATACGCCTGGTGTACAAATGGCATACTCATGCCGACTGTTTCTAAAGATGGTTCATGAGACTACTAAATTCGGCAGGGTCGCGATGAAACCAACGCAGGCACAAGAAGATGGGATTCTTTCTGGGCTTCTATCATGGTTGCTTAACGACACCAAATTTACAATTGGTCGTAAATATGCGGTCGATGGGTATGAAGAACATAGGGAACGTGTCGATCGAATAATCGCATTGCTGCCAGATAATTTCAAAGAAGGGATGGAAGAATGGAGTGGTCAAATTGAGCAACACATTTCAGATACAAATTACGGTTTATTAATCTGGGATTTAATTGACCAGCGGCCAAACATCGTATTAGCCACTGATCTTGACGGGGATCGCTTAACTGACTTACTGGCAGATATTTCTGACCCTCTACGTGCATTTGGCCAAAAGGTTCTAAGTTTTGCAGGCTCTGATAAAAAAATGGATTCGAAAATGTGGAACGAAATGGGTTATACGACAGGGAATGGGCGAGATATGACTTCTGTAATGTACCGGATGTCCGGCCCTCCTATTCATGAACAAACGCTAGGTTCTGCAGATGCAATGTTACTGCGTCTTCTTGATGGTGATGAATCTATGGGAGGAACAAAGAGCCCTTACGATCCGCGAATTCATTTTGTTCTTATTCGAGATGCCTACCTAGATGCTAATCCTGGTAATGAAGAATTAAGGAACTGGCTTGACTCGTCCTTAGAAATTTTTGATAGGGTGTACTCAGGTACAAGGCCAGGGTTCCTAGAAGGTTACAAAGCATTAAAGGAAGCTATTACTCCCTGGGGATCCTAGGGCTAATTACGATTTTACGGAGAAAAAAATGAGTAGGAAAAAAGTTACTGTCGTCGGAGCTGGGAATGTAGGAGCTACTACGGCTCAACGACTATTCGAGCGTGGGTATATGGATGTTGTTCTAGTAGATGTCGTTGAAGACATGCCGCAAGGAAAAGCTTTAGATATAGCAGAATCTGGTCCGGTCTTAGGAGTCGACTCAAGCATTACAGGCTCCAATGGGTATGCAGAATCTGCAGGTTCAGATGTCGTAGTGATAACCGCTGGGATTGCACGAAAACCTGGTATGAGCAGGGATGACCTTCTCTTCACCAATATGAAGATTATTGGTTCAGTAGTCAGTGAAGTAGTAAAGCTATCGCCTGAGGCTATATTGATCATTGTTTCAAATCCTTTAGACGCAATGGTTCAACATGCATTTTCTTTGGCAGGGTTTCCAAAAAACCGAGTTGTGGGCATGGCTGGGGTCTTAGACACCGCACGCTTTCGTACATTCCTTGCACAGGAATTGAATATTTCAGTAAAAGATATTCAAGCTTATGTATTAGGTGGGCACGGCGATCAAATGGTACCTCTTACTCAATACACTACGGTGGGGGGAGTGCCAATTGGTGATCTTTTAAGCCCAGAATCGCTCGAAAGAATAATTAAGCGAACGCAAGGTGGAGGAGGAGAGATAGTTGCCCTCTTAAAAACAGGAAGCGCCTTCTACGCACCTTCCGCGGCTGTTGCAGAGATGGTAGATGCAATACTTCTTGACCAAAAGCGCCAATTGCCATGTGCCGCGCTCCTAGAAGGAGAATACGGGATTAATGGTATCTATATGGGAGTTCCAGTTGTATTAGGTGCCAATGGTGTTGAAAAAGTAATTGAACTTGGTCTTACCTCAGAAGAGCAGTCTTTGCTAAATAATTCGGCTGAGGCGGTCCGAGAACTAGTTGATGTAATGGCCAATGCGCCTGAAAATTAAAATATAAGAATCACCGCCTGTTCCTCTAGGGAGCGTTTATGTCTGACCGAATCATCCCTCTTCACGTTTCTGAAGAATTCAACGAAGAGGATTCCTTAGCATTCACTGATGTCATAGTGGTGCTATACCTTGAGGGACTTCCATTTCATACTCATGAATCGGAAGATTATTATGAGTCAGGTCCTTTAACAGAAGCCGTCATCGGTTCATTTGCCTTGGGCTGTGCAGTCGGAATAGATTTTCAAAAAAAAATCCCCTTAGTCTTGCAGCAAACACATCCAAATGAAATCGAATATATCATTGCCAATTGCACTTCTGCTTTAGATGAACAAATCAAGCATGCAAAAGATACGATGCAAGTTTTGGAACCTGAAGATTTTGTAGATGAGCTCCTTAAGGCGCTTGAGGACTCTGAGAATATTGACACTGAAACCGCGCAAAATGCCATTAGCATGAGCTTCGAATATGGACTGATCATGGCACATTCTCACAGATCAGCCGCCTTGGTGCTTAGAAACGCGTTTGATAGATCTCAGGCTGAAGCACTCAAAGATTTCGAAGAAGAAAACGATGATGAGTTACCATCTGGGCCTGATCCTTATCAGACTCTTCAAAGCCTAGGAGCTGAGATAATGGAAGCCTACGAATCGGATATCGGCTTCAGCCAAGTAGATTAAGTTCGAATACTTGCTTTTTCTAGCACAGATTTTGTACTAACAATATGCTGTGACAGTCCTAATTCTTTAGAAGAATAGCCCATAGCCAATCCCACCATCTGAGGCAAATGCAAAATAGGCATTGAAATTTTTTCTTTCATTTGTGAGGCCGCTTTTGGTTGCTGCCCGTCTAAATTAAGGTGACATAGTGGGCATGGAGTAACCATTGCATCTGCTCCATGCTCGTGAGCGCTTGTCGTATGGTTCGCCACCATTTGCATCGAATTTTTTTCATTTATCAGCATAATGGGAAACCCGCAACATTTTGTGCGCCCTGGGAAATTTACGGGCTCTGCACCACAAGCCTCAATAATTTGTTCTAAATAATGCTCTCTACCTGGATTTTCATTAAAACCTAAAGCCCAAGAGGGTCGAAGTATGTAGCATCCATAAAAAGGAGCAACTTTCAAAGCTGGTAATGGATTGGTTACCATGCTTTTTAATTTATCTATTCCGATTTCTTCCACTATCACCCAGGCAAGATGCTTAATTACCACCCTGCCAGTGTACTCAAGGCCTTCTGGTTCAAGCTCTTTATTAATCTCGGATAAATATTCTGGATCGTTCAGGAGCCGGTAATTAGCTTGCGCCATAACTCCCTGACATGTCGAGCAGATATTCAAAATAGTAGTAAGTCCCATTCGCTCAGCCATAGCAAAAGTCCGGGCGTTTAACGTGTCACCAAGTTTCAATCCTTTTTCTTGGAGGACACCTGCTCCAGTACACGACGCACCAACAATTTCTTCTAGCTCTATACCTAATTTATCCGCAATAGCCATTGTCGATGTATATAGCTCAGGTGCACCACCTTTTGATACACAGCCTGGGTAGAAGGCATACTTCATTGTAGTTCCTTATCCTCTTTTATTAATGCTTAGCATTACTAATACGTTCAAAGATTCTTTTTATGTTTTTATTACCAGGCACCTTATGATGAAATGGTGCTGGCAAAGGAAATTTTCCTCTACGCAATACGCGAAATGCCAGAGGTAGGTTTCCAACTAATTTAGGAAGGTTAAACTTTCCCCAAGAATCCACAGCGAGCATAGTTTCATCAAGCCACCCAGAGTTCGATACCGAGTGTTCAAAAGATTTAACATGGCGTGCGCCGGAGGTATTTGTAACGCCAGACTCCATCAAAGAGTCTCTCATTTGCATGATACGATCCATTGGTGCTACACCCTTAGGGCAAACCTCGACACACATATAGCATCTAGTGCAGTCCCATACACCACCAGCTGAATTCATTTTGCCCAGTCTATGATCTGTTTTATCGTCTCTAGGATCAGCAACAAAACGATAAGTTTTAGCTAACGCTGCAGGTCCGATAAAGCTCTTGTCAACTTCTAGAGCAGTACAATCGGAGACACAAGCACCACACATAATGCATCCCATAGGAGTTAACAAATTTAGCATTGACTCATTTGAAGCAATAAATTCCTCTTCAGGAACAACATCAGGCTGTAAATAAGGCTCAATGTCGCGCACCTTGTCCCAAAAAAGCTTCAAATCAACAACCAAATCTTTCACAACGTTCTGGTTGCCCATTGGTTCTATTTTGACTTCACCACCATCTTCTACCACACTGGCTAAACGGGTGTTACACGCGAGCCTAGCCTGATCGTCAACTCTCATCGCACAAGAGCCACAAATAGCAGCTCTACAAGAGCATCGGAGCGCCAAACTAGGGTCAACTTCTTCCCTAATTTTGACCAAGGTATCTAACACGGTAAAGTGATTAGGAACTTCTACTTCGTAGTCCTGAAAAGTTATCTCTGCTGATTTTTCAGGGTCGTAGCGCTGGACTTTGACCTTTGCTTGCATTGAATGTTTCCTTCTAACTAAAAATAATTAAAACTAATAAACCCTTGCTTGTGGTTCCCAGCGAGTCATTGTGACAGGCAAAGTACCTACTTCGAGAACCCCATTAACGAGTCGAGCAGTCGTATGCTTCAACCATTCTTCGTCATTTCTGTCAGGTATATCTTTACGGAAATGAGCGCCACGACTTTCTTTCCTCAATAAGCCAGATGCAGCAATAGTTTCAGCCACGTCTAGCATGTAACCAAGTTCGGTATGAAATATTAAGTCGGTATTGTATATGCTACCTTTATGATGAATTGGAAGAGTTGAATAGCGTTCCTTAATTGCGCGAATTTCTGCAAGTGCTGATTGCATACCTTCTTCATTTCTAAAAACCGCTAAATGCTCGTTCATGGTCTGCCCCATTTCGAGGCGCATAGCGGCAGTCATGAGCCCATTATCTTTTCTATCGGCAACTGCTTTCATTCTTTTTTTTGCATCTTTTAAGTGCGATTCTGAGATTTTAAAGTCAGAAATACTGCGTGCGTATTCAGTTGCCACTTCACCTGCGCGCTTTCCAAAAACAACGGTTTCGAGAAGGGAATTAGCACCAAGCCGATTACCACCATGCACGCTAACACAAGCAGTCTCTCCGGCTGCAAATAGGCCAGTGGGCCCTCCCCATCCTGCTGTTCCTGTAACATCCCAGGCCCTAGTGTCGACGTCTGTCTTGATCCCGCCCATGATGTAATGTTGCCCAGGTCGAATAGGCACTGGCTCATTAATAACATCTACACCAGCATAATCACGTGCAACCTCATGAATGTAACCCAGTTTTGTAAGAATGGCTTCTCTCCCTAGATGGCGGATATCAAGAAAGACACATCCATCTACCCCTCTACCCTCTTCAATCTCTGTCGCTTCTGAGCGAGAGACCACATCTCTAGACGCCAGTTCTTTCATTTTGGGAGCGTAGTGCTCCATAAACCGCTCACCTTTAGAGTTCAATAAATAGGCTCCCTCACCTCTCGCGGCCTCCGAAAGTAGGACTCCGTTTCCAGCAAGAGTTGTTGGGTGGTATTGAATCATTTCCATATCCAGCAAAGTTGCGCCTGCTCTATATGCAAGAGCAAGTCCATCGCCAGTGCAAATAAGGGCATTCGTACTTGGCTCAAAAGCTCGCCCTACCCCTCCAGCAGCGATAATTACAGCCTTAGCAGTGATCGCACGCGTCTCTCCAGAAAGCATTTCGATCGCAATAACTCCACGACATTGTCCATCTTCAATGATGAGTTCAGTTACAAACCATTCTTCATATGAACTTACACCTGCTTTGATAATTTGCTCATACATAACATGGAGAATAGCTTGGCCTGTTATGTCAGCAACGAAGAATGTTCGAGCGCTACTTGCTCCCCCAAATGCACGTGTACCTAAACGACCCTCTTCATCTCGGCTGAAAATTACACCCATATGTTCCAAAGATATGATTTCAGCAGGAGCCTCAATGCACATGTACTCAATTGCATCCTGATCGCCGAGGTAATCTGAACCTTTTACAGTATCAAACACGTGCGAATCAACCGAATCATCAGTACCTCGTAGAGCAGCATTAATTCCACCTTGAGCAGCATTCGAATGGCTCCGAACAGGGTGTACTTTACTAATCATCGCTACATTGGCGCCGGCACGGTGAGCAGAAATTGCTGCACGCATTCCAGCAAGGCCCGCTCCTAAAACTAGGACATCATGGTCAGCCATAAACTTATATTCACCTGATTGAAAATATGAACTTGCACCTAAAACGAATATAGCAGAGGGGGATTACTCACACAACGATTTCCTCCAAATTTAGTCGTCATACAGGGTAAAACTCTGCCCACTATCCTTACAGTCTAACCTAACAAAATAAAAAATAATCTTATTTATTTATTAAATATTTATTGCATTTTTAGCCATTTCTCCACGGAAGATTGGTTGGCATCAATCCAAGCTGTGTTTAACCTGATGCTTTCCAATGTTTGCTCAATTGTCCTTGCAGCTGACGGAGCTGGATTTACTTGGAAAAATTCTCGGACCTCATCCTCTTTATCAGAGGATGAAAAATTAGACCCAATTGATACTAGCCTCATTATGGCAAAGCCGCCTTTACCATACCTCCGGTCAAATTCTTTCCAATTAGCTTTGAGAAAGTCCCAAGCTATTTCGAGCCCGTGTGCGTGGTTAGCTAATTGTATGATCACTCCAGGGGCGTCTTGTGAGCGCACCTCATCACCCATTGTTCTATTCAGAAGATCATTGATTAATTGAGGGTCTCGAACGCGTGTTAGAGCACTCAGGATCCTTACTTTTTCTTCATTCAGGTCGGCTTTTTTATACAGATTCCATAATTCGTCATATGTATCGGGATTAGATTCTTGGGCAGCAAGTCCAAAAACTACTCCTCGGATATCTGGTCGAACAATTTTTGTAGCTGCAGCATGTTCCTTGAAACTCTGTACTGCAAAATCTATCGTCCCTTGATCCCCATAAGCGCCATATTGACCAATAACAATACTCCTTAACAAGGACTTAAGATGGGTTTCGTTTTCGTCGGCTTCCCAACCAGTTTTTGATACTATTTTGCCGAAAATTTTTCGTGCGAACTCGCGATAGTCTGGGAGGAATGGAGCACTACCAAGCAATCCTTCAAGGCCTTTAAGGTTAGAAGCAAGGTCGCCCCAGACAATAGCGTCATCCTCATCAATAAATGAATTAGCCAGCGTAAGGAAAATTGTGCCTGGCAGATGACCAGATCGTGCAAGAGCATATGCATCATTTTGTAAACCAAGACGATCGACTGCCGGCAAAGCCTTATCGCGAATTGCACCGCTCAATGCTATCCATTCATCTTCTGCATAAGCAACGCGATAAAATCCCGTTTGACCTGAATTCAATTTAACCCAGGATGTACTTTCACCTATCTCCAAAGAATCAGACGCTTCTGCAAAGGTAGAACTGTAAGTATTTCCTGATCCAGTAATTACAGAGGTATGAATTGGCCATAAGTCATGTTGTGAAGTTTTGTCGATAAGGTAGTCATACAAGAATCTTTGTTGTGAAAATTCAACAGCCGTTTTTTGATCTTCCCTGCCTATGTGTACTCTCAGAACCGGATATCCAATTTTTTTAATCCAAGTCTCCATGAGATCAACCACGGAGATAGGGAAATTTAAATTACTTTGATTAGCTGCATCATTAATTGCATGCCATAAATCTCTACCTTGGGCATTTGAATAGGCATGGTCAGTCAAATATATATTTAATCCTTTTTTGAATGTCTCAGGGCCAACATAATTTTCCAACATCCGGAGTACAGAGCCGCCCTTGCTATAACTAATAGCATCGAAAAGTTCACGAATTTCGGCCGGATCATCTACATTTGCCTCAATAGAGTGTGAATTCCTCAAACCATCAAGGCTCAATGCGGCGTTTGTGTCATGCGACACAAATTGCGTCCACATTTGCCATTCAGGGTAAAGATGGTTAACAGTCTTGTCTCCCATCCATGAAGCAAACGACTCGTTAAGCCACAGATCATCCCACCATTCCATAGTTACCAGGTCACCAAACCACATATGTGCCATTTCGTGAGCTACAACTTCCAATACTCTTTGCTTAATCTGGGCAGCAGAATTTTCAGGGTCATATAGAAGGGCAGTTTCCCTGTAAGTTATTGCACCCCAGTTTTCCATTGCGCCTGCAGCAAAATCTGGGATAGCAATGTGGTCCATTTTGGGTAAAGGGTAATCAATACCAAAATATTCATTCATATAACTAAGCGCATTGATACTGTTCTCTAAAGCAAACTGCCCTAAATGCTCTTTACCCTTAGTAGCCCAAACGCGAATGAGTGTTCCGCCCACGGCATGTCCCTCAACGCATGCTAAATCACCAACCACAAAGGCCAATAAGTACGTTGACATGAGAGGAGTTGCTTCAAAACTTACAGCTTTCTTTCCGTTAGCAACCATGACTTCTTCAATTACTGGCATGTTTGAAATCGCCTGTAATTGGTTTGGTACAACTAATGTAATTTCAAATATTGCCTTGACCGACGGTTCATCCCAACATGGAATAGCACGCCTAGCGTCAGTAGCTTCAAATTGCGTGGTTGCCATGAAATGCTCTGCACCTTCAGTATCCAAATATCGGCTCCGGTAGAAACCTCTTAGCTGATCGTTTAAATAGCCTGAAAATTCGAGATGGAGCGTATGATTTCCTACCTCCAATTGCGAGGGCAAAATTATAGACACGCGTTCCCGGTTTTGATCAAAAATTATATCAGTCGCTTTCGCAGTGCCTCCTTGCTTATCAGTAATTACTGCAGAAGCAATTTGAAGTTCAATCGCATTTAAAACGATTGTGTCAGTCTCTTCATTTACAACGATGCCGATATCCGCCGAACCATCAAATGTAAATTTCTCGAGATTAGGTTCCAAAGTAACCTGGTACCTTAACGGGCGAACGTTTTCGGGAAGACGGAAATCTGATTTTTGTGCCATGTTGTCCTCTTATCAGGGATTGTTATCGGATCTATAGGTGAGTGGTACCCCCGGAGGGACTCGAACCCTCGCCACCGGCTCCGGAGGCCGGTGCTCTATCCGCTGAGCTACGGGGGCATACGCTTAATTATATTCCAGTACCTGCCATCTGCGATATCAATAATATATTTTCAAATGTCACAGAAATTGAATAAATATCACAGGTAAAGCATTGACACTATAAACAACGTGTTAATATGATCACAACGGTTTTGTTACGAACACGATCGTGGTTGACCGATAATCTAATTATTAGTACGGCCACGTGATGATACGAAAGGGGGTTCGATGAACCGCTTCTTCAGCTCTAAGGGTATTGCCCTAATAGTACTTGTGACGATTTTATCTATGTTGGTGGCATGTAGTGGATCTGATGGGTCCGCTGGTCCTGCCGGTGCAGCCGGTAAGGATGGTGCTGATGGTGCTGCCGGTCCTGCTGGTCCTGCTGGTCCTGCTGGTGCAGCCGGTCCTGCTGGTGCAGCCGGTAAGGATGGTGCTGCTGGTAAGGCTGGGCTTCCTGGTGCCCCAGGTTCACCTGGTGCAGCCGGAGACACCACGCACAGCAACATCTCAGTTAGCCCTAACAACGTCGCAGACAATGTAGCCATCTCAGCGACTGCTACTTTAACCGGATTTGGTTCTGGTGAAACTGTTGATGTCACCCTAGTGTTCGGTGACGGAACAAGTGTCGCATGGGGTAGTGGGACAGCAAGCGCAGGCGGTATTGCGACTGTTGCACTAGCTCACGATGGACTTGCTGCAGGTACCTATGCTGTTCACGCTACCGGTAGTAACGGTGGTAAAGCAAGTGCCGCTCTAACTGTTAAGTAATAGTAAAAGAGCATATTTAAAAAGCCCCGGAAAATCCGGGGCTTTTTAGTTCGCCTATCAATGTTATTTCTTAAGCCATTGTAAAAACCTCAATAATACCGAATTAATATTTGGCTCTTCCGTTCGAGTATTTTTTGTTCGATTCCAATACAGGCGCTTCCTTACCCTGGGCGATCCGATTTTAAAATTTGGCTAGCGGATTGTGATACAGATTTTGTTTTCATTTCCTGCTCCATACGAATGCGTTCGTCTGACTTCCGATATGCTGTCAAAGAAGCCTCCTCCTCGGGTGAGAAATGAATCAAATGAGCACCGAGTATTTGAGCATATTTTTGCTTCATTCTTTCGGCTTTAGCCTTTTGCTCCTCCGTTTGCTCTTTAGTGTTTAATTCTGATGGTATATCTGTCATTTAAATCTCCTTCTGATTGTCATTTCTTGGCCTAGGTCTTCTTGGGTTAAGTATCACCCCGTAGCGCATCGTACCCGACGAGTCCATCGTATCCGTCTCTACCGTAATGGGAGAGCTTTCGACTCCCTGCCTGACGTGTTCTGCTTCCACTAACTCCAAAAATTCCGTCAAGTTTCGTATCGGCTTTCTACTTGTCTCGGTTTGTTGTGGGTCATTCCACTGTGATTGATGATCAGTCATTGGAGCCTGCCTTAGGTTTCTCATCCTTCAGCCTAGGTCTCCTAGACCTGAATATCACCCCGTAACGCATGGGAGACGACGGACTCATCGGCTCTTCTATCGTGATGGAATCAGGGGAGGGTTCTATCCCCCTAGCTCGCAATCCTGCTTTCAGGGCTTCCACGAATTCTTCCTGGTTGCGTATCGGCTTTCTACTTGCCTCGGTTTGTTGTGGGCCGTTCCACTGTGATGGATGATCAGTCATTGGAACCTGCCTTAGGCTTCTCATCCTTCAGCCTAGGTCTCCTTGGCCTGAATATCACCCCATAACGCATGGGAGACGACGAGTCCGTCGTTTCCGTCAATTCCGTAACGAGAGAGTCGTCTAACCCCCGCGCGCGCCGGCTTGCTTTCTGGGCTTCCAAAAATTCCGCTAAGGTTCGTATCGCCATCGGTCTATCTCCTTTTGCGTACCGATGCGATAAAAAAGGCCATAAAAAAAGCCCTCCGAAGTACGGAGAGCTACCGTACCCCTTTGCCTTATAGGCCGCGTCGTTTCCTCAGAGCACCTTCAGAGGTGAAGGTTGCTGGATAGGGTCGTTGGCTGAGGCCTCGCCTATCACTCGATACGCTTATTAAATTAAGACTAATCTAGCATTTCATGCAGAAATTTACAATAACTTATTGTCCTATTTCTTTGGTAACTCGGACACGCTTTACGCGCCGCCCGATGGTGCTTACTACACGAATGTGGAGATCACTTTCTGTCACAACGTCACCGGATACTGGAATTTTACCCAGCCGGCTAAGCAACAAGCCTCCTACGGTATCAAACCCATCTGGCAGGACATTCACCTGAAACGATTCATTGAAATCATCCATGGACATACGTGCATCAATCAAAGCATCAGAATCAGACGACCATAAAATATTTGGCTGGTCCTTATCAAACTCGTCTTCGATTTCTCCAACAATCTCTTCAAGCAAATCTTCAACTGTGACAATGCCTGAGACTCCACCATACTCATCCACGACCACCGCCATATGAATTCGGCGTTCTTTGAACTCCGTCAACATTTCATCCACTCGCTTACTTTCAGGAACGAAAAACGCGGGGCGAATAATATCCTGAAGTACTGGGCTAGCTGCTCCATTGGTAGTAGCCGCGAGTAAATCTCGGCTATAAAGAATGCCAACAATGTTGTCAGAGTTTTCTTCATAAACAGGAAGTCGACTATGCCCGCTATCGAGAATGCGCGCGGCAGCACGATCAAGAGGAGTGCTTAAATCAACGCTTACTACATCTACCCTTGGTACCATTATTTCTCTAACCGGCGTCTGATCGAGATGCAAGATAGCGCGTATCATTTGTCGCTCGTGTATTTCTAACGATTCTTCAGCTATCGTTTCCTCCACATCTAGTGAGGCTTCAGGGCTAATTACTCCGTTACTATTATTACCTTGCTCAATTTCCTGATCTGCTCCCGCTATGCGTAGACCTGATCGTGAAAATACTCGTATCGGCAAAAGAGGCCATAGAAGCAGTTGGACAATAGTTCCAAAGGTTACAAGTGCACCAATTGAAAGACGTTGGACAATATTTTCAATTACTGGAGAGGCGATAGTTAAAACAAGCCATATCCCAATTAATATGCCGGTGATTGGAACCCAATGGAGTTCTGTTGAAACAATTAGCCAGCCTAGGCCAGATGCTGAAATTATTGCAGATGCAAGGGGAAGAAGGAGCCATATCAAATCTTCATAAGCCGATCGATCTACTCTGAGTCGTCTCAGAGCCGCTTCTCTAATCCCCCGTTCGTTCAGGGATTCTCGAACATTTGCTCGCCGAAGCATCGGCAATGCAGCATCAGCTGCGTGTAACCCAAGAAATGGAATTACTGAAAGAATAAATATTATTACTAGCGCCGTATTACCACTATCCAAGGGTATCCCTCTCCTTTTTTGAGAGCAATTTTAATGAACTAGATTTACTCATTTTCTTCGCGGGGATTCCTGAAACTCTTGTATTAGCAGGAACATCCCTTGTCACGACTGCACCAGCTGCAGTCATCGCCCCTCTACCTATCTTCACTGGGGCCACTAATAAGCTGTCGCTCCCAATGAAGGCATTGTTCTCTATTTCCGTAATATGTTTTTCTGAGCCGTCAAAATTGCAAGTGACTACTCCTGCCCCTATATTGACTTCGTTCCCAATACGAGAATCACCGATATAGCAGAAATGCCCTACATGCGTATCTCGCCCAATATGGCTCGCTTTAATTTCAACATGGGAGCCAATATATGCATTCTCCGAAATTACAGTCCCAGGCCTTATATGTGAATAAGGACCGACATGGCTACTTTCTTCCAAAGTGGAATTGTCGACAACAGAATTATCTATTACTACATTGGGACCTATCATCGAATCAACAATCCGCGTATTTGGGCCTATCACAGCGCCTGATTCAATTACTGTCGAGCCAATTATTGATGTATTGGGATGAATAGTTACGTCAGCAGAAACACTTGCTGTCATGTCAAAATAAATAGTAGCCCTATCAAGGAGTGTCACTCCAGATTCCAGTGCCGATATTCGAAGCCTTTCCTGAGCAGCGGTCTCGGCATCAGACAAATCCAGTTTCGTATTCACGCTTAGAGATTCAGAGACATCCAATGTCGCATAACACTCAATTTTTTCGTCACGCTTTGAAGCCAATTCAATTAAATCAGTAAGGTTATATTCCCCATTCGGATGCACCTTTAGATCACTGATAACTGACCGTAACCATTCGGCATCAAAAGCGTAAACTCCGACATTAATCTCATATATAGGTAAATTTATGTTTCTATATTCTGGGTGCTCAAGGATTTTTAAAGCATTGCCGGATGGAGCTCGATGCACTATTCCAACCTGCTGCTGAGGCATCATTTCAGAAGCACATGTAAGTAATGTTATTTTTGCATCCGTAGATTCATGGTGCAGTGCTAAAGCCTCAACTGTTTCAGGCTTAACCAAAGGAACATCTGCATTAATAACTACAATATGCCTGACGTCGTGATCTACTGCAATTAATCCTGTAGCCAGTGCATGGCCTGTACCTAAAGCCTCTGGCTGATTAATACATTTGTACTCAGGCCCCAGAATATCTTTTAGCAGGTCTGAGTTATCGGGGGAAGAAATGACCATAGGAGTCAATGGATGTACGCTTGAAGCAGCACAAACAGCGTGGAGCACGAGCGGAAGGCCCGCGACCTTGTGAAGGACTTTAGGCAAAGACGATTTCATACGACTACCTTTGCCAGCAGCCAGGACAATTGATGTCCATGAATCCATATTATGCTCTAGGTTTAAAACCTTTTACGAGCTTAAATTCTCCCGTATCTAACATATCTTACAGTTGAATATTCTGTAATACCTCACGCAATCATGCTTGAAGCCATAGAAATGGTACGTAGGATGGATTCTTAGTGTCAAGGCCAATATGTTCGAATGCTATGGGGATAATCAAAGATTATGCTAAAATCTTACCTCTGGAGAGATGGCTGAGCGGTTGAAGGCGGCGGTCTCGAAAACCGTTGTAGGGGGTTTCCTCTACCAAGGGTTCGAATCCCTTTCTCTCCGCCATCTATAATAGTATTAATTTTCGGAGAGGTGCCGGAGTGGCCGATCGGGCACGACTGGAAATCGTGTAGGGGCGCAAGTCTCTCGCGGGTTCGAATCCCGCTCTCTCCGCCATTTTTTTGACGCGTAAGCTAGCAAATTTCTCTAAAAGGGTTGACAAACCCAGCATGGTTTCGCGTATTTTGGAAATATGGAATCAAACGATAATCAAAAAACCTCTGGACTCACAGGGCAAAAACTTGTCATTGTGGAATCTCCAACCAAAGCTAGGACAATCTCAAGATTTTTAGGCAATGATTTTCAAGTTCTCGCCTCAATGGGGCATGTAAGAGATTTACCTGACCGACGTATCTCGGTTGACCCCGAAGATGAATTCAAAGCCATTTATCAAATTACCCCGACAGCAAAGCCTGTGGTGAATGCAATAAAGGCAGCAGCAAAAAACGCACCAGAAATCTATCTCGCCACTGATCCAGATCGTGAGGGTGAAGCGATTGCATGGCATCTGCTTGAAGCAGCGGAAATCAAAAAACCAGTGCAAAGAGTTGTCTTCCATTCAATAACCGAAAATGCAGTGGATGAAGCATTTGCACATCCTCGGGAAATTGACATGCGATTAGTTAACGCTCAGTTTGCGCGCCGTCACATAGATCGGTTAATTGGCTACCCAACTAGTAACCTACTAAGACGGTATGTTCAAAAAGGGAGCTCTGCAGGGAGAGTGCAATCTCCCGCTCTACGAATGGTTGTCGAGCGCGAGGAGGAAATTCGTAAGTTTGTGCCTATCGAGTACTGGGTAATCAATGCAAATTTCTCCACCAGCAAGGGAAAATACTTCACTGCTCCATTAGTACATATAAACGGAAAGCCAATTCCAAAGCCAGGTATAAAAAATGAAGAAGACGTCAATTTAATTGAATCAGAATTAAAACAATCCGACTTTAAGGTGACTTCATTAAAGGAAAAACCTGTCAAACAAAAACCCTCAGCTCCATTCATCACTACGACCCTCCAGAGGGAGGCATCTAATAAATTGCGCTTTGATCCTGACAGAACAATGCGAATCGCACAACAGCTTTATGAAGGCATTGAATTAGGTGATGGTGCTGTTGGATTAATTACCTACATGCGTACTGATTCACCCCAGGTTGATAAAAGTGCAATTAGCGAAACGCGGACATACATCCAATCTCGATGGGGTCTTGATTATTTACCAAGTACGCCGAGAGTACATTCCAACAAAAGAAACCAAGCTGTTGCGGCTCAGGAAGCTCACGAGGCAATAAGGCCCACTGATGTGACAAGATCGCCAGAATCTATTCGCAAACACCTTAAATCTGATCAAGCCAAGCTATATGAGCTGATTTGGAACAGGATGATTGCTAGCCAAATGGCTGATGAAGCAGGGGTTACGACTACTGTCGAAATTGGGGCATCTTCAAGTACTGACTCTTCGTACCTCTTTCGAAAATCCGGATATGTCCCAAAGTTCTTAGGGTTCGCGATTCTATATAAAGAAGATCCTTCTGAGAGTTCCGAAGAGCCGGATGCAGAGGAAAGTGTCCAGGACATTTTCCCGAACCTTGTGGTCGGTGAAGTAATACAATGCAAAAAATTCGACCGCAAGCAAAGTTTTACAAAGGCTCCTGCAAGATTTACTCAAGCAAGCCTCATTAAAGCATTGGAAGAAAATGGCATAGGACGTCCAAGCACCTATGCCAGTACTTTATCGACAATTATAAAGCGTAATCAGGTAGGAATCGAAGAGCGGCGCCTTGCGCCTACCCCACTGGGTGAAGCTATATGTCAACAATTACAAAATCACCTTAGCAATCTAGTTGATTATGAATTCACAGCTAGGCTGGAAGAGGATCTAGATGAAATAGCCAATGGCGACAGCGAATACCTTGATATTATGAAACGGTTTTATATACCCTTCAATCTTTCATTAGAAACAGCAAAGGAAAATATTGAAAGAATTTCACTTTCTGAGGAGACCGACCGGTTTTGCCCCGACGGTCACTCTCTGGTTCGCAGGTTTGGACGAAGCGGATATTTTATTGGATGCAGTATGTATCCGGAGTGTAAATATACTGAGCCAGAAGATGGGCCACCAGTTAACATCGACACCGGAGTAATTTGTCGAGAACCTTCATGTGGGGGAAGTATCGTTGAGAAAAAAAGTAGGCGTGGTTCTATTTTTTGGGGGTGCAGTAATTACCCGAAATGCAGGTTCACCATCTCTAAAATGCCGTTAATTGATCCATGCCCCATATGTGAAGGAATGATGGTACAAGGTAATCACGGGGATGAATGCGCAGGAGAATGTGTAACAAAAGCAGCAGTGTCCTGCCCCAAAGCAGATTGTGACGGGGTTTTACTCGAAAAACGTGGTCGCTTCGGGCCGTTTTGGGGATGCAATAATTATCCCAAGTGCAAAACCATAGTGAATAAATTGCCTCTTAAAGATGCTTGTCCCGTATGTGAAGGCCTGACTGTATCCGGCCCTAAAGAGATCCCTCAATGTTACGACAAAGAATGCGGCTGGAAAGGGTCACTCACAGAAAGCGATCCTAATGTAATAACAATTGTTCTCAAATAAACGTCACGAGTACCTTGTAAGTAGCAGCAGAAAAGGCTAGAAATAAGATCGTGGAAAGCATCTGGGAAAAACATTTTGCTCAATATGAGCGATATTTGCGCTCAAGTCGCGCCCTGTCCGAAAAAACAATAACTAATTATTTAAAAGATCTATTTATTTTAAAAGAATATTTAACTATCCAAGAGTTATCGCTCACCTTAGACGAGTCAGGGTTATACGCCTTTCTCAGTCGAAACGGTTCAATATCAATTGCAAGTGAATATCGCTCTTTCATGCGGGATTTTATATCTTGGCTCCTTGAAAAGCGTGTGATATCTGGCGGGATAGGCACCGGCACAAGAGGGCACAGTCGTGCAAGTATCCGGAGGATACTTGCATCAATTCGAGGGTTTATTAGGTTTCTGATAGAAGGGAATCATCTCCCTGATGCTGAATTATGGCATATACGTTCTGCCCAAATGGCCAGAATAACACCCAAATCCTCGCAAAAACTGCCTGATTTACTTTCGCAAAAAGAAGCCTTCGATTTAATTAACACCGCAAAAACTACAGCCACACATGCACAAAGCTACCTCAGGAACTTAGCCTTAATCGAAATTCTTTACGGATGCGGCCTCCGCGTAAGCGAGGTCAGTCAATTAAATTGGAACCATGTAAACATTACCCAAGCAACTGTACGAGTTATTGGAAAAGGTCAAAAAGAGAGAGAGGTACCAATCGGAGAGCATGCATTGTCCGCGCTTGTTGAATACTCTATGCAACATCAAACCAGCACAGGTCCAATTTTCCTAAACGCTAAAGGTAATAGGCTAAGCAATAGGTCAATACAAAGGATCGTTCACAACTACTCTGTCCTTTCAGGTCTAAGAAACGACATACATCCCCATACTTTGAGACATTCCTACGCGACCCACCTTTTAGATGGTGGCGCAGACTTGAGAATCGTCCAGGAACTGCTGGGCCACTCCACTCCGAGCGCTACACAGGTGTACACTCATGTTAGTCAAGGTGAAGCAAAAAAAGTCTATTTAAACAGTCACCCGTTGGCAAAAAAAGATGGACTATCAAGATAAAATAAATTGATAATGGAATAACTATGACAATTCTTATCGTTAACGGACCCAATTTAAACCTTCTCGGTCAACGTGAGCCAGAAATATATGGCCACACCACTCTGTCAGATATCGAGAATTCCCTGACTACCTATGCGGACAAAGTTGGAGCTAAAGTAAATTTCTTTCAATCAAATTCCGAGGGTGATTTAATCGATTTTATTCAAAAAAATGCCGCCACAAGTACTGCTCTAATTTTAAATGGAGCAGGATTTACGCATACCAGCGTCGCGTTGCGCGATTGCATAGCAGCCTTATCAATTCCTGTAGTTGAAGTGCATCTTTCAAATATTCATGCAAGAGAAGAATTCAGGCATACCTCACTAACAGCACCAGTTGCTAAAGGCATAATCAGTGGACTTGGGCCGACAGGCTACCTCCTTGCTCTTGAATATCTTGTATCAACTGAAGGTGTTTCATGAATTTCACAAATAGAATTACACGTCTTCGCGAAAAACTTGCTGAGCAACAATTGGATGCAATATTAATTTCATCCAGTGAAAACCGCTCGTACTTTTCTGGGTTCCGTGGCTCTGCTGGATATTTATGGATCACTCCACGTGAAGCAATATTAGCTACAGATTTTCGATATACCGAGCAGGCTGCCTTTGAAGCCCCAGACTACGAAATTGTTCGAATAACTGCAGGACCCAGTTGGCTCAAAAACGCGGCATCATCAAGCAATATCGCCCAGATAGGCGTAGAAGATCATGACCTTACCCTAGCAGGGTACAATTCAATAAAAGAGCAGCTCTCAGATATTCCAAATAAACCGAAACTCATTCCAACAGGGTTTATGTGTAATCAACTTAGGGCAGTTAAAGATGCTAAGGAAATTGAACTCTTAGTACAGGCCATAAATTTTGCAGATCAAGCAATCGAAACTGTGAGTGCTACCCTTAAACCTGGTGTAACTGAACGAGAAATTTCCTGGGATTTAGAGAAAACTATGCGCGAGTTAGGAGCTGATGGCATCTCGTTTAATACAATCGTTGCCTCAGGCCCTAATGGAGCAAAAGCCCATCATAAACCCACCGATCGCAGGCTGGAAATTGGCGATGGAGTAGTTATCGATATGGGAGCTTTATATCAAGGCTACTGCAGCGATATTACACGTACATTCGTAATCGGCAAGGTAAGCCCTGAGTTCAGGAAAATTTACGATATTGTATTGAGCGCCCAAGAAACTGCTGAAGCCACAGCTAGTGCCGGAATGAGCGGTACCGATGTAGATGGACTCGCGCGGCAGGTCATAGAATCTGCAGGATATGGAAATGAATTCGGGCACAGCCTTGGGCATGGAATTGGTATTGCAGTACATGAACTCCCAGGCGTGGGTCCAAATTCAGCTAATACCATTGAAAACGGAATGGTCTTTAGTGTCGAACCTGGCATTTATATAGAGGGGTGGGGTGGAGTTCGGATAGAGGATCTCGTATTAATGGAAAATAATCGTCCTCGAGTATTAACTAAAGCACACAAGCGAGACTTGGTCGTAATATAAATTTTTAGGAGTAAGTAAAATGGTAATGGAATTCGGAGACTTACGCAGGGGCGCAACTATTGAAATGGATGGAGTGCCATTTAAAGTAGAAGAATATTACCAGCAAAAAATGCAACAGCGAGCCCCCGTATATCACATAAAAATGCGAAATCTCATCACAGGGCAATTATTAGATAAAACATTCTCAGGGTATGGATTGAAGCTCACAAAAGCCCCTGTAGAGAACAGGGAGTGTACTTTCTTATTCGAAGCAGACGATATCTATACATTCATGGACTCCAGTACATTTGATCAATATGAAATTTCAAAAGATATAGTTCGAGAAAACACTGACTACTTAGTAGATCAAACTACATGTGAATTAGTTTTCTACCGAGAAAAACCAATCATGGTAGAAATGCCTACTACGGTCGATCTACAAGTAACCGACACTCCACCTGCTTATAAGGGCGACACTGCATCTGGAGGCGGTAAGCCAGCAACATTAGAGACAGGTATTAGGATCACCGTTCCAATGTTTGTGGCTATAGGTGAAAAGGTCCGAGTCGACACACGTAACGGGGAATACGTTACACGCGTAACTGACTGATTAATGCAAATCTACACAGTAAGTCAGCTATCCAATTACATTAAGACATTACTTAATGAAGATCTTTATTTGCGAGATATATGGGTGACGGGAGAAGTGTCTTCATTGTCTAGCCCTAGCTCGGGACATCGATATTTCAATTTTAAAGACAATGATAGTGAGATCAGAGCGGTTATGTTTAGGGGCAATACCGCAAACGGTGCTGATAATTTAATCGATGGCTCTCAAGTTAATATTGAAGGATATGTGTCCTATTATGAAGTAAGGGGCCAGATACAACTGTATGCAAGGTCCGTAATGCCTGTTGGTGCAGGCGAGTTATCGGTGGAATTTGAAAAATTGCGCAGTCAATTACAGGCCGAAGGCCTTTTTGACCCCTCTAGGAAAAGGCCTATCCCTGTCTACCCTAAAAAAATAGGAATTGTGACGTCGGCAAGTGGAGCGGTAATTCATGACATTATTACTACATTGGAAGCACGGTATCCATTAACCGAAATCGTATTTTGCCCATCAAGCGTACAAGGTGACGAGGCTCCTGTTGAAATCGCAGATGGAATAAAAATCCTACAACAAATACCTGGCGTCGAAGTGATTATTGTAGGTAGAGGCGGAGGTTCCGCTGAGGATCTTTGGGCGTTTAATACAGAAATTGTTGCTAGAGCAATCTATGCCAGCCAAGTCCCAATTGTAAGTGCGGTAGGGCATGAAACTGATACTACTATTGCAGATTATGTTGCAGACGTGCGCGCGGCGACGCCGACAGCTGCAGCTACTATCTGTACTCCGGACAAGAATATATTGGAACAAGAAATAAATTCTTTTCTTTTTCGATCAGCTAATGCGACTCTTACCTCAATTAATGAAGCCGAATCTCTTGTAAGTTTCTTTTTAGAGAAAATGAAAAATTATTTGCCTGATATTGATGTACAGCGTCAAAAAGTTGATGACATTTTAGAAAGAGTTAATTTATCTCTTCAGTCGTTTCTCCAAATCCAAAAGGAAAAAACAAAAACTCAAATTTCTGCACTCTCAACATTGAATCCTGAGGCAGTACTAAAAAGAGGGTACGCTATCGTTACGACACAAAATGCGACGCCCATAATGTCTACAAAAAGCATTACGACAGGTAGTATCGTAAAAACAAGACTCCAGGATGGAGAGTTTGAATCGAAGGTCCTATGAATAATTCAGAAAATGAGACAAGCCTTACTTTTGAGGAAGCTATAACCCAACTCAGAGATACCGTACAATCACTTGAAGCTGGAAATGCAACCTTAGAAGAAGCGACTACTTTGTTTGAAAAGGGTATGGGCTTAGCAAAAATCTGCAATGAACTGCTTTCGCAAGCTGAATTAAAAGTAACCAATCTTCAAAAAGAGTTTGAGAAGCAAATTCAGATGTTAGAAAACCCTGAGGACTAGGTATGAATTTTCGTGGTGATTTTCATATGCATACCTACTTTTCATATGACTGCTTGGTCAGCCCAGAAGCTCTAGTCAAAAGATGTGAAACGGTCAATCTTAATTGCATTGCAGTAACTGATCATAACTCTATTGAGGGTGCTAAAGCCGTTAAAAAAATAGCTCCTTTTCACGTAATAATCGGTGCAGAGATTAAATCAACGGAAGGTGAAATTACTGGCCTGTTCCTTGAAGAAATCATACCTGCTGGACTTTCACCTATCGAAACGATTAAACGTATCAAAGAGCAGAATGGAATTGTATCAGTGCCGCATCCTTTTACCGGAGGTGGGCGTTCCGCATTAAGTAAACCAATTGCAATTGAAATACTTCCATATGTGGATTTAATAGAAGGCTTTAATGCAAGAACAATGAATTCTGCAGACAACATGAAAGCTAAAGAATTCGCCCAAGAATATAAATTACCAATGACAGCAGTCAGTGACGCTCATACTACAAGGGAATTAGGTGCAACCTATACAGAATTTTCAGGATTTGATGGAAGCAAAGAAAGTTTTATTGCAGCGATTTCTGATGCAAATCGTGTAGAAGTTGAAGCAGGTAAATTTGTCCATGTGTACACCACATTGAATAAACTAATCCATCGCTTCAAAAAATACAGTTAAAAGTCTAATCACTAGGCAGTTAGAGGAACGTATTGACCGTGAATATAGGCTGGTTTTCCTCTGGAAGAGGAAGAGGGTCACGTGCGATGCTGGAGCATACAGTCTCGCATATACGAAGCCATACACTAGACTGTGAAATTCAGTTTGTTTTCTGTCACCGTGAAGAAGGTGAAGGACAAGGTAGTGACGACTATTTGAAAAGAGTCTCAGACCTCCATATTCCTTCAATTACCATTTCATCCAAAAGATTCCGTGAAAACCATAATGATCAATTTGCGAAATACCGGGAAGAATTCGATCAATTAGTCTTCGAGGCGATTAAGCCTTATGACGTAGACATATGCGTCCTTGCGGGATATCTATTGATCATAAGCCCAGTATTACTAAAAAAAGGCTCGTTCATAAATTTACATCCTTCATTACCTGGGGGCCCGAAAGGACTCTGGCAAGAGGTAATCTGGCAAACAATCGTTAACAAAAACTATTCCACTGGAGCAATGACTTTTCTTGTCAGCGAAGAATTAGATGAAGGGCCTCCGCTTGCGTTCGCTGAAATTCCATTAACAGGTCCTGAGTTCCAAAATGATTGGGATTTATTGCGACTTGGTTCAATCGAGCAAATAAAAGCAAGCCAGGGAGAAAATTTTTCGTTGTTCCAAAAAATACGAAATGCTCAAATTCCTCTAGAAGCACCTCTATTAACTGAAACGTTGCGAATGTTCGCCGATAAGAAAATAGGTATACAAGAAATTCACCGCGCCTCAGATCTACCAATTGACCTGACAGGTTCTATGCAGATTTAGACTGGGTTTTATTGACGTTCGAAATCTCAATGACTTGCCCAGTTTTTGACAGCAGGACGGGAGCATTAATTTTTCCATCCGGGCTAGCGTCAATAACACATTTTTCAACATGCTCAAGTGAAGGCAGTTCATACATTACATCCAGCAATGACTCTTCTATGATCGCTCTTAAGCCTCGTGCGCCTGTTTTGCGCCCAAGAGCAAGTTCCGCTGCTGCATTAAGAGCAGCGTCTGTAAATGTCAACTCAACATCCTCTAATTTAAACAAATGTTGGAATTGCTTTATTACGGCGTTCTTAGGTTCCGTCAGGACGCGCACCAGTGAATCTTGGCCCAAAGCGTGAAGCGTAACGTTAATAGGAAGTCTTCCAATAAACTCTGGAATAAATCCATATTCAAGTAAATCTTCCGGTTCAAAAGCGTCTTTTATTGCTACATCGGAACTTGTATCCACCAAGGAAGAATGGAATCCCATTCCTTTTGCAGAAAGTATTCGATCTTCTACGATTTTATCAAGGCCATCGAATGCGCCTCCACAAATAAATAATATATTAGAGGTATTGAGCTGCAGGAAATCTTGCTGAGGATGTTTTCGCCCTCCCTGTGGAGGAACATTTACAACGGAGCCTTCCACTAATTTGAGTAGCGCTTGTTGAACTCCTTCACCTGAAACATCTCTGGTTATGGAAGGGTTTGCGCTCTTACGAGCTAGTTTATCTATTTCATCAATGTATATGATTCCATGTTCCGCTCGGGAAATATCATAATCAGCAGCTTGAATCAGTCGCAACAAAATATTTTCGACGTCTTCACCAACATATCCTGCTTCAGTAAGCGATGTAGCATCAGCAATTGCGAATGGCACTTCTAATATACGGGCTAAAGTCTGAGCAAAAATCGTCTTTCCTGAGCCAGTTGGCCCTACAAGCAAGATATTGCTCTTTTGTATTTCTACGCTCGTAGAATCCATATTTGAGCGAACTCGCTTGTAATGGTTATATACCGCCACGCTTAAAACGCGTTTTGCGCGATCTTGATCAATTACATATTCATCTAATCTACTCGTTATTTCCTTTGGTGAAAGGGATGCACCTGATGGAGCATTTGGAGACGAAAATGGAGCAATTTCTTCAGTAATAATTTGCTGGCATAAACGTACGCACTCATCGCAAATATAAACACGGCCAGGTCCAGCTACTAAACGTTTAACCGCATTTTGCGATTTGCCGCAAAAACTACAGACATGCTCTTCTCGGCCGGTTATATTCCCTGAATTATTTGCCATTACAGGACCTTATCACTTCGCCTTTTCTGCATCTGCGGTCGCGCCAAGCACTTCGTCAACTAATCCGTATTCCTTGGCCTGTTCCGCAGGAAGGTAAAA
>Ga0114933_10000179_pt1 | contig 76849 bp, 79 predicted proteins | sample 4SBtaG_FD_89691 | JGI IMG/M metagenome (GOLD analysis project Ga0114933, IMG submission 89691) | Deep subsurface microbial communities from Kolumbo volcano to uncover new lineages of life (NeLLi) - 4SBTROV12_W25 metaG | ecosystem: Environmental > Aquatic > Marine > Volcanic | place: Kolumbo...
CAGAGCCGCATTGCTTTCGGATATAGACAGGCGAGCTGTGCTCGCCTGTCTCTAACGCGGCTTTTAAGCTGGCGAAGCCAGCTTAAAATCTGCGGCCTCACCTGAGTTAATCAGAGATTCCTAAAAGAGCAAGTCCAACAATCTTTGCAATATTCTTTAGTTGATGATTCTGGTAGAATTTCGGATCTATTTCACTGGCGTTAAGTCTATTTTGAATAGAATCAAACTCATTTACAGCACTCTGCAAACTATGTATATCTATATGATGATGATTTGAAACAGCACTCATAAATACCCTTTTTTTTGCTTTTTGCATCTATTATAAACCAGTGTAGAAAAAACACAAACACTATTTAGTAACTATACAAATAAAGGCTTTACTATTATTACAAACGAAATAATTAACGAAGTTTTGTATGAAGAAGAGACTTTACGATAGAGCTCTTTAGCATTTCTGACTTAGATCGTTAAGAAAGCTCTGATTAACTGCTGTTTTTCAGATTTCCTTTAAAATTTAACTAGAATTGATTTTAGAGATCGGCCTAAACCTTTGAAGGTTAGGAAAGATCAAAAAATCGATTCTAGTTAAATTTTATCGAAAGATGAGATGCATGAGTTGCATGAGTTGATCAGGGATTCCTTTAGGTATTGCAGGAATTGCCTTAATTGTAGGGGCAACGGCTCTTAATCCAGCTGCTGGTTGGGGATTGGCTATACTTGGAGTAGTAGGGCTTGCAAGTATTACAATAACTGAGATTTCTTGTATTATTATATTTGATATGACAACAAAAGAAAAAGATAAAGAGATAACTGATAGTATCAGAGATAGATTACAGTATTTTCCACGATCAGCAGCAAAAGCCCAGATTGTAAGAATGACGCCCTGGGGAGAAAGTCTTCCCATACGCAATAAGTATGCAGTTGCAACTGATTCTATCGAGTACTATTTAAGACACAGAAATAGTCAGTGGGAGATGGTTCATAATCTAATGGTAGACCATAATTTAGGTGCTGCTTAAAACTAATTTGAGCCTTTTAGGTGGTCTGCTACGCGAATTGCGTTTGCGATGATGGTGAGGGCTGGATTGACGGCACCTGCTGATGGGAAAAAGCTCCCATCTACCACATAGAGATTGTCGAGATCATGACACTTACAATTAGTATCTAAAACAGATGTTTTAGGATCGTTACCAAATTTTAGAGTCCCCACCTGGTGTGCAACACCTGCGATGGGGATTTTTTTTCTTAAGTAAGCTTTTGATGGGAAATGAAAGAGATGCTGCCCCATCATATTCAAAATATCTTTGAACTTTTTATACAGACGGCTGTGGGCCTCCATATTGTTCTCGGTGTAGCTGAGGGTTACATTTTCTTTTTCATCAATGGTAACGCGGTTATTGGGATCGGGAAGGTCTTCCGATGTGATCCACCAGCCAACAGCATGATCTGCCATCCCCTTTAATACTTGGTAGGGCGTAAAAAAGGGAGCATCTGCTTCAAGCATGCCTTCTTTGACTTTTCCTAGCAGTTGAATGTGGCCGAGGGGAAGTTCGGAATCTGTTGCATTGTGGTAGTAGTCATTGATGCCGATCGTCTTTTGAAAGCTGACGGGATTTTTCTTTCTGCCGATAGCAACGATCGCTGAATTGTTGTGGCACATATAGTTTCGCCCTACTTGGTCAGAGCTATTTGCAAGTTTTGAAGCAAGAAGAAGTCTAGCAGAATTGATGGCGCCGCAGGAGACGATAAAGGTCTCTGCTTCATAGTGTTCTCGTTTTCCCTCTAGTTCTACTTCGACAGAGGTGACTTTTTTTCCTGAGTCATCGGTATGCAGTTTGAGGGCACGTGCTTTTGTGATGAGAGTGATGTTGGGATTATCTAGTAGAGGGTCGATGCAGATACGGTGAGCATCAGATTTAGCATCGACAATGCAAGGAAACCCGTCGCAGGTATCACATCTAACACAGAGGCTCTTTTCTTTATTATCTTCCTTGAGGCGGATGCCAAGAGGCAGGTGAAAGGGTTTAAGTCCTTCTTTTTGGATGCCTTCTACAATCTCGTTTACAAAAGGCTCGTGAGAGACTGCAGGCTCTGGGTAGGGATTCTTTTCGGGAGGCTCTGTCGGATCTTCACCGCGATTGCCATGCACGTGATAGAGCTCTTCTGCTCGTTGGTAGTAGGGCTGAAAGTCTTGATAGGAAAGCGGCCAGGCAGGAGACGATCCGCCATAGTGCTTGATTTCACCGAAATCTTTCTCACGAAGTCTGAGGAGAGCGGCTCCATAAAACTTGGTGTTTCCGCCAACAAAGTAGTGCTGGCCAGGAGTAAACTCTTTACCGTTCTTGTCTTTCCAGGTCTCATCGGGATTGTAACGCCCTTTTTTGAAGACGGCAGAGGCATCCCAGTTCTCTTTCTCGTTGGGAAGAAAATCACCGCGCTCCAAGATGAGAATTTTTTTACCGCTATCTGCTAGCTGGTGTGCAATCGTGCCGCCGCCGGCACCGGTGCCTATGATGATAAAGTCGTAGTGCATTTAGACCCCTTACTTAATTTCATTAGTTTGCCAAAATCGTTCTTTTCCCACAGATTTTTATCGCTCTCACTCATCGATTCATCAAAATCGCCTCGCTCGTTTGATACGAAACTGAAGAACAGTTTCTGAAAATCTGTGGAAAAATCTTCGATTTTTTCAAACAAAGCAAAATAAGCAAGAGGTCTACTCACTCCACTTGATAACAGCTTTAATCTCTTCGGGAGAGTGTTCTAGCATCACCTTCTTGAAATCCTGGTAGGGAGTTTTACTCGTGATCAGACTCTCGATTAGGCCGGGCCATTCGTTGTGTGCAGCCTCTAGATCGGTAATCGCATCTTTAAAGTGCTGATTTCCGGCATTGACAGAGCCTAATATGACCTGGTTTTTGAGAACGAGCTGGCGCATGATCGATGAGCCATCTACGCTGAGGGGTTTTTGCTCACCTGGTACGCCTGTTAGTACATAGATGCCGTTTGTGCCGAGCATTTTAATTAGGTCGAAGTCGAGTTTGGCGATGCCAGCTGCCTCTAAAACCATATCTAGCTGGGGACACTCTTTTGCAAAGTTCTCGAGGTTGATATCGGAGCTTTTGATGTATTTCCCGCCCATGCGAGAGAGAATTTTTGGACGAGAAGAGTTAGGATCGACGACGTCTAGTCCCCAAACATTTGCACCATTGAGTCTAAGAACCATTGCGCCGAGTAGACCGATGGGACCAAGGCCTGCAATGAGGACATTTTTGCCCTTCAGCCACTTCTTTTTATTTTTTTCGATGGGAAGCCTTGTCATTTGAATGCGCGATGCTTCATCGATCGCTTTTTCCACAACGGTTGTAGGCTCTGTTAGAACAGCAAAATGTTTGATACACTCTGGTACTTTGACGAGATATTTTTCTTCTTCGATGACAAATTCTGTTTCATAGCCGTGTCTTTGTTTAATGCCGCGCTCGGTATAGTTGCCGGTTTCGCACATATCGTAGCAATCGTTATTGCAAGGAAGGCACTCACCACAGCCTCTGCGGACGGTGATGACAACATTATCGCCCGTTTTATAGTCTTTTACGTCTGTGCCTGTTTCCACAATTTGGCCGATCATTTCGTGACCGATAATAAGCTCTTCTTCGCCCTGAGGTGCATCTGCTCTTCCGCCTGAGACCTCTTCGCGGTCGGTGCCACAAATGCCAACTTCTAGGATTTTGACTTTGACCTCGTTAGGTTTTTCAATGTTTGGCTCATCGACATCCTTGATATGGACGTCATTCGTTCCTGGCTTTAGAGCAATTGCTTTCATCTGTACCTCAAATTTTTTCTTACATATAGCAAGCTCTACTTATTTATTAAATCAAAACCGACCGAGACGCGGTCATCGCGCTGAGTGTGCATGTAAGAGATACGCATACGCCAGCCTGCGTCTAAGAGAGTATAGAGGTCTGCGCGCAGTTCGTTAAAGGGAGACTCACCTGGTCTCAGGAAGCCGTGGTGAGATTTGAGATGAAGGCTCCAAAAGGGAGTCAGTCTAAAAAACATATGGGTGAGAAGCGTCATACGTTGATCGGAGATGGGAGAGTCTAGAAGCTCTCTTTCCGAGCGCGTGACATCGAGAATAAAATTGTTTCTGTCTGCTTTTCGCCAGTCATACTTTGAGCGGTATCGAAGCTCTAGCGTGAGAGCAGCATCTTCATTCACAGTCCAAGAGAGAAGTCCATTTGTGTAGTCCAAAGTATTATGTGCTGCATTGTAGGCGCCCCAAAGTCTTAAAAAGAAAGAGGGAAAATTCCACTCGCAGTTGAGATAGATTTTAGGAACATTCTCGGGCGTTCTTGTACGGAAAAAGAAAGCTCTGGTGTAGAGATCGATGCTTAAAGATGAATCTTGAGTCACGAAGAGGTTTTGGACGCCAAATTTAAGCTGATCCATCCGATTGTAGCCATCTTCAATACTGAAAATATAATGATCATCCACTTTGGAAGTAGGGGGAGAGTAGCCGAAATATTCTGCGTAGGGAAGAAAGATATGCCTTCTCTTTTTAAATTGCCTAAAGAGGCACATTTCAGCTCTTGCGCCGTATTTGATCATAGCAAAGGTAATGGGATCGTGATCGGGGCTATCGCTATAGTAGATGCCAAAGGCTCCTAGTCTGGGTGTGAAGGCAAAGCCTTTCATGTGAATGGGCCTGTAGATCTCATGGTGCGACTCTAATCTAGCTGCGCTAAAATTGGGCAGAGATTTAATGAGTTTGTCGGAGTAGTTGAGTTTTTGAAAGGCCACCTTGGACCAGTTGTCGGATATGATGCCCACAACAGGAAAAGCGTAGGGGTGCATGGTAGCGTAGGCAGTGGGAAGCTCTTCTTTTACTGATTGGAAGGAGTTGACTCTCGGTCTCACTCTCAAATAGGCGAGTAAATCTCTCTCTTTGTGGTGCGCGTAGAACTCATTTTTTCGATAAGCATTGATGGCAAAATCATCGGTTTTAAAATCGCCGGGCATCAGAACGTCGGTGTATTTATCCCAGCTAATCTTTGCTCTTGTTTTACCCGACGGACTGGTAGAGTGACCCTCTCCTTGAAGGCGATAGCGTCTTCTTTTCTTTGGGTCTGTCGGAAGAACGTCGGACGCAAGGTAGCTCTTTGTGATTAATCTTGATCTTCCATCATCGGGAAAGTACTCGGTTTCAAAGGCGCCGCCAAAACCCTTTCTTAAGCGATACTCTCCGCGTAAATAGAGGGCTAGATCTTTCCAAGAGTAGATGCGGTAGCGAAGAGAGAGTCTAGGACCTGCGCCTTTATCCCAAGTAAGTCCGTAAGTGGAGAGCGGTTTTGCAAACTTTTTAAGATTCACGCTGTAAGAGGGGAGCCAGATGGGAATTTTCAAAAACCGGAGCGTTACATTTTTGGCGCTTAAAAGGTCGCCCTTTTTGACATTCACTGTTTGGGCTTTGACCTCCCATGAAGAATCGATGTTTTCACAAGTGGTTAGAGAGGCGCCCTGGACGAGATATCCCCCTTCGGGGTCGATGGAAATTTCATCACCGCCAATAAAGAAAGGAGAGATATAGGTTTTGCCATCGATAACTGTGCCTCTCTTTTCAAGGAAATCAAACTCAAAACTCTTTCCTACAAAGGCCTTATCACGGTACTGCACCATCAAATCGCCTTCTGCTCTTACGAAATGCTTTTCTGAATTCTCTGTGTAGGAGATCTTTTTAGCTTGAATGCGGATTTCGTTATTTTTTAAAATGCCGCCCTCAAAAGTTGAGAGTGTGCCGTCTTTGTAGGTGGGGTTTCTAAGGTCGATGTGAAGCGTCTCTTTTCCATCAAGAGGTAACCTCTCCTCAAAGCTATCAGAAAACTCGGATCCTTTTTTGAGCGCAAAAGTTCTTAAGGGCCCGTCATTAGGTCCTCCAAAACCTGTAGCTAGAAAAAAAACAATCGCGAGTGCAGTCTTTTGCATAAGTCCATTTTTTGACTCTGCAGTATACACAAATGAATTCAAAAACTCCTAATGACTTGTTGTAATGGAGGGGGCTATTCGGTAGCGCGCATGAGAAGACCAGCTAGAGCGTAGCGGTTATTGGGGCTACCATTTTTGATGGCATCTAGAACTATCTTGATGCTCTTTTCGTTTTGGCAGGATGCAAGCGCTCCAAAGGTATCGAGCAAGAGCTGTGACTTTTCAACGGCGGAAAGGCTATACTCGCTCAGCTCAGCGCGATCTTGTAGAGATAGGTGAGGTCTAAGGTGGATCTCTTCATTTTCATCGCACTTTTTTAGCCAATTGATAACTCTAGCCTCGTAAGGTCCTTCCTCTTTGAGACGAAAGAGTGAGAGGTTTGCATAATCTCGGATGAAAGGCGCGCCGATTCTCTCTGCTTGAGTCTTGAGTAAGTGGATCGCTTTTTCTGTGCGCAGATTTTCAAGTAGGTTGATCAGGAGCGGGGCCAGGTCATTTTGCCTCGCAGCAAAAATTTGAGCTGCAATTTCGAGGAAGGGCGCCTCTCCTAGGTTCATGGACTCTTTTAGAAAATGCTCTTTCAGGTTGAGTGAGACGCTGAGATCGACAAGAGGGTCTTTTTCTCGCTGTTTTGATGAGAAGATGACTTTGATGGCGTTGTGTGAATAACCTACAGAATGTTGAGGTTGAAAGGCGATTCCTCTTGCGTCATCTAGAAAAAACTCTTTTAAAACAGGAAGAGCTCTTGTGTCTCTTCTTCTAAGAAGGCTGATTGCAGCGTTTACGCGCACTTGTATGCTTTTAGAGGAGAGGAGCTCACTTAAGGTATCTTCCGTTCCAAACATATCTCCCAGTGCCTGGATAGCAAAAACATTATGAGAGAGCGCCATGATTTCTATCTGCTGTTTTACGGATGTATCTCCAAGGGCGTAGAGGGCTTTTAAAGCGGCAAGCCTTACATGGTCAGTGGAAGAGTCAGAGAGCTTTTTTAGCTTTGGAATGCTAGATGTATCTTTTAGGTAGCCAAGTGCCATTGCGCAGGCTTCTAATTCTGCAATATTGGCATAGGAGATGCGCTTTCTGAGAAGTGGTAAGAGGTCATCACGGTGGAATTGCATGATACTTAAGATAGATTGAACGCGGACAATGGGATGCTTATCATTGAGGAGCTTTCGAAGAACGGCTATCGCATCGCTTGTCCCCATGAGGGCAAAGAAAGAGGGAAAGAAGGCTTTAAATATAGGGGGGAGACGTCCCATAAGGGATTCAATATGTCCTACTGTATGGGGATGCTTTCTGCTTGCCATATGGTAGCAGGCCTCCATTCTTGTTCCTAAATAAGGGGATGACATAGCAACTCTAGAGAGAATCTCATCCGATCTGTCATCTTGCAATTTTGAAATGAAGAAGAGCGAGACTAGCTGGATTTCAGGATCGGGGTGGGAAATTCCCTTTTCTAGAATATCCATGGAAAAACTAGAAGTAGCTAAGCCTGCTCCATACATGGAGAGTATTTGGGCTGTTTTGTCCTTTGAATCTGCGCCTTCTTTCATAATCATAAAAGCGATCTGTCTTAAAACTTCGAAGTTTTGCGTGTGGTTTTTCTCACAAATATTTTGGTAAGACTCGATGGCATCGACAGTTTTTCCAATATGACATAAGTAGAGCGAGTGAGAAAAATTCAGCTCTCCTGCCATAAGAAGAGAAGGTAAGAGAAGAGATAGAATCCACTTATACATAACAATTGCCCCTTTTTTTTTATGGTACAGATTGGAGACATTTCTCCCAAGTAATTCGCTTTTGAATGAAAATATTTCTCGAGGGAGTGGGAGTGAAATTATTTTTATGCGCTGACTGTCAAGGGGATAGGGTGTAAATAAATATTTTAACTTTCCTTAATATAACCTTGATCATTACTATCAATGGATCGAATTTAAAAATCATTCTTTTCAGGTTTAGGGTTTTGATTTTTCCACTAAATCAGATAGAGGATGAGGATATTTTTTGAAAAGTAAACTAAATTACGTTTTAAGGAGGTAATAGTATGGGTTTATATACTGCGATTTTTGGAGGACCATCTCCCGCAGCAGGTGATGCTGGCGGAGCTGCTGGACCTGTTAATCCAGGTCTTTTAGGCAAGTGTTCAGCTTTAGCTAAAGCTACAGCTAACAAGATAGTAGGTGCTGTGAAAACAGTATTTTCTTACATTAAAGCGGCAGCTGTTTGGTGCGGTCAGAAGTTTTCAGCAGGTGCTAGTACTGGTAAAAAATATGTAGTAGCTGTTTATAACGCAGGCTCATCAAGAGTCTCTGCTCTCTATAACAGATGCTGTCCAGCTAGGACATAGTTTCTGAGGGGCTAGGTTAGATTTTCTAACTTAGCCCTCATTTCTTCTTTTCGCAGATTCCACACTTGCTTTTTTCACACTCTTTTTTCTCAGGACTCTTTCCGCAGCCTTTTTTCAGCTTCGGTTTACCTGTAAGAATAAGGCCAATAGATAGCCCCGTTATAGAAAGAATGACCAAAATGAGTGCAATGACAAATGTCTTTAGCATTATTTTTTACGGGTTTTTTTGACCACTGGTTTTGGGGCTTCGGAATCTACCCAAATAGGTGAGCTCCAAGCGATGTGACCATCGTTTTGAATGACTCTTAGGTAATAGAAGGCAAATGGAGGGGTCTCATCCTTTGTCTTGATTGCGACTTTAGATAGCGGTTCCATATCGTCTAGTTCAAATTCAAACTTATCGTCTTCTGGCTTGTATGATTTTAGAACCTTGTTGTTGCGGATGATTTGAACTTCCTTGAGGTTATCTGTACCAATTGCGTAGCCCGTAATATGGCGATTGAACTCAAATCCAGGTTTATCAGCAGAGGTAAGTTCAGATCCCATGCGCTCATCTGCGATGTAGAGTCCGATGACAATGCGAGCGCCAGTTGTTGCGTAGCAGGCCTTTTTTGAGAGGCTAGATAAAATGGAAGAGCGTGAATGGTCTTTGGAGAGAACAGCTGTAAGACCTGGTGTGTATTGCGTTTGGTCTGCATCATAGAACTTCTCATAGACGCCCCTGTCATCCGCACCGCCAGCAATAAAGCCAAACCTGCAACCTTTCATAAGAGCTGTTTGGATAGAGCCGGAAGCATCTTCATTAGATGAATTCTTGCCTTTTCCTTTAATAGGACGAAGATTTCCCTCTTTTTCTGTGCATTCAGATGACCCCCAAGAGTTATAGATTTCAACCACTTTTTCAAAGTCGGAATTGAAGTCAGAAAAGTCATAGGGGCATTCTTTATTCATCGTAAAAGATGGAATAGAGATCATGTCCTTGGTCTGGTGAGTTTTGTAGATCTTCTTTAGAGAGTTTGTTCTCGTATCCTTTTTTCGGATGATAGGCTTGGAATCCTTTGTATAGAGGAACTGACGAACGCCTTCTTCTTTAGCTTCACCTTTCCATTGGAAGCCGAGGAAGCTAGAGAATCTGTCATCTTCATTGAACTCGGTGATCTGATTATTGATCAGTTTCCAGATATCATTTGAAGTCTCTTCTTCTGCGTCAAATGAAGAAGTTCCAAAAAAGTGTAGAGCTTTTTCATCGCGGAAGTAACGTAGGCAAGACTCGATATTTTCACTAGCATCGAATCTTTCTGACTCTCCGTGAAATAGTCCCCAAAAGAGGTTGAGATCATTATCTTGGTAACACTTGATGGGAGGGGAGAAGAAAGATTCTTTAGTATGGAGGTTGTTGAGTTTAATTCTGTAGATGCCGGGCTCATTGAAATAGAGGTTAGGTAGGGTGATAAAGCCGGTTTCAGGGACAAAGAGTTTCCAGTTTAGATTTTCTCTGATGTGTTCATAGCTAAGATCGACCAGGGTCTCTTCGGGAGCGTTTGCTGTCAGGTTACCATATTCATCTTCAAATCGGACAATGACATCAAAACGCTTATTTCTCATGACAACAGAAGGAGTGATAATGCGAAGCTGTTTTAGAACATTTCCTCTGATATCTAGTTGGAAGGTTTCGGGATCTTTGTAATCACCTTTTCCTTTGGTATCGACATAGAGATGAAAAGGGCGCTTTCTTTGGATAAGTTTCTGTGCGCGGTTACCTTTTTTTGGGTCATTGGTGGGTGAGCCCATTAGGATTGCGAATTTTTCGCCCGCTTTGATCTCTTCAGGAAGAGTGAATTCAAATTGGGAGAAGAGCTCATCTTCAGTACGTTTTGCATTGATGGTTTTGCCATCTTTGATCTCTGCCCAAATCAAATTTGATTTAGTTCTAGGAGATGTTTGGGGCACTTCCCAATCGATGGGTCTACCTTTACTGAGTAGGTCGAATTTTAGAAGTGTTCCTTTGGGCAGATTATTCGAGGGTGTATAGACAAATTTCCAGGTTCCGGTCTTTCCAGCTAAAGTGACGCTAGGTTCTGTAAAGCAAATCGATCTGCGCATAGGTATTCTCTCCTTAATGTAGCTCTCCATTTTGCCTTAAGGATCTTATCTTTTCAAGCTATACTGAAGACTCAGTTATTTTTGGATGGAGGATCGGGGCGTGATACGAATTTTTTCGATGGATCTCTCAGAAGAAGAGAGGACTTCGAGGTCAAAGGCATCGTGATGCAAGGAGTAGCCTTTTGAAGGGATTGTCCCTGCTCTATGAAAGACATAGCCGCCGATTGTTTCATACTCTGCACTATGTGGGATGGGCACGTCTAATTTGCTTTCGATATCGATGATACTCATCTTTGCATCCACTACCCAACAGCCATTGGGAAGTTTCCAGAATTGTTCTTCTTCGGGCGCATCATATTCATCTTCAATTTCGCCTACTAGCTCCTCTAGTATATCTTCAATCGTCACAATGCCTTCTGTGCCGCCATATTCGTCTACAACGATAGCGAGGTGAAGTTGCTTTGATCTGAATTCTTGAAGAAGTCCCGAGATTTTTTTGTTTTCAGGTGTATAGATGACAGGTTTCACTAAAGATTCAACGGGTTCTTTGAGGCTCTCTGAATTTTCAATGAGGAAGGTAAGGATATCCTTATAGAGGAGGACGCCGATAATTTCATCGAGAGTCTCTCTGTAGACGGGGATTCTGCTGTAGCCCTCTTTTAGAAAGTGTTTTGCGGCCTCTTCAATTGTCACAGTAGAAGAGAGGGCTGTCATATCAATTCTTGGAACCATGATCTCTCTTGCAACGCGCTCTTTAAATGTAAGAAATGAGGAGATGAGCTTTTGGTCTTGGGTATCTAGGTGAGTGCCTGAGTCATGGATCACCTCTTTAATCTTATCTTGAACGAGGTCATCACTTGCGGGCTCCTCAATCTTAAAGTGGTTGAAAAAGAACCGGATCACCTTAATCAGAGGGAGCGTTATCGGAAAAAAGAGGGTGAGGTAGATCGAGGTGATGGGCGCTGAAATACTTAGTAGGGCGCTTGTCCAAATCATCGAGAATAGTCGGGAGAGGAAATCAAGTAGAAGGGAGATAGAAATGATGATGAGAGAAAGAGCTGCTATATTCAGGGAAAGGTCGCCTTTATATAGGAAAAAAGCGCTTAGGGCATAGAGAGTAAGGAGGATGTGTTTTGAGAAGCTGATTGTAAGATAGAGGCTTTCTAGTTCATCTGATCTAAAAAAGTAGTTTAAAATCGGTCTGAAAAAAAAGAGTTTTGTCTTCGATCTAATATGCTCTCTAGACTTGAACTTTTCCATCAAGAGAAGAGAGGTATTAAAAACCGTGAGGATAAGGAAGCCAAATAGGAATATTAGCGTGAGATAGGGGGATTCAATAAATTGAAATATATTATGCATGTGAATGGTTAATTGACTCTGCACCAGGTCTAAGACTTAACCCTAACAAGGCAAGGTTATCCAGGCAAGATTTTTCTGCCTTACGCATAAGAGCGCGATCTTCATCTTCGATGTCATCAAAGCCTAAGAGGTGAAGAAGGCCGTGGATGATATAAAGAGCGATCTCATCGAATGAAGAGAGTTTGTTTTCCTCGGCATATCTTTTGGCAGTTTCGGTAGATACAAAGATATCGCCTAGGTAGGAGTCTTCAGCTCCTGGCTTGTCGATAGGAAAAGAGATGCAATCGGTAGGTGTTGGATCGTCGAAATATCGATCGTGAAGCTGTGATATTTTCTCATCATCGACAAGAAAAACAGAAACTTCGCCTGTGATCGCTTCTTTATGATTTAGTGTCTCTTTTACAATTGAAACAAGGACATCCTGGCTTAAGTCAAAAATGTCCTGTTCATTCAAAATATTAATTTGCATGCAAATAAATTATGATGTGGGTGTTTTGGGGAGGTTAGTCACTCGCGTGTTTTTACCATCTTCCCATTTTCCAAGCTTGCGGAGCATTTCAACTCTCTCGAAGCGCTTGAGGACGTTTCTTTTTTTTGCGCCCTTATTAGCTTTTCCGTAACTTTGATGTTGTGACATAGTTATAATCCTTACTTGATTCTTGCGATGAAGACGTTATCGTTTGTATCTTCTGTAACAGCGTTATATTTTTCTTTGTAGCCGAAATCGAGATTATCTTTTTTCGGTCCAGTTTTTACTGCATTATCAGGTCTTCTTTTTCGGAAGCTTACATTTCTGCGTCTTCCTTGCTTACTTACTCTAGTCATGGGGGTACTCCAAATTTAAGCCATTAGTATAGAGACTTGTCTGAAATTAATCAAGAATCTTAGCGTGATTCAATAATATATTTTAGGGAGCGGTAGGCCTCGAAGCGTTTTCTGGAGAGCATAAGCTTGTTTGGGGTGGACATATCTTCAAGCTCATAGATTAATCTAAAGGTGTCTTCTGCCAAAATAGGGGAGGGGCAGAGGTTAAAGACATATTTTGAATTGTTTAGGTTTTTTTTGGAATCGGTGATTACAACATAGTCATCTGTCTCATGATGAGAAATAGCGTGAGGTAAAAATCCGTAGGCGGGCATTTTCCACATGAGCTCATCTAAAAATTTAGCTGCCTTTTCATCTGCAACTTGAAAGAGAATGCGCTCTCTTTTGGCAAAATGAAACCTTGCAGCTCTAACTACCTTTTGAAGCTTTACATTGGGATCTTTAACGGGAAAAAAGATGACTCGCGCGCTCATTTCTCTTCACTCTCGGACAATATCATGCCGCAGGAAACAGTCAGTCTGACGGCTTCTTCATTTGTCATCTCAATATCAAGAGCATTCTTCGATGGTACTAACATGAGATATCCCGAAATGGGGTGAGGTGCAGTAGGTACGAAGACAGGGACTAGATTAGGCACTTTCTGATCGCATTCAGGCGGTACTGAGCCAGTTACAAATCCCACGCAGTCACTCTTCTCTGAAGGAAAAGGGACAAGAGTAGGGTGTTTAAAGGCCTCGCCTACTCCCTCTTTTCTCTTGAATATGGCGCCTGCTATATCTTTTGAAACCTTGAAAACCGATCTAATGAAAGGAATGCGGTAGAGAATCTTGTCGAAGTATTGGATGATCCAATGGATGAAAAACCATTGGGTTATAAATCCGAGAAAGAAGGTAAAAGCGATTAAACAGAGGAGTATGATAAAACGAGATAGAATTGTTACCATCTCAGAAGAAAAAAGAATCGGATGTTTAACCCTGTAGCTATCAAAAAGGTGACGAACAACATCTAGAAAGGGCGCTGTGAAAAAGTCGATCAAGAAAGTAAAGAGCATGATCGTAAGCGTTATGGGAAGTAAGATGATGAGGCCGGTTAGAAATGCTTTTTTCATTCTTTTGGCGGCTCCGGGCTATCTGGAACGATAACGCCGCAAGAGACGATATATTTGATGGCGTCCTCTGTCCTCATTTCAAGGTAGATAAGGTCTTCCTTTTTAAACATGAGCAGAAAGCCCGTCGTGGGGTTGGGCGTGGTGGGTACAAAGACAGATACTAGTTCTGATCCCTTTGCCTTTTCGCAGGTTTTAGGAGATTCTCTTGAGACGAGACCGAGTGAGTAGGTGTCCTTATTTGGAAAAGGTGCCATCACAACCTGCTTGAATGAATTCTTATCTGCAGAAAAGAGGGTCTGAATAATATCTTGTGTGGTCTTATAGACCTTGTTGACAAGAGGTATCTTGTGAAGAAGTTTGTCGGAATAATTTAGGATTGAGCGGAAGAAAAACCACCTAGTTACGCTACCCAATAGGATGGTAAATCCCGCAACACCCATTAAGATAATTATTTGGGCTGCATAGCGAACAGCTTTGCTTCCTGTGTGAAATCCGATAGAGGGCAGAAAATTTGTCACAATGCCTGTAAAGGGCTTTGTTAAAAAGTTCAGTACAAAGACCACAACCGCAATGGTTACAGCTAAAGGGAGTAAGATCGCAAGACCTGTTAGAAAGTATTTTTTCATATCTTCCTATTGTTTGCTTTTTTCCTAAATTTTGCAAGTTATACAGGAAACGATTCAAGAAATTGATGTTTAACTCTACCTGTTTTTTCACTTTCTAGAAGGTGCAGTGTCAATTTTCGAAGTGTTAGTTAGGAATTGTCCTGATTCTTCTAACAACGTCTCGGAAGAACTCTTTTGACCAGATATCAATTTGAGAAGAGTCCTTGATAAAGTTGATGATGTCTTTTTTTGCAGACTCGATGTCTAGACTCTCAATCTTATTATCAAAGTGTTCTATAATATCTTCCCTAGTTAACTTTTTCTTAGTTCTCCAGTGGCCGGTTTGGCGCATTCTCTCTTCCAGGTAATTTATATTTAACGCAATATCTCTAGAGACAAACCATACGAAATCATACCAATCTCTTCCCTTAACCCTTCCTTTCCACTCTCTACAAAGAGTGGCATGAGCTTTGCCAGCAAAGAGGTCTTCAAGACGAAGAGTTTTAATTGAAAACGGGTAGGGGAGTAGTAGAAAAGCAGATTCAGTTGTTGCTCCATCTGGAGGCGGATTAGTGTCGACCTCAAAGCGTATTTTCATAATTTCATCAGGATGCACTCTTCTATCAATTCCATCAGGCAAGCCTACTAGAAGTAGATGTTGAATCGTATTTATCTTGATAAAGGCGGAGTCGATAGGACTCTGTTTGGCTTTCGCTTTTTTCTCAACCTTAGCTGTAAAACCTAAGCTTTGAAGCTCTACTTGAACAGCCTTTTCATACTTTGAAAGATCAAAATCTGAATTAGGAACTAATAGTGTAAAATCTAGATCTTCAGAAAATCGATCTAACCCATGAAGAATTCTAAGAGCTGTGCCTCCATAAAACGCAGCTTTCTCGAAAAATTTTGCTCTCCATAAACCAAGAAGAGCAATTTCTTGCACAATTTCTTTAAGGGCATTTTTATAGTCGAGTAAACTGTTTAGCTCATACTTCTTTAACATTTGAAGCAGCGCTTCGGGGGCTTTTATTTTTTTAGTATTTTGCATAATAGTGTGACATTTTTATTTTGGTATAAATTTGCTATTTCGTGAGTTAGCTCCAGATCAAATTGGAAAAGGTCCTCAATATCTATTCTCATCGATTCTGTAAGATATTCAAGAAGGTCCTCTTTATTCTGGAGAGGCTTGAGTTTGGCGAGAAAGTCTGCTAGCGCTTTTTCCTTAGACGCCATGAAAAAGTGTGTCCATTCATCGATCTCCTCCCATCTAATCCCCGCGTGAAATACAGCAGGTGGAATATATTGGTAGGAGAATTCTCCAACTGGAGTCTTGAAATTTTTGATTCTTTTGGAGGTAGCAGAGGTGACTTTTGTGACAGCCTCGGGAATTAAATTATGGTAAGCCAAAGCATATTCAAACGAAACGTACGAGGGGCCGTAGATCAAATTGGCTAGAACCTCTAGTGAGAAAGGTCTTTTTCGAAGGTCCTCTCCAAAAATATAAAGGCCTTTTTTTACCCGAACTAACTCTTTCGTTTTGAGAAGTTTAGTTAGCTTGCTTCTTGGGTTTTTGTACTTCGACAAGCAGTTCATGACAAAAGGATAGTCAATCTCTTCCGTTAATGCTCTTTTTCTCATGACCTTGATAATATCCATGATGATCTCCAGTATGTCTTCATAATATAGACATACTGGTTTTTCTGTCAACCGCTAGTATGTATCTAATTTGGATACATACTGGGTTGCTGAGATCTATTCATCTGTCTCTTGATAGATAAGGTCGAGGGTGATAATCAGCACTTTATGTTTCTCCCTGATAGTTAGTTATGACTATAGTCTTAGGATTGTTTGTTTGATTTTTTTAGTTGGTCGTAAGTGGTATAATTGAGCTTTGAAGTTAAAGTTAGTTTTTTAAAAGTCGCTTTTAATCTAATTGTAATTGTGTTATAATATTATCTTTAAACTAAAAGGGTAACATATAAATGACTGTATCTTTAAGAGGAGCCGCGCCAGCAGCAGCTGCTGCTGATTATAGACCTGATTTTGATGAGGAAGTTAAAGAAGATACCAGTGCCTATGCTTCCGGAGCTGGAGGTGAAGAAGTAGGTCCAAGAGCTCTCTCTAACTCTGATCACACTTCTGAATTTGGTAGGAGTTTTTTTCAAAATGGAACAATAGTTCCCTCGTTACAAGAATCGGTTGTTAGAACTTATTGTTCTCTGAACTCCTTTGGAGATTTGTCTTCGGAAAATGAAGAAGCGATTCGCAACACATGTTTATTACTACTCAGAGATCTCGAAACAGATGCATGTGCTTTATTCCCTTCTGTAAATGCGAATAGAGAATCAGATCCAATATTAAGATTTAAAGAAATTCATAGCAGAGTCATGAAGCAAGCGGAGAAATATCTTAAAAACTGTTCTAACCTTAGTTTGTCTGCGCTTATTTCTGGGTTAAAGAAATTAAAAGAGAAACGAGAGCTTAAATTACTTACATTTTTTAAAGAGCACTTGGAAGAAAAGTATGTTCCTTTTTCTGATGAGAGCCTTGAGGGATATTTACAAAGAATAGAGAACATAATCGATTTTTGGTACTTACATTGTCTTATAGATACTGGGAAAGGAGAATTAGATTTAGTTAGAACGTTTTTAGAAAACTCCCATATAACAGACAAAACTAGAGGCAGGGCAGTTGTTGAGGCTTCAGAGATGGGCCATTTGCTGGTAGTACGCGCATTATTAGCAGATGGTCCCATTTCGGATATGTATAGAGCAGATGCATTTAAGCTAGCTACGTTAGGGGGGCATGGGGCGATATGTCGTGAGTTATCATCGGAGGTTTCGGCAAAACGAATAAGAAACAGTATCCTTGAAAACTTTGTGCTTTTTCATTCCTATGATGAACTGAGAATTCTATTAAAGAGTGGTCCTTTTTCGGATAAGGCTATAGCCCACGCAGTGGGCTTGGCCTTTAGTTTAGGTTGGCTGAAGAAAGCGCGTGCGCTATTAGAAATCGCTCCTAATTCGGATGAGGTCAGAGGCTCTGCGGTTTGCGGGGCTTCTGAACATGGTGACCTGACGGAAGTGCGTAACCTATTAGCAAATGGTCCTATTTCAGATGAGCACAGAAACCGAGCAGTTAAAAACGCTTTAAGAAATAGACGTCATAATGTCGTAGCCTTGTTGGATCCCTCTAGAAGATGTCGAAGAAATCTGTTAATTTCAGTAGCAGCATTTGGGGCGATTACATCGGCTGTAGCCGCTCTATTCTGGACTAATCAGAAAGTTTAGGACTTTTTCTTCTTTTTGGGGATTTTGGAGGCAGATCGTCATCTTAAGTTCACATCCGATAGGTAGTTATCGACTATATTCTTATTGTTTTTTTTTGTTCAATTTTTTTGCTTGATAGTTAGTTTTGTTCAATTGTAATTTAATCATAATTATGATATACTATTTATTTAAACTAATAGGGTGAATTGTAAATGACTGTACCTTTAAGAGGAGCCGCGCCAGCAGCAGCAGCTGGCGATTATAGACCTGATTTTGGCGAGGAAGTTAAAGAAGATATCTGTGCCTATGCTTCCGGAGCTGGAGGTGAAGAGGTTGGTCCAAGAGCTCTCTCTAACTCTGATCGCACTTCTGAATTTGGTAGGAGTTTTTTTCAAAATGGAACAATAGTTCCCTCATTTCAAGAAATGTTAGTTAGAAGGTATTTTTCTCTCGAGAAAAGAATAAGATCGGAGGTAGATTCTGATTTTATTTTTACTGAAACCGCCTTTGGAGATTTGTCTTCCGATGAAGACATAGCGATTCGCCATATATGTATGTCGATTTTGCAGGATATAGAAAAAGATACTTGTGAGTTATTTCCTTCTCTTAATGAGAATAAAGAGGTCGATCCAATATTTAGATATAAAGAAATTCATGATAGAGTCATGCATGAAACGGAGAAATATTCTAGACATTTCCCTTTTTCTAATCTCAGTCTATCTGCGACCATTTCAAGCTTGAAATATTTTAAGGTAGTTCGAGAGTTTAAGTTGCTTTCAGCAGCTGAAAATGAACTTATAAATGGACGACCCTTTCTAGATTTAAGAGTTGTAGATCTGCCTGATAAGAGGGTTGCAAGAGTAAACTATGTAAAAGATTTTTTAAAGGATCATGGATCTGGGGCTTTAGGAAGATTTGTGTGGGATAAAAAATTAGAAGTAGTTACAGCATTTCTAGAAAATTATCAAATATCAGCAGAGACTAGAATACTTCATCTTGGGAGTGCGGCAACGAAGGGTTACTTGGATATAGTGCTTACATTATTAAAAAATAGTTCTTTTTCTCCCGGCGACCTGGATTTTGCAATTATTCAAGCTGTTTCGAATAACCATTGGAATGTAGCAAATGAGCTAATATTAAGTGCCCATATTTGCGAATTGCAAAGAGTTGAGTTAATTTCTATGGCTTTAGATTGTGGTCAATTGGATACAGCTCGCATACTATTAGCAAAAGGTGCTATCTCTGAAGATGCTAGAAGAAAAGTTATTTTAAAAGCTGAAGAAAATAAATGTCATGATATCGTAGCCTTATTGAATTCTAGAGAAGATGTCGAAGCATAGTTTCAATTTTGATGGATGCTTTTATATTGGCCGCAGCCGCCCTACTCTGGGCTAATAAGGGAGGTTAAGATTTTTTCTTTTTGCGCTTGCGCTTGCGCTTTTGTTTGGGCTCCCCAGTGACGAGTGAAAACTTGGCCTCTTTGTAAATCAGATCGATCTCGGCAATTGTAACTTCAAGTGTATCACCAAAAGCAAAGCTTTGTCCTGTTCTTTCACCTCGCATTTTTGAGGTTTTAGGATCAAAGTTATAGTAGTCATCCCCAATCTCCGATACGTGAGCAGAACCTTCCACAAAAAAATCGATTACTTCAAAGAAGATTGCAAAGGGTTTTACCTTTGTGATGGATGCATGATAGATTTTTCCCGGATCTTTTTCGTACTCCTTTTTCATGAGACGGAGCTTTTTGAGCTGGATGACTGAGCCCTCTGCCTTCATCGACTTGCGCTCGCAATCTGAGATATCAACGGCTATTTTATCGACATTAAGGTCATCGGGAGAAAGGTTGAAGAGAAGCCTGTGAATGATAAGGTCGGCATACCTGCGGATAGGACTTGTGAAGTGAGTATAGTGTTCTAGTCTAAGTCCATAGTGGCCCACATTTTCAGGGGAGTACATGGCGAGTTTCATGCTACGGATAAAGCTGACAGAAAGACGGTGAAAGTGAGGCGAGCCTTTTGCTTCTTGAAAGAGCTTTTGGATATCGGAATTTTCGGGCTTTTGGGGGAGGTGAAAACCGAGCGTTCTAGCTAAAGAGAAGAAGTCTTCAAAGTTTTCTTCCTTGGGCTCGTCATGGATACGGTAGATCAGCTTTTTGTCTTTTTTAGAGAGGTGTTTTGCTACCAGCTCATTTGCTTTAAGCATATATTCTTCTACAAGCTGATGTGAGATATCATATTCAATGAGATCGATGCGAAGGGGATTTCCTTGCTTGTCTACAACGATCTTGGCTTCAGGGAGAGAAAAGTCGATACTGCCGCGAAGAAAGCGCTGCTTTTTGAGTATAAGTGCGAGCTTGACCATGAGATCTAACTGGTCTTTATAGGGACTTTTTTCTCTGCCTTCGATAATTTCAAAGGCTTCTTGGTAGCTGAAGCGTCTCTTATTTATGATGGCGGATCTGACAATTTTATGATGAAGGAGCTCTCCATCGGGGGCAAATTTCATCAGGATAGAGACAGCTAACCGTGCCACATCGGGCTTTAGGCTGCAGAGACCGTTTGAGAGTGACTCCGGGAGCATTGGAATACACTTTCCGGGAAAATAGGTCGAATTAGAGCGTTTAAGGGCTTCATAGTCGAGGTGTGATTTGGAAGTTACGTAGTGAGAGACATCTGCAATATGGACACCGAGGTCGAAGTTGCCTTTTTCATCGAGGGTAAGAGAGAGGGCATCGTCGAAATCTTTCGCTGTATCAGGATCGATGGTAATGGTATTTAGGTGGGTGAAATCCTCACGGTCAGTGAGAGAATTGAGGTCGACTTCGGGGCTAAATTTCTTAGCCTCTTCAAGCACATCTTTGGGAAAGTCTCTTTCAATCTCAAATTCAGAGCAGGCAGCATCAATGTCAACAGATGGGTCGGATATGTTGCCGAGGTACTCGGAAAATTCACCTTCAATTTCTTGTCCCCAATCGGTGACCTTCATTATGACGCGGTCGCCTTCTTTTAACTTCTTCTTGGTCTTCTTGAGCAAGATTATTTTGTCGGGGCCAAGTTGAGAGTTGAAGAGCTGATAGTGGTCATCTTTAGGGAATAGGATAGTGCCTGCTAGATGGGTTCTAGCTCTTTTTAGAATACGGAGGATTTTTCCTTCGGGGCCTTTAGCAGAGACTTTGGCCATAATCTCCACTTCCACCTCATCTCCGTCGATGGCATCGAGGGTGAAGGGTTTGGGGATGAAGATATCTTTTTCGGAGCTATCTGTTTTAACAAAGCCAAATCCTTTGGGATGCATGCTCACTTTTCCCTGAACAGTTTCAGATGTGTGGGGAGTGACTGTCAATTTTCCTTTGGACTTCAGGAGAGTTTTCTCTTTGACGAGGCCTTTGAGAGCTTGCTCGAAAAGGGGAAGGTTTTTAGAAGATATAGAGAGCGCATTTTTAAGTTCATCTTCCGTGCAGGCAGTTTTTTCAACATGAGAGAGGATTTGATGTTTGATTGCTCTGACTAGTTCTCTCGATTTCTGCGATCGAAATTTCATTAAATAAACTCCAGCTTTTTCAGCTCTTCTTCTAATAGTTCTGTGCTTGTAAAGGTGTGGGACTTGATGCCTAGTCTTTTTGCAGCTCTTACATTTTCTTTCATATCATCGGTGTAAAAACAGTCATCTACAGTCGTCTTTGCTTTTAAGATTGCTCGGTTAAAGATATTAGGATCGGGTTTTCTTAATCCTACTTCGTAGGAGAGGATTTTGTCATCGAAGAGTTTCAGGTGAGGGAAATGAGAAGATGCGTAATTGTAGTGCGCCTCACAGGTATTCGATAGTATGACGAGCTTAGTTCCTTTTGCTTTCAATTTTTCAAGGAGGGGAATAATTGCAGGATTGGGCTGGAAAATGTTCGAGACAGCATGGAGAACATCAAAATAAGGTACATTGTTCTTAGTGAGCGATGTGAGCTGGTTGTAGAGGTCATTTGTTGAGATTTTTCCGAGCTCGTAATCATCTGCAAGTGTGCTCTTGAAGAGAAAGTCATAGACAGTCTCCATTTTGAGACTAAGGACATCTGATAATTGACGGCACATTCTTTTATGGCTGAAGAAGATAAGGACATTTCCTAAATCAAAAAAGACGGTTTTTCCCATATAGTACCACCTAGGGTTGATATCTTTGTAAGCACCTGTGTTTATCAGATCTCATCATTTCTTTAGAAGGAAAAAAGAGATGTTTGGATGGGCGTTTTCAATACGCTTTGCAAGCTCGCTTGCTTTCTCCATCGTCTCGCAGCTCAATAGTGCAGTCGCAAGCGCATCTGCCTCTGCACAAGTGGGAGCGATGCAGCTAACGCTTGTTGGAGAATCTTTATCTATTTTGATGGGTTTACCTGTTTTAGGATTGATGATGTGGTGGTAGAGATTTTTCTCAATTTCCCAATTGAAGACATAGTCACCAGAGGTCGCTATTGATTGATCGATCAGGGGAATGGGATCTTTTTTTCCTAGAATTTGGATGGTCCAAGCTCTTTTTTCGGGATGGTTTCCATGGGCTCTAATCTCACCGCTCCAACTAACTAGAAAATTTTTGTACCCCATCTCAAGTAGATTTTCTGCAATCAGATCAACCGCATAGCCTTTTGCAATGCCGCATAGATCAATTTCAGTGCCTGATTTGGAGAGGATGCCATCTTGAATGTGAATGTTTTCCCATCCAAATGGAGGCGTATTTTCTTTAGGGAAGTGGCCTTCAGTAAAAGAGTCTCGAAAGAAGCTTAATCGAACTGTGGGATCAAATCTACCATCAGTTAGAAAGTAGATTTCATCTGTTAGGGCTAAGACTTTTTGAAGATGTTTTGAGATAGAGATTTGCGAGTCACTTTGGTTTACTAGGGTGATCTCAGACTCATCATTCCAATTATTAAGAGTTCGGTTGATTTGTTGGAAACTCTCATCGATTAGAGCTTGAAGATCTTGTTTTTCTGCGGGGGAGAGCTTTTTGCCAATCGTAACTTGATAGGGCATGAACATCTTATCTCCCTTAAATTCTGACACGCTCTCAGTTTGAGATGTGCAGGCAGATAGAAACAGGAGAAGGAGGAGGATCATTGTTTGTTTAGATAACTTTTAAGCGTGTTTTGAAGAAGCATGGTAATCGTCATGGGACCCACGCCGCCAGGAACGGGAGTGATATGAGAGCAAATGGGTGCAACCTCGTCAAAATCGACATCTCCTGAAATCCCTTTGCCAAGACGGCTTATGCCGACATCGATTACGACAGCATTCTCTTTAACCATCTTTTTCTTGATAAATTTAGGGCTTCCCATGGCAGAGATGAGGATGTCAGCTGTGCGCGTAATTTGAGAGAGATTTTTAGTGCCGCTATGGGCGATCGTGACAGTTGCGTTTGCTCTTTTCTTTTTTTGAAGGAGAAGTGCTGCCATCGGTTTTCCTACGATATTACTTCTGCCTAAAATGACGGTGTGCTTGCCTGCAGGATCGATATTCGATTGCTCTAGAAGCTCTAGAATACCAAGCGGTGTGCAAGGAAGAAAGCCATCTTCGTATCCGAGAAGCATTTTTCCCACATTCACTGGATGAAAACCATCGACATCTTTGAAGGGATCGATTGCATCTATGACTCTTCTTGTCTTAATTTGATCAGGGAGAGGCATCTGAACGAGAATACCATCGGTATCTGAGTTCGCATTTTCTTTGTGTATGGTGGCAAGTAACTCTTTTTCGGTGACATCAACGGGTAATTCATAGACCTTGGATTTGATTCCAACTCTTGCACAGGCCTTTTTTTTCATGCCAACGTAGATGTGAGATGCGGGGTCTTCTCCAACTAAGATAAAGACAAGGCCAGGTTTTCGAGGTAGATCTTTGATCCTATTTTTGATTTCCTCTTGAATCTCTAGGGCTATTTTTTTCCCATCAATAATCATACTTTTAGTATCGCTCTCATCTCTTCGTGAATTTTTCCATTGGAGAGCAAGATCGGCTGCGTGCTATCGATGTCGAGAGGATTTCCATTCCAATCGGAGACTATTCCGCCTGCCTCTTCTACCATGAGTTTACCTGCTGCTAAATCCCACGCTTGAAGTGAGGCTTCAAAAAAACCATCAAACCTACCTGCTGCCAGATAAGTGAGATCGAGTGAGGCCACGCCAATACGCCTGATAGGAAGCCCTTTTCTAAGAAAAACGGTTAGCTTTTCGATGCAACATAAGGGATCCTCTATTAGGTTGTAGGGAAAGCCCGTCGATATGATGGAATCATCTAGTGTCTTAGTGTTTGTAACGCGCAATTTTTTGCCATTTAGATAGGCGCCTTTGCCCTTTTCAGCTATGAAAAGCTCTTCTGTAATGGGGTGATAAACAACGCCGAGTACCATCTCTTTGCCTTTTCTTACGCCAATACTGACTGAAAACATGGGTATGCCATGTGCAAAGTTAACAGTGCCATCAAGGGGGTCAATAACCCACTCATAGCCTGATGTTGACTCTGTCAGATTGCCGCCCTCTTCAGCGAGAATTCCATCGTCTGGGTAGTCTTCCCTAATGAGATTATGGATAAGCTCTTCTGACTTGTGATCATATTCCGTGACAAGATTGTGTCTTCCCTCTTTGTTTTTGATTTCAAAGTGGGAGCCAAAACCAGCTTCCAGAAGTTTGCCGGCTTCCCTTGCAATTTGAACGGCAAGTTTCGTTCTTGGTAGGTTAGGTTCGTATGTCATCTTCTTTTTCTGTTAAGTAAATACAATTTTAATCTTTTTTCCCATTTTTGGATGAAGAGTAGAGGGTAGAAGACCCAAAAGCTCGCGTATAGTCCATCCAATATGGGCATTAAAGCAAGATCCATTATAAACCATTTTTTACCAAGATGCCCGCTTTTTTCAAAGGTAAAGAATAAAAGAGTGAAGATAATGGTAAAGAGGGAAGAGAAGAGAGCGGTAAAAATTCCAGAGTTAAAAGGGTTTTCATGGTCAAATTGTGACCTGTATCGGTAGATGAAAAGAACGCATAAGAGATAGCTAAGTATATGGAGGCCCATATGGAAGGAGGAGAGAAGGTCATGGAGGAGGCCAATTGCAAAAGCTGCCCATAGAGAGGATATAAAGGAAGATCTACTAATAATTAGAATGAGTGGAGGCGCAAGGGCTAAAATCCTAACGTCTGGAATAAGAGGGCCTACAAAAAAGAAAAAAATTAGAGAGAGTAAAGACGCGTAAATCAGGCTATTTTGGCTCATCTATATCTACCTCTAATTGAGCGCTAAATTTCGTTGCCAATCTATTGCCGATTTTAAAATCGTTTGCAGGTCTATTTTAGCTTCCCAAGAGAGCAGTTTTTTTGCCTTGCTGGCGTCCGCTATTAGGATAGCGGGCTCGCCTTCTCTTTTTGGAGCCATTTTCACATTTAATTTTTCACCTAGTATCGTTTCGAGCAAGGACGCAACTTCCATGACGGAATAGCCGGAGCCGCTTCCTAGATTGAGCTTAAGGCTTTTCTCATGTGAAAAGAGATAGTCAAGAGATAGAAGGTGGGCATCTACCAGGTCATTTACGTGAACAAAATCGCGGATGGCATAGCCATCTTTTGTTGGGAAATCATTTCCATAGATCGTAAATGTTTCTCTCTCTTTAAGAGCGGTTTGAACAAGTAGGGGGATAAGGTGAGTCTCGGGATCATGGCATTCGCCGATTTCACCGTCTAGGTCATTTCCTGCAGCATTAAAATATCTGAGAGCTGCAAATTGAAGACCGTATGCATCTTCATAATCTTGCAGAATTTTCTCAATCATCAACTTGGATTTGCCGTAAGGATTGATGGGAACTTGAGCAGTCTCCTCTGTTATGGGAGTCTCACTCGGCATTCCATAGGTTGCGCATGTACTTGAAAAGACGATTTTCTTTACACCAAATTTGAGCAAAGTATCGAGGAGATTAACTGTGCTAAAGAGATTATTTCGATAGTATTTGGAAGGGTTTTCAAGTGATTCAATCACGAGAGCAGATGCTGCAAAATGGATGACTGCCTCTGGCTGATACTTTTTAAAAGCCTCTTCAATATCTGATAGGTTTTGTAGATCACCTTGAAAAAAAGGTCCCCACTTTACAAAGTCGATACTTCCTTGGGATAGGTTGTCGAAGGTAACCGGCATGTAGCCAGCACTGTGAAGCGCTTTACAAGCATGAGAGCCGATATAGCCTGCTCCGCCAGTTACTAGAATTGTCTTTTTTCTTACCATTAATAAGCGCCTTTTGAGAAAAGCATAACAGGAATGGTCTTTAAGATAATCTTCAAATCAAAGAAAAAAGATTTTTGGTCGATATAATCTGATTCCATTTTGACCCTCTCTTCCATTGAGAGATTATTTCTTCCAGATACTTGCCAAAGGCCGGTTATTCCAGGCCTAACAGAAAGAACTTTTGCAGCGCTTTTGCCAAAGTAGCGTGTGATTTCTTCCTGAACGACAGGTCTGGGGCCAACGACACTTAAATTGCCCTTTAGCACGTTCCAAAATTGAGGGAACTCGTCGAGAGAGGTTTTTCGCAAGAATCTTCCAATAGAGGTTATTCTAGGATCATTTTTTAATTTCCAAAATTTGAGCCACTCCTCTTTTAAAATAGGATCCTTTTTTAGAAGGTCTTCTAAGATCTCTTCCGCATTTGCTTTCATCGTACGGAATTTATAGTTGATGTAGGTTTTTCCCGATCTACCAACACGTTTTTGACCATAAAAGATGGGGCCTTTGGAGGTGGTTTTTATCAATAGTGCAATGGTTAGAAGAAAGGGAGAGGAAAATAGAAGCACGGATAGGCTAAAGAGAATATCAAAGACTCTCTTTAGAGGGTTTCTCTTTACTGGACAGCTTTTATCTAGTTTAAGTTTTGTGAATTCAAAGCTTATGTTTTCTGAACTTGTCAAAAGGTTTCTCTTATTTAAGGTCTATGGCAGGAATGGCGAGGGCTACCTTTTTTAAAACTTCTACTAGAACATGTAGTGGTGACTCTTTTTCACCATCTTCACATTTTTTTATCATGATAGGTTTAATGGAGTAGGAGGTAATTCGGGGGACAGATGGATCAAATGGCGGAGTGTTTAGACGTGTAAAAAATCGGGTGAGTCCTGCTTGAAGCACTTTCATATCGCAGTGAGTCGTATGTTTGAAATGGTGAAAAGAGAGTTTGTTATCTCTCAATAAAGAAAATCCAAAATCAAAGGTTGTTTTCAGTGTCATCGTTTAAAATCTCCGGTTTAAAAGAGTTTTTGTTAGCTTCTTGAGCTTTGAGGTATCACAGGTTAACTGATTTAAGTGAGAAAAAGCTCTAATATTAAGAAGTGTTGCTACCTCTCTCGCTCTTTTTTCTCCTAATATTGTGACACTTGTGGGTTTATTATTCTTGTCATCTGAGCCTTGAGATTTCCCTAATACTTCTGTGGATGCAGTTACATCTAAAAGATCATCGATGATTTGAAATGAGATGCCAAAATCTCTCCCAAATTTTGAGATTAATTGAAGCTCCTTATCATTTGCACCGCCAACGATGGCACCAAACTCTAAAGCAGCTGTAAATAGTGCTGCCGTTTTTAGTTCATGCATAGAAAGAAGTAGGGACTCAGATAAGTCCGTGCCTGCTGCTTGAATGTCAATCATCTGACCGCCAATCATTCCTCTTGCGCCTGCCCTTTTTGCAAGTGTTTGGGTGAGTCGGCATTTTTTTTCCGCGTCTAAGTGGGGAGCGCCTGCAAGGATTTCAAAGGCGTAGGTGAGAAGAAAGTCGCCAGCCAAGATCGCTGTTGCCTCATCATACTTGATGTGCACGGTCTCTTTACCTCTTCGAAGATCGTCATCATCGATAGCAGGTAGGTCGTCGTGAATCAGAGAGTAGGTGTGAATGAGCTCGATGGCACATGCTGGATCGAGGGCATCTTGGATGTTTGCACCAAACATCTCACTTGTTAGTAGTGTGAAAATGGGACGTAGGTATTTGCCGGGAGTAGAGAGCGAATAGAGAGCTGCCTCAATCACGCGATTTTGGGGCAGGGGTGTGCTTTGGACGAGCTCAAGGATACGGTTTGAAATGAGCTTTTTTTCCGTTTCCATCAGCTTTTCTTATCCGGCATACCAATTCCTATGTAATCAAAACCTTTTTTAAAGAGCTCTTTTCCCTGATATTGATTGCGTCCATCAAAAATGGTGTGCGACTTCATCTGAGCTGCAACCTTATCAAAGTCAAGTAAGCGAAACTGCTTCCATTCGGTGAGTAAGCAGACAGCGTGAGCATCTTTTGCTGCATCGAATTCATCTTGACAAAAGGTGATATTTCCTAGGTTTTCGAGCTCTTTTTTCACATTTCCCATCGCAACTGGATCATAGAGGCGTAGAATAGCACCTTTTTTTTGGAGCTCTTTGATCAGAGTAATTGCGGGAGCCTCTCTGATGTCGTCGGTATCGGGTTTAAAGGAGAGTCCCCAGATGGCAATTGTTTTTCCAGAGATGCCGCCCTCTTCATCAAAGTAGCTGCCCAGCAGGCTTCCCATTAATTTTTTTTGTCTATTATTGACCGATTCAACTGACTTCAAAAGAGCTGGCTCAAATCCATTTTCCTCAGACAGTGCAGAGAGCGCCCGAATATCTTTGGGGAAACAGGAGCCTCCATATCCGATACCGGCATAGAGAAAGCTGTATCCAATTCGTGAGTCGGAGCCAATCCCTTTGCGAATCTCATTGATGTCAGCGCCCACTCTCTTGGCAATCTCTGCAAGCTCGTTCATAAAGGAGATGCGCGTTGCAAGCATCGCGTTGGCCGCATATTTTGTTAGTTCTGCAGAACGGACATCCATGGAAATGACGCGCTCATGGTTAACCATGAAGGGTGCATAGATCTCTTTAAGAGTTTTTTCTGCCTCAGTGCTTGAGACGCCGATAATGATGCGATCAGGCTTCATGCAATCACTAATTGCAGATCCCTCTTTTAAAAACTCGGGGTTAGATGCCACTTCAAAGGGCACCTCTTTTTCTAGGGAATCATTTATTGTCTTTGTAATAAGCTCAACAGTTCCAACGGGCGCGGTCGACTTATTAACAACGATCTGATTTGGCATAATGTGCTTCGCTATCTCTTTTGAAGCAGATACAATGAAGGAAGTGTTGCAAGATCCATCATCTCTAGAAGGTGTTGGAACAGCGATGAAAAGTACGTCTGAACTCTCAACACAAGATTTGTAATCGGTAGAAAAGGAGAGCCTGCCTGCCTGGATGTTTCGTAAAATTAGCTCTTCTAAACCTGGTTCGTAAATGGGGACAATGCCATTTTTTAAACCTTCAATTTTTTTCTCATCAATATCAAGACAGATTACGTGGTGTCCCATTTCTGCAAAGCAGGTGCCAGTCACAAGTCCGACATACCCGCTACCAATCATCAGTATATTCATTTCATTTCCTTTAGAGTTCCATCTCGAAGAGTGTAGAGTCTATCTGCGAGAGCGCTTAAATTTTCGTCATGTGTCGCAATAATAATACTTTTTCCTAGATCTTTCAATCCCATTAATAGTTCATAGATCACTTTTGAGTTTTGATTGTCGAGATTTCCCGTCGGTTCATCAGCTAATATGATATCAGGATCATTGATAAGAGCCCTCGCTATTGCAGCTCTTTGTTTTTCTCCTCCCGATAGAACTTTCGCGGACGAATTTTCGTGTTTACTCAAACCTACTCTTTTTAGTAGTTCTTTTGCCTTTGGGAGGTAGAGTTTAATATTTTTGCGAGCGATGCGAATAGGCATGAGAATATTTTCAAGCACGGAAAAGTCTTCGAGTAAATTGTGGGATTGAAAGATGAAACCGAAATGCTGAGAGCGAATGAGAGGAGCATTTATAGGCTCTTTTCCTAAAATGTGAAGCGCTCCTGAATCATGAGTCTCAAGTGTTCCTAAAATATGAAGAAGAGTCGTCTTACCCTCGCCTGAGGCTCCCATAATAGCAATACTCTCTCCTTTTCCAATTTTAAGAGAGATCCCTCTTAGAACATGAGCATCTCCAAATGACTTACGGAGATCTTTTGCCTCTAATATCATTCTGACCTCAAGATTTGAGAGGGTTTTATCTTTGATGCCTTGATTGCAGGAATAAATCCCGCAAGAAGTGAGATAATGGGAGTTGAAATTAAGATGAATTTAAGAGCTATCATGCTGAGGTCATTGGGCAGCGTATCCCCAAAAAAGGCTGCTTGAAAAGCATCGTGGCCTTGGATTTTGCTGAGAAATGCTACGAGATAGTCGAGATGTTTAAGTGTAAAAATGGCAGCAAGCGTTCCTACTATGCAACTAATACTTCCCATGATGACGCCTGCAATACCGAAGATCCATGCGATACTTTTGTCGGATGCTCCCATCGATGAGAGTATGGCGATCTCTTTTTTCTTGTCATTTACAAGGATAACCAAGAGCGAGATGATATTTGAGCAGGCAACAACAATAATGATGATAGCAATCAGCATGAAAAGTGTGCGATCGGATTGAAATTGGTGCATGAGTTCCCTTGAAAATTCATACTCCTGATAAGAAGAGAGATCCCAGTAACTAGAGATCTTTTTCTCGTTTAACTTGTGTGCGATCTTCGCCTTTATTAAAGGTGCGCTTTGAATGGGATCAAACCAGATAAGAATACCATTTGTGCTTGAGCCATCGGGTGCAAAGGATTCCGTACAGGCATTAATTGTCTGTGTAATCTCGGAGGGGACAAAAAGAGCCCTTGTGCCGGTTGGCATAATGCCTGGGTCGTAGAATCCAGAGACATAAAAGGGGAGGCGCATCTCTTGCGTGGATCCTGCAGTTGGCGAGATGTAAGAGAGGTAGCCGCTGTCACCTACAAAAACGTTTGATCCTTGATAGCTTTTAGGAAGAAGTACGCCCGGTCTATCGTGCATAGGAAGGTGCCACGAACCATTACAAAAATAGGGCCAATAGGGCGTATTTTCAGGCTCATTTTCAAAGTGGGTTTTAACTCTTGCATGAGAGATGCTTATCCAATGAACAGGAACCTCGTGCGTGCTTCCAAATAGCTGGACTTGGATCTTGTTTTCTTTGAACTGGGCTTTTAGTGGAGACATAAGGGGAATGCTATTTCCCATAGGGATTTTCTTTCCATCCACTTCAAAATAGGCTAGGTGATCCTTTACAATTTTTCCCTTCTTTAGATTCGAATGCTCCTTTTCTAAATAGACGCCCTTAACGCTTCCATCTTGAATATGTGCATACGCACTCACTTCTTTAGAAGGTAGAAAAGAAAGAGGAACTCTTGCTTTAAATAGAACCTCTTTCAGTTCGACATGGTCCCAAAACGAGGCACTCTTTTCGGGGGATGAACCTTGATTATAGGAGTAGAGTGATTCAGGTGAATCTTTTTGCCACTCTGTATGTGACTTATTCATCTGAAAGAGAATGTTGTTGAGGTCATCTGCACTCGGAGTGAGAAGGAGATGGTCTAGAGTAGGGTTTTTTTCAGGAAAGGAGAAGAGGTAGCTCATCTGAGAGAGAAAAGAGGCGTGGTTACTGCCAGGAATCGATGTTGGCCTATTGAGAGCAAGGCGCATGAGCGCACCTGAAAGTTCAAAATCGTTATAGGTGAGAGAGGGGTTTTCTGACTTCACCTCTTCAAGAGCATCGATAAGCCTTTTGACAGGATCTCTTAAAATGCCGCCATCAAGGTCGGGAGATGCCAAATGCGCAGGAAGGCTAGCATCTAGCTCACTCAGATAGGGATCAGAGTTTTGCGATTTAGCCTTTTCGCTAATCGTCTTAAAGGAAAATGAGGAGTTTGATGCGTGCGAGTCGATTTGATAGTAGTAGGATGAGTAGTAGTTATCAGTGGGAGAGACTCTGAGGGGTGCGTTTAGCGCCGTCAGCTTTTTTAGCCAGTTAGTCTCAAGGCCGGATGTAACAGAGAGAAAAATGAGTATTAGCCATACGACAAGCGAAATCACAAAGATAGACATGAGCGCTATCAGAGAGGTAGATAACGCCTTTCTTTTTGGTAGAAGATACTTTAAGGCAAGCTTGAGTTCAAACAAAGTGAAAATTTAGGTGGAGTTTGCTTTAACAAAAGTCGCTTATTTAGCTTCTTTGAAAGTAACGTGTTTTCTAAGAGTTTTGTCGAACTTTCTTAGCTCGAGGCGCTCGGTAGTGTTGCGTTTATTTTTTGTAGTCCAGTAAGTCTGAGCGCTTTCTGTGCTCTTTAGTTTTACGGTTTCTCTAGGTCCTTTCTTAGCCATCTTATGCCCTTCAAAAATAGTTATTATCGGTAAATTTTATCTCAATTAACTGTTTGTTACAAGCGAAATACGAGGTTTTGCTTCTAAATCCAAAGAATCTTTGCCATTTTTGAGGTAGAGGTGGTAGCCAAGGCCTGCAATCATGGCCGCATTATCCATGGAAAGACCAGGAGGGGGAAAGAAAAGGGGGAGGTCAAATGCATTTTTTAGCTCCTCTCTAAGCCTTTGATTGTGGCTCACTCCTCCTCCGATGAAAATTTGGTGGAATTCAAATTTTTTCTTCACGAGGCTTATTTTTTTTATGACATCATAAATGGCCGTCTTTTGAAAGGATGCTGCAAGATCTGCTTTTGAATGCTCTTCTTTAGAAGCGTAGAGAACGGAGGTTTTAAGACCGCTAAAGGAGAAATCGAGCTCGGATTTTTTTACCCTACCCGCTGTGAAGGGAATTTTTGAGTCATTGCCCACCTTCGCCAGTTGTTCGACTTCCGGACCGCCGGGATAGGGAAGTCCCAAGATTTTTGCGACCTTGTCAAAGGCTTCTCCCATTGCATCATCTACTGTCTGGCCGATCATCTCATAATCGCCGAGAGATTTGATGAGAACCATGAAGGTATGTCCGCCTGAGAGTACGACTCCCAAGGAAGGAAATTGAACATTTTGTCCCATCATGGAAGCGTAGAGATGGGCCTCGATGTGGTTCACCCCCACATAGGGAATATCCCATGCAATCGAGAGTGCTTTTGCGGCATTTAAGCCAATGAGTAGAGCGCCGATTAGTCCTGGCCCTCTCGTAGCTGCTATAAGATCGATCTTAGGAGATCCCGCTTTTTGAATCGCTTCTTCAATAACAGGAATTAAGATGTCTACATGCGCTCTTGAGGCGAGCTCAGGGAAGACGCCGCCATATTTTTTGTGGATATCGGTCTGTGAATAGATCACATTTGAAAGAATTTCTTTACCATCTTTCACAATGCTTACAGCAGATTCATCACAACTCGTTTCAATTCCAAGAACAATCATGCAAAAAGAATAAAGCTATAGGGATTAAACAGCTACTCTAGCAGGGAAAAAGTAATGTCCAGCTGCTCTTATCCACCCAAAAATGCCCTTACTTACAGCGCGGGATTTAGATACGTGTCTCACTCTCATTTGTAAAACGAATGTTAAAATTGTATAATTGAAATTAGTTTATGATATTACGCATTTATCTTTATTATCAGTAAAAGCTGCTTCCATAAATGAATTTGCAAGTCTATTTGCTCCCTCAGCGTCTCCTGATTCTCCAAGTTTAAGGGAAATAGCCAAAATAGCTGCGGTTTTAATTTCTTGTTGTTCAATAGTTTCAGCCAGCGTTAAGAGCTCTTCAGTGCTGCTTACTTCAGCTACAGCCATAAGGATTTTTTTAATTGAGTCCGTAGGACTTCTTAGAATGTTTGCGATTTGAAGGGCTTTTTGAAAGGCTCCAATCTTGATAAAGGCATCAATTAACAACCCATAGCACCTCTTTTTAGCATCTGAATCTATGATTTTTTTGGTAATTAATAAAGCTCCTTCAAAATTTTGATCTTCAAGCAAGCTCGTCACTCCAAATACTTGTCCTTCAATTTCTTGATTCCTAAAAGGAAAAAAAAGATCGGAAGAGTTTAGTTTTTCTTCACATTCATCGCCCGCTTTCTCTCGTAGGAAATTTTGAGCGATGACCCTACCTACGCTCCTAGCCATTCCTATATTTCCGAGCTTTGTATATAACTTTGAAAGATTTTGAAGACCATTGGGTGTAAGATCTTGAATATCACTCGCTATAAACTCTGCAAGACGAATGGCGCCCTCCTTTTTTCCCGAATCAAATAATGCATTAGCAAGGATGATGAGAATTTTCAAACTAGTGGATTTATTCTGAATAGATCTTGCATGTTTTTCAGCTTGGCCAAACTCTTTTCTTTTGATCAAAGCTTTTATAATAACTTCAAGATTTCGTTCGTACCTATGATTCAGCCATGTTAAATTTAACTCATCATGCCCTAGCTCAGAAAGATCTACATAAAACTGCCTAGCAATGACAAGAGCTCGCTTTACAAAGCCCTCAACAGTTAGAGCTGAAAGAACATTTTCCAAACTGGTGTTGGAGATTACCTCTTTCACCTGAGGATCACGGGGATCAAGAAGAAGTAGTCTAAATTCTTCAATTCTAACTATCTGGGAAAGGGCGGAAAATTGCGTTAGCCTGAAGATTAATTGTTCAAACTCTACAGGTGTAAAACCTGAAAATATTTTTTTCTGAGAATAAGGGTAGAGGGCTTGGGCTTCACTTTCAAATCTATGTGGTAGAGCATAGTGAGCTTTTTGGGGAGCGAAAAAACTTTGTACAAATCGAAATACTTTGGAATGAATGTTTTGATGATAACTACGTAACTCAGACCTACGCTCAAAAGTTAAATCACTAATAGATCCGAGGAGCTGCTTTCTTAATTTTAACCTATCAGAGGCATTAAGGTTTTGTCCAAGCTGTATGATTACATCATTTGTCAGGCGGATTGTTAACTCTTTCTGAAGATGAAATCTTTCTTCCGTATACTCTTCCCCGATTCTACCGGGAAAAACGAAACCTCTTACGGACGGCCCTGAAGCTGCAGCTGCCATATTATGATCTCCTGTTACATGAGAAGACATTCATCGGGATCTTTTATATCTTCAAAAATTAGAGCCATATAAGATCAGTTTAAGAAAATATGCAGATATTATAAATCTTTTTTAAATAATATGCAATCAATCCAAATCTAGTTTGGGGGCGGCGTCAACATCTACAATCCAAAGCGCTTTTGTCTCCTCAGATCCGACATGATAGGCAGGAAGGTGATCTGCCTCCGATTTTGGAAAAAGGATCCGTTTTAACATCTCCTTTTTTGCTCCACCAATGACATAAAAACAGATGTTTTTGCTGTTATTGATGCAATCAAGAGTGAGGGTCATTCTCCAGGAATCTTTACTCTTAATGTAATTCGCTACGACCGCTCTATTTTTTACATCAAGCGCTTTTGTGCCGGGAAAAAGTGAGGCAGTATGTCCATCTTCTCCCATACCAAGCATGATAAGATCAAATAGGTCGGGACCAAGATTTTTTTCGATAAAACTGTCGTATCTATCCGCCATCTCCTGGATATTTCTTTCCGCTTCCATGCGAAATATTTGGTTTTTAGGAATCGGAAGAAGCCCAAGCCCTGCCTCCATTGCCATATGGTAGTTGCTATCTTGATCTGTGGGGGGAACGCCCCTTTCATCGCTCCAAAAAAGCCAGACTTTAGACCAATCGATTTCATCTTTAGTAAGAGATAATCTTTTGTAGATCTCCTTTGGAGTGGATCCACCCGAGAGAGCGACGGTAAATCTGCCGGATTCCTCAATGCTGAGTTTTGCAAGATTTAAAAAGTGGCGTACGGAAAAATCAATCGCATCTTCCTTGTTTTTAGCAATCTCGATATCTCGTCTTTTGTCTACGATCTTCATTTTTCCCCGTCATTAATTTCTGTAAGAAGTTTTAGCATTTCTAAAAGGTGGTTACTGGTTCCTTGTCTGAGAATATCTTTTGATAAAGACTGGCCTCTGGCCTCTTTTCCAATATTGAATTTGAGAGAGGCATCACACTTGCCAGATGTGCATGTTTCAATGGTAACACTCTCTTTTTTTTCTAAATCTCGGATAAAGCGGAATTCATGATCTCCGGACTCAATCTCTACTTTTGTAACCATGCCAGGAGCAGCTCCTTCTAGTTTGTCCTCTTGGAGCTCTATTCTTACCTCTTCTTCCCCTTGGAAAAAGTAGGTGTTATTTTCATTTTTGAGGCGTTTCCAGTGCAGCCTGCTCGCGAGCCAGGCGGTGATGTAGAGCGCTTGAATCTGGTTTTGGGTAAAGTGCGTGCTCTCTAAACTGTTGTAAGTAATGGTAATTTTATTCGCTTTATATAAAAGACCTAACCTCTCAACAGAACAGAACTGGTTAGAGATTAGATCCCTCCAAGGCTCCATCCTAGACCAGTGAAGATCGGAAAAGTTTGTTTGGTATTTTTCATGATATTTTAGAATGTCTTTTGCAAACGAGAAAATATTTTCCGCTGACTGTGAGTCAAAAATGATCCTGTTAGAGAGCTTCTCTATGCTTTGAAAGAGTTCATTTTCATCTGTCGGGTTTTCGGACCAAAGAAGGTAGGTGGGAAGATCGGGCAAAAGGTGAGGAATGACGATGAATGAGATACGCTCGTAGTTTTTTCCTGCAACGCCGATATCGATAAGATCGCAAGCACTGTGTGAGTCTCCTGTGGGAGCGATTACAGAGACGGCTGTTTTGAGATAGTCTTGAGAGGAGTCAGGATCATTGGTTATGAAGATAATTCTACAGGGATAGTTTTCGATAATTTTTTGTATGACAAGCCGGAAATAGTCACATCGATTGCCTAACTTTGTGTAGATAATGAGGTTGAAGAGGCAGGCTCTTGTTTTTTTCTCTTTTTCAAGAGGTTCCCAGATGCGCCTTAGCTCCGATTCAATCTTTCCAGGCTCTGTCTCTTGAGTCGCTATCGTCTCATGTTCACTCATAGAACTCTCCAGGACCTGCCATCTTTTTCCATCATTTTATCGGCATCTTCCGGGCCCCAGGAACCTGATTCATAATTGGGAAAATTTTCAGGTGGGTTTTTCGCCCAGTATTCTAGTAGGGGGGTAAAGAATTTCCATGAGTTTTGAACTTCATCAGTTCTAGCAAAGAGGGTGCTATCGCCTAAAATACACTCTCGGATGAGGCGCTCGTAGGCCTCTGGCGGCTCTTTTCCAAAGTAGCTGCCGTAGCGAAAATCCATTTTCACGGGCTGAATAGGACTCTCAGGACCCGGCACTTTACAGTTCATCTTCATTGAGATTCCCTCGTCGGGCTGAATGCGAATAGCTAACACATTTTGCTCATTTTTTGTCCCCGGCGTCTTAAAGAGAATTCCCGGAGCATCTTTAAAAACAATCGCAATTTCAGTAGCTCTTTTAGGAAGACGCTTTCCACCTCGAAGATAGAAAGGAACGCCTGCCCAGCGCCAGTTGTCAATGAAGAGGCGAACGGCTGCATAAGTCTCAACTTTAGATTCGGGATTAACGTCTTTTTCTTCCCGGTAACCAGCTGCATCTTTTCCATCTACAAAGCCTTTTCCATACTGTCCGCGAACAGCACCTGTCTTAAAATCCTCTTCAGTAAAAGGACGAATACAAGCAGTTGCTTTGACCTTTTCATCTCTAACTGCATCAGCTGAGAGATTGGGCGGCGGCTCCATCGCAACAAGAGATAATAGTTGCATCATGTGGTTTTGTATGACGTCTCGAAGAAGTCCCTCTTCTTCAAAAAAGTGTCCTCTAGTGCCAATGCCGATGCTCTCAGCTACTGTAATTTGAACGTGATCGATATGGCGGTTGTTCCATAGCGCTTCAAAAATCGAGTTGGCAAAACGAAAGACGAGCAGATTTTGTACAGTCTCTTTTCCTAGATAGTGATCGATTCGGTAGATCTGCCTCTCAGCTAGAAACTTCTTAATGTGAGCCTGAAGCTCATTTGCCGAATTTAAGTCGTGTCCAAAGGGTTTTTCAATAATTACCCGTGAAAACTTCTCTTTTTCCTCATGTGCGTTGTAGATCAGACCGTGTTTTGAGAGTTTTTCTATAATGTTGGGAAAGAATTTAGGTTGAACAGAGAGATAGAAGACGCGGTTTCCTTTCGTTCCAAACTTTTTATCAAGCTCTTCTAGAAAGGTTTTAAGAGAAGCATATCCTGCATCATCATCGAATTCCGATTTATGATAGAAGGTTTGCTCCTTGAAATTCTCCCAATAAGGCTCATCAAGAGGCTTTGTTCTGGAGTGTTCAGCAATTGCATCTTTCATCTCCGATCGAAAATCGTCATGGCTTTTATCTTTTCTAGCGAAACCAACGCAAGAAAAGCTTGCAGGAAGAAGGCCATCTTTGCCTAAGTTATAGATGGCAGGCATAAGCTTTCTCCCTGTGAGATCACCCGTTGCGCCAAATATAACTAAAACACAAGGCTCAATTGTCCGAGAGGATTTGCCTTTTTCATGAAGAGGATGATTTTCCATACATTAACCCACACAAGTTTAAAGACTCAGAGTTAATGATTTTTTGAATTTCTTCAAGTCTTAAATAAGTTGAACAGGTAAAGATTACCCTCTGAAGAATCGGGGACATCCAATCGATTAGGGAGGGCTTTTACCTTTGCTTTTTAGAAAGAAGTCAAAATTTGGACTTCACTTGATGATTTTTAGCCCTTTAGGCGGGAGGTTCCTCTAATAGAGCTTCAGCTAGCCCATGAACAGCTGCGAGACCAAACAATCTACGAGCCTCTGGTAAATTAACCGCGCCGCCTACTCCCTTTTGATACATCAAGGCTAAATTAAAGTGAGCTTCAGGCAAGCCTTGTATAGAAGCGAGACCAAACAATCTACGAGCCTCCGGTAAATTAACCGCACAGCCTTTCCCTTTTCTATACATCCAGGCTAAATAATATTGAGCTCTAACATGCCCTTGTGTAGCTGCGAGACCAAACAATCTACGAGCCTCATCCAAATTAACAGGTCCCCCTTCTCCGTTCAGATGCATCAAGGCTAAATTACATTGTGCTGCAGCTAGCCCATGAACAGCTGCGAGACCAAACAATCTACGAGCCTCCGGTAAATTAACCGCGCCGCCTTCTCCGATTTTATGCATCAAGGCTAAATAATGTTGAGCTTCAGGCAAGCCTTGTATAGAAGCGAGACCAAACAATTTACGAGCCTCAGGTGAATTAACCGCGCCGCCTTCTCCGATTTTATGCATCAAGGCTAAATAATATTGGGCTTGAGCATCCCCTTGTGTAGCTGCGAGAGCAAACAATCTACGAGCCTCAAAAAAATTAACCGCGCAGCCTTTTCCTTTTCTATTCATCCAGGCTAAATAATATTGAGCTCTAGCATGCCCTTGTGTAGCTGCGAGAGTAAATAATCTACGTGCTTCAGGTAAATTAACCGCACCTCCTGTTCCACGAGTATGCATCAAGGCTAAATAATATTGAGCTGGAGCATGCCCTTGAAAAGCTGCGAGACCAAATAATCTACGAGCTTCAAGAAAATTAACCGCACAGCCTTCTCCTTTAAGATGCATAAAGGCATGAAGAGCTACTAGATCCAAATTTTTACGAGAGTTTTTGATTGTAGCTGCAAGTTCCTCTCTAACCAATGGTTTATTCCTATCAAAAATACTATTCCAAACATCAGGAAATAGTTGGGAAAAGTGGTTTGAGTGAAGAGTTGCATTAGAAAATCCAGGCAATTCACTTTTAAGAATCAATGCATCATTCAAAGATAAACATTGAAGGATTATCCCTTTTACGTCTCTATAGCAAGCTCTATCATCTTCAAATTCTTGGATAGAAGTTAATTGATGCTTCTTAGCACTTTGAGCAATCTTGACGCGTTTCGGCAGTTCATTTAATTCAACCAGATGTTGGTTAGTGCGTTTTTGTTTTTGAGGTGATGAGGAGAAAGTTAAATCGCTGTTTCCAGGAGAGACGGGGGCTTGAAAGTTCCTTCTAGCTAACTCGTTCACTCTATTTTCACATGACATGCCATCTTTCCCGCAATATTTACCCAGTCCTTCATCGGGTCCGCCACCGCCGCCATTTATAGCGGGTGTGGAGCTTGCACAGACGGGGCAAGAGCTAGTTGCTGTCATAATTTCCTCTTAGGCAGGATTAATGTTTTAATGTAAAAACTTCGATTTAATATAATTAATATATCGGAATTTTTACTAAAGGTCAATTAAACATGAACGGAGGCCCAGGAAAGATAAGTGACCGGATGTTTTAGTCCCTCGCTGATTCAGTGGACTAGTTATTAAAATATTAATTTTTATTTGATGTTTATAATCTAGATCTAACCAGCTGAAGGCGGCTCTCTGCCAAAAAGATGGCGTTTACGATCTGACTTATAGAGCGGGCATCTTCAATTGTTCGAATCAAGCAGTGGAAATGAGAAACACCCTCTTTAGCAGGCATCTTCCATAATTTTAGGGCAATGTGTGCTAAGGACCCTGCCACATCTTGTACAGTTGCTTGAATAGGGGGAAGGGGATGTGATGGAATTGGATGAATCATTTTTTTACCTCTATAATAAAGGTGGAAATTATAGAGGGGAATTAGCTTATTCTCAAGAAAAAGAGAGCTCTCTTTCGAGATAATTTTGAAGAGTGATGACAGCTGAGATGGAATCTACTTGGGCGGCTCTTTTCTTGCGATTTGTCTTCACCTCTTTAAGAGAGGTATGGGCGCATGCTGATGTGAATCTTTCATCGAAAAAATCAACGGGAATTTCTAGAATTTCCGTAATCGCTTTTGCAAAAGCGCGTACGCGCTCACACATCGGGCTCTCTGTGCCATTTAGGTGAAGGGGCAGGCCCATGACTATTTTTTCGATAGATTGATATCTGGCGAGCTCTTTTTTAAGGAGTTCGATGGTAGCTGGGAAATTCTTGCCAGCCAGCAGCTTTGTGACAGGAAGAGCCATTCGTTTATTCTCATCTGATATGGCAAGGCCGAGTCTTTTTTCCCCGTAATCAATTGCTAGAATTCTACCCATCTGCTTGCTCCTTAATTGCGGCGGAGATAAAGTTTTTGAAGAGAGGGTGAGGTGAGAAAGGTTTTGATTTAAACTCGGGATGAAATTGCGTTCCTACCATCCAGGGGTGTTCCTTGATCTCGACGATTTCAGCTAGTTTTCCTTCTTCCCAGATACCTGAGAATAGAAATCCATTTTTTTCGAAATCACTTTTGAAGGTGTTATTGAACTCATAGCGGTGCCGGTGTCTCTCTTGAATATTGTCTGCATTGTAAGCTTGAAAAGCTTTAGATGCAGGGTCTAGCTTACAAGGGTAGGCGCCAAGTCGCATTGTCCCTCCAAGGTCGATTACATCTTTTTGCTCGGAGAGAAGGGAGATGATGGGATGAGGTGTTTTGGGATCGATCTCTGTTGAGTGAGAGTTAGAGAGGCCTAGAACGTGTCTTGCAAATTCAATTGCCATGATTTGCATGCCGAGACAGATGCCGAAGTAGGGAATCTTTTTCTCTCTACAAAATTTTGCCGTTTGAATCTTTCCTGTCCAGCCTCTTTCACCGAAGCCGCCTGGAACTAAAAAGCCATCACAGCTGGGAAGGCTTTTTTCACTTACTTTGTCAGCGTCGATGTAGCGCACTTTCAGCTCTGCGTCAAGAGATAGCGCCGCATGATTAAGTGATTCAATCACCGATTTGTAGGCATCTTGATGATCGATATATTTACCAACTACCCCAATAGTCACCGTCTCTTTAGGATATGAGATAGTGTGGATGATCTTCTCCCAAATGGCTGTGTTTGATTCGTCTTTTGGCGGAGTTAGGTGGAGCTTTTTGATGATGGTATCATCTAATTTTTGTCTTGAGAGTTGTAAAGGTACTTCATAGATCGAATTTTTAACATCGGGCTCATCGATAACAGCGTCTTTTGGGACATTGCAAAATAGAGCGATCTTATCCTTAATCTCCTCTGATAGGACATTTTCTGATCTGCAGAGAATGATATCAGGCATGATTCCAATTGACCTGAGCTCGCCTGTTGAATGTTGAGTCGGTTTGGTTTTCACCTCGCCGGCAGCTTTCAGGTAGGGAACATAAGTAAGATGGATGTTGATGCAATCCTGAGGACGTTCATTTCGAAATTGGCGGATCGCTTCTAAAAAGGGGAGCGATTCGATGTCACCCACAGTTCCACCAATTTCAACGAGAACGAGATCTATATCTTCTTCTTGAGCAGCACAATCTTGGATGCGCTTTTTGATCTCATCGGTAACATGAGGGATCACTTGGACGGTTTGTCCTAGATATTCTCCCTTTCTCTCTCTTTTGATGACAGTGTCATAGATCTGGCCAGAAGTTGCATTGGATGCTTTTGATAGGGGCGTGTTTGTATATCTATAGTAATGACCAAGATCTAGGTCGGTTTCAGCTCCATCATCTGTTACATAGACCTCGCCGTGCTGGAAGGGGTTCATCGTTCCAGGGTCGACATTGAGATAGGGATCGAGCTTTAGCATGGCTATTTTCAAGCCTCTTGACTCAAGCAGATTTCCCACAGATGCAGAGGTGAGTCCTTTCCCAAGAGAGGATACAACGCCGCCTGTGATGAAAACATACTTTATTGGCATAGGAGCTTCTCGCAAAGTAAAAGGTCTTTTGGTCTATCGATACCTTGCGCCGTGTCATTTGTGACTGCAACTTTAATCCGCACGCCGTTTTCAAGGAAACGCAGCTGCTCAAGGTCTTCTGATTTTTCGAGCTTCAACTCTTTTAGATCGGGCAGCTTATCTAAAAATCGTCTTCTGTATGCGTATACTCCGATATGATGGTAGTAGGCGCTAGACTGATGAGGAATAAGAGATCTACTGAAATAGAGCGCATTGTTATTGTGATCAAAGACGCACTTCACAATGTCCGGTGATACCGCTTTTTCTAAATCAAAGAGGGGAGTCACAGCTGTTCCGACTTCTGCGAAGGGATCATCTAGTAGACCATCTAGGATCTTTTGGATGGTTGCAGGTTTTGTGAAAGGATGGTCTGCTTGAAGGTTGAAAATAATTTCAGCCCTGGCAAGAAGACTGTTTGAGAGCACAGCTTCTCGAACGCGGTCCGTTCCTGTCTTGGGTTGAGAAGAGGTCATGATGACCTTAACACCCATATCCTGCGCAACTTTCGCAATTTCTAAACTGTCAGTCGCGACAAAAAGATCGTCTAGCATCTTAAATTCAAGAGCATTTTCGATCGTATATTCTAAAATTGTTTTATCACCCACTTTTTGAAGGAGTTTACGTGGGAACCTTGAACTATTAAGCCGAGCTGGAATAATGCCAACCTTCTTCGGTAGTGTCATATGCAATAAATCCATTTTAATTAAATAATCGGACAGAATAATTCCTACGTAAAATAATTTTCAAGAACCAATTTAAGGAATTCAAGAATAACACGCTCAGCGATTAAATTCCTTGAAAAGATTGCTCTATCAAGAGTATTTTTTGACCTAAAATGGTAATTAGATGAAACAAGTATCTCCTCTCGAAGAAAATCGGTTAAAACAGCGACCCAAACTTCCCAAAATTCTTGAAGATATTCAAAAAATTTCTTGTCTGAAGGGCGATGCAACAGAATCGATTTCGGATAAGGAAGAGGTTCAAAAAATATTTCCGAAAACCTTTGGAAGGCCTCTAATTACGCTTAAACCTGGAGAGTCGGGAGAAAAAAGGCAGTTGAAGGTGGGTGTTGTCTTTTCCGGAGGTCAAGCATCGGGAGGTCATAATGTCATTGCCGGTCTTTTCGATGCACTGAAAGCTCTTAATAAGGACTCGCATCTCTTTGGTTTTTTAGGCGGACCGTCTGGTATTGTCGAAAATGAGCGAAAAGAGATGACAGACGATCTTTTAAAAGCTTATCGAAACACAGGAGGCTTTGATCTCATCGGATCAGGAAGAACCAAGATTGAAACAGATGATCAAAAAAAAGCTTCTCTTGCGGCGTGCTCAGATCTAGATGGTCTCGTAATCATTGGAGGAGATGACTCCAACACCAATGCAGCTGTTTTAGCCGAATATTTCTTGGAGGAGGGCTCCAAGTGCTCAGTTGTTGGCGTTCCTAAGACGATTGACGGTGATCTAAACAACGAGCATATCGAAGTCTCCTTTGGCTTTGACACGGCAACTAAGACCTATGCGGAGATGATTGGAAATATTGAGCGCGATGCGCTCTCTGCTAAGAAGTACTATCATTTTATCCGAGTAATGGGAAGGTCTGCCTCTCACATTGCTCTTGAGTGTGCGCTTAAAACGCGTCCTAATATGACGCTCTTAAGTGAAGAAGTAGCTCTTAAAAAAGAGACGCTTCAAAATATCATCTCATCGATTGCAGATATGATTCAAAAAAGAGCGGATGAGAAGAAAAATTACGGCGTTGTTCTGATACCAGAGGGTATTATCGAGTTCATTCCTGAGATCAAAACACTCATTTCCGAGCTAAATCAACTTCTTGCAGATGGCAAAAATGAGGAGGGGTTGAGCGGGGATTCTAAAAGAGTTTTTGAATCTCTACCAAGTGAAATACAACAGCAGCTTCTAATTGATCGCGACCCACACGGCAATGTCCAAGTCTCAAAAATTGAGACTCAGTCCCTCGTTCTCTCTATGGTTAAAGAGGAGCTGAAAAAGAGAGGGGATATTAAGTTTAATGGAGTCTCTCACTTCTTCGGCTATGAAGGCAGAGCCTGTATGCCGTCCTGCTTTGATGGGAATTATTGCTATTCACTTGGTTTTGTAGCAGCCCTTCTTATCCAAAATGAGATGACGGGTTATATGGCATCTGTCTACGACCTAGATAATCCTCCAGAGGAGTGGAAGATAAAAGGCGTTCCTATCACCATGATGATGAACATGGAAAAGCGCCATGGAAAAAACAAACCTGTAATAAGGAAGGCACTAGTTGATCTGGACGGAAAGGCTTTTAAAGCCTTTGAAAAAGATAGGATGTCCTGGGCTTTAGAGGATCACTATCAATTTCCAGGGCCGATCCAATTCTTTGGGGGCCCCGAAATTACAGATAGTAAGCCCTTATGCTTTTTTAGCTTCTCGTGAATGTGCAAATATGGCCCATGCTCCTGCTAGAAGAGGAAAATGGTCAGAAAAGATGATAGATGGAACGGGATTTCCACCATTGATCAAGTAAGTTATCAGCGGCCTGATCGTTACAAGAGTACTTACGAGAAGCATTGTAATTAGCACAAGTGAGGTGATACGAACTTGATAATTGGTAAAAAGAGATATCGCAAGGATAATTTGGACTATTCCTAGTACCACAACAAAACCTGTCATCATTCCCATTTCACCATAGAAATGTCCCATCAATGATTCCGTTGCCCAGTATTTAGCTCTTATAACTCGGTCTATTCCCCAAATTGCTAAGAAAATTCCAAATCCGATTCTCAGCCATAAATCGTGGTTGTTTTTTGACATAATATATTCCTTATTGTCTGTTTATTCTTTTATTAGCATAAAGGCGTATATGTCTGTCAAGAGGAGGCTCTTACTCAGCGTCCTGTAAAGGGAGTGACTCTTCTTCTGTGGGTAGAATGCTTTTTTCCTTCCATTTTCCTTGCGAGTATCTAGCTACATAGATACCTAAGGCAAGAATGGTATAGACCATGCCGATTAACCATGCACTTGTGACAGGAAGATTATATCGAACCGTAATCAAGTAGACGGGAAGAATAAACATACCCCAGACGCTGATCGTCCCTGCGATAAGAAGAAACATCGTATCTCCGGCTGCAACGAGTATTCCTGAGTAGATCCACCTCATTCCTTCAAATGTCAAATAGAAAAAAGAGAAGAGAAGGGATAATTCCAACATTTTATAATGGGAAGGGTTTGCAAATAGTCCCAATCTTCCAAATTCACTTGGAAAAAAGAGAGAGAGAATCTTTTGAGTATCGATTACAAAAAAGAGTAAAATAACAACAGAGAAGAGAATCTGCATTTTAAGGGCAGATTTGAGGAGTTTTTTGATATAATCAAGTCTATTTGCACCGATCAGATTTCCGGCAATTGCTGTGACGCCCTTGTTTAGGCCATCTAGGAAGAAAAACAGAAGGATCATAATGCTCTGGCAGATGCTAGATACAGTAATATGCAGGGAGCTAAGCGATGTCATCAGCTCATAAAAGACGGCAAAGCCGATGAGCTCAAGCATGAAGAAGATCGATTGAGGGAGGCCAACTTTCAAGCACTTTTTAAATGTAGGTAGGTGAAATCGAAAGTTCGATGTACCATACTGTTCGCGATTTTCCTTTCGAAGAAAGAGATAGAGTAGTGCTACAGCTTGAAAGATATAGCCAATAGATGTTGCTATCGCAGCGCCTTTGATGCCCATCTCGGGAAAGGCGCCGTCGATTCCAAAAATGAAGATCCAGTCGAGAACAACATTAATTGCATTTGCAAGAACCGCAATCAGTATAAGGACGCGCGTCTTTCCTCTTCCAATATAGAAGCCAGATAAACTGGTCATAAGAGCGTAAAAAGGCCCAAAAAACATGAGCGTACTAAAATACTGGATCTGTAAGGAGCCTAAAGGGGAGTTTGAGTAGATAAGGGGGGCTACAAAAAGTGCAAGAGGTAAGAAAAAGGCAATGGAAAAAAGTGCAAGCCAGACCATCTGCCAGACAGGTATGCCAATTTTTGTGTACTCTTTTGCTCCATTGTACTGTGAGACAAAAACACCGCTCATGGCAGTCAGCATCCCCATTCCTCCAAAAAATGCCCAGGCAAGCGTGCCCGAATTTACGGCAGCGTTTAGAGAATCGAGAGAATATCTAGAGAGAAACATGCGATCGACAAAGATCATCATTAAACTAGCTAGAGCTGAGATCATCAGCGGCATAGAAATATGCCAAAGCTCTCGCAGACTTCCTTCAGGGTACTTGGTGAGACTCTCTCTATTCATAACAGAGATCATAGCATAAATTTTGCCTATGTTCTATCTAATTTTTTACCTGAAAAAAAATGGATAAATCCTTAAAATGTTGAGTATGATGCCGACCTTTTTTTCCGTAAAACGCTTTCAGTTTTTTGAACAGATAAAAGTAGTTAAAAATTTTTATAATTTAAGGGTTTTTGCTCTCGATACCCTGTTTTTTTTCACCTATCTCCTTCAAAATCCCTTTCAGATAGCTAAAAAAAAAGAGGAGAAGAATATCTACGGGGAGACTCCCCTTACTCTCTATGACCAAATCGCACAATTTTCATCTCTCGATTCTGATAAAACTTTTCTTGAGCTTGGTTCGGGAAGGGGAAGAGGGGCTCTATTTTTAGCTGAGAGATATGGCTGCAAGGTAGTTGGTGTGGATTGGGTTAGCATTTTTGTGAAAAGAGCACGTTATATTCGCAATATTATGAGGATTGAGAGCGCCCACTTCGTAGAAGCGGATTTTTTAGATGTGGATCTATCTAAGGCAGATGTCGTATATATTTATGGTACCTGCTTTTCAGACTCCATGATTCAGAGCCTTTTAAAAAGACTTAAGTCCTTAAGGCAAGGTGGGATAGTTGTAACCGTTAGCTATTCTCTCATTGAATATGATTCCTCGAGCTTTCTTCTCAAAAAGCAAAAACGCGTAACTTTTCCTTGGGGAAAATCAGATCTTTTTTACAATGTAAAGAACTAACTTTAAGATGGTTGTAATTAAATTAAAATATTTACATTAATCGCCATTAACATTGAATATTAATTACATTTTTTGTTATAATATGTATATAAATTACTTTAATAAGGGAGATTATGGCACATTCAGCTGCGTCTTTTGAAGCAAGATTTGGTACTCCTGCTGGAGGCGCTTGCAGGGCTCTATTTGGTAGAGATGATGATGATGATAGAAAAGAAAGCGATGAACAGGTTTTTTCTGCTTCTCAAGGAGCTTTTCCGAGCACTCCAACTCGTAAGAGAGGAGGGGCTGCTCATTCAGGTCTAACCCCATTTTTTCAAAGGACCTTTCTTAGCCCGCCAGCCCCTGCCGCTGCCGCCGCTGCTGCATTTCATGAAGAACTGCTTTTTACTCCCGCTTCTGACAAAGTTAGAGAATTAGTCATTAATACCCCCGTCTTTCAAAGAAATGCTATTCGATATGAAGAACAAGCTCTAAAAATGGCAAGATTTGCTAGGAGCTGTTCTCCGAGTGATAGAAAATCTCCTCCAAAATTAATTGCAAGATATCTTTGGAACCCTAAAGTAACGGTTACTCAAGAACTCTTTGTCTCTGAATTATTTAAAGAGCTATCCACTTTTAAAAATACAGGTGAAAATGCAAGAAAAGAGTTGGTTGTTAGGTTTGCTTCTAGAGCAAATACTTTGAAGGAAAACAGCGAAGAGGGCTCTCTTCCAAAGAGATTTACCAATGCATGTTTAGATTTAGTTGAAACTAATGATCTATTTTTACTCACCTCCATTCTCTATGCTTTTAAAAAAGAATATAAACGAGAAGATGTTGATCTGCCTCGTACTTTAGTTGTAGATAAGCCAATAGGCGCAAGCTATCCATGGCTTTACTGCTCTAGTGAAGCTGAGGTGGTACGTTTTCTTTTAGAAAATCCTGAAATGAGAGAACAGACTGACCTAAAAGTTTTCTTTGAAAACATGATTGAAAATCCTGAGGTGAAAAATGAAGTTCTTGAACTTGCACTCACTCACTTTTTACTTCACTTAAGGTTTAACCAAAATACTCCTATCTTGTGTCATATTGACAAGATCAATGATCTTAAACTCGCAAGGAAGCTTGTCTCTAGTCGCGGATTTGATCTGCGAGCTGCAAGATATCCAAAATTTAAAAATATGCAAAACAACATACTTCGCATGCATGTTTGGGATCCATCTCACGTATTTGAGCCCAAATTAAAAGAGGGAAAACCTTCAGGTTATCATGTTTTGAAAAGCCACGATGTTCATGTTGAAGAGAGAGGAAATGCTACTATCTTAGTAAGAGACCCGATAATTCAAGAGGGGCCGATGCTCATCTCCTTTTATGAGATGCAGTATTGTAATGAAGCGGGGGTTTATCGCAGGCAAAACAAGCTCTCAACCTACTATCGGAACATGGACGAAGAAACTCTTGCAAACTCTATTTTTACTATTTTAGCACAGCCGGTTAATGATCCACATCAAATGAGAAGAGCAAATGAACTTGTCTATTATGGTTATCACTTAGATAGCATGGGAGAAAAAGTAATGTCTCAGCTCTATGTGAACATTATCGATGACATTCCTCATATTATCACCTGTTTCCCTATTCCATATAGACAGATTCAAGAAAAGCAACTGATAGCCGCACTCCCGCCGCAGTCACCTCCACCTAAACCAAGAATGGTCCGTAGAGATTCAAATGGATTACATACATGTTCACCTCTAAAAGGCCAAGCTCATAGCCCCTCAAAACAGCTTGCTAGCAGTGTGCGTCAGGGAGTCTCTCCCTGGAAGAAAAAACGCGGCCCTAAAAACCCTATCCAAAGAATAGATGCTCTTAAGGGAAAGGTAGCTAGATTACTTGAGAAACTAGACACCCTACCATCCTCTGATCCTGATTTTGCTATCATTAAACTTAAATATGCATCAATCAGAGGTATGCGATCTACTAGAGAAATGATTTTGAGTGCAGCTCATCAAGTGCCAAGCCCTAAAGTTGCTAATCAAAAAATCAATCTCATCAAACCAGTAGAGGCACCAGCTGGATATTCTGATGTTCAAACAGTTGTAATTGTCCCAATGTCTGAGCTCATTGAAATTGCAAATGAAGCGCTTGCGTAAATCTAAAAAAATATCTATTGTTACATTTTCAGCTGAAAATGGTAGATATGAGCGACCTCTCCGAAAAAAAATGCATTCCTTGCAAGGGATCTGAACATCCTCTAACTGTTGAAGAGACGAATAATTATCTCCAACAGCTTCTAGAGTGGACAATCGAGAAAAATCATCATTTAGAAAAGAGCTTTAAGTTCAAAAACTTTAAAGAAGCTCTCCTATTTACAAATATCATCGGTCAAATAGCAGAATCAGAAGGGCATCACCCTGATATTTTTCTCTCGTGGGGAAAGGTGGATGTGACGCTCTTTACCCATAAAATCAAAGGACTCTCCCATAATGATTTTATTCTGGCTGCAAAGATTGACCTCGCAAAAGAAAAATTCAACCCAGAAGTGATAACATGACAGTACCCAAGAAAAAACTAAATGATGGCACAGAAATCCCGATGCTCGGATTTGGAACGTGGCAGATTGAAGGCGAAAAATGCACAGAGGCTGTAAAGACTGCTATCAAAGTGGGATATAGACACATTGATACGGCTTTTGCCTATTATAATGAGTCTTTTGTGGGGCCCGGCCTTAAGGATATCGCGCGAGATGAGCTCTTTGTTACAACGAAGCTTTGGCGTGAATTCCACGATCCCAAGAGAGTTGAAGAAGCTTGTGACAAAAGCTTAAAGGATCTTGGGTTAGATCATCTTGATCTCTACCTCATTCACTGGCCTGAGAGAAAAAATTCATTTCCTGAAATGGTTCATGAGATGCACAAGCTGAAAGAGAAGGGTAAAATCCGATCTGTGGGTCTCTGTAATTCAACAATCCACCATATTCAAGACCTCTATAATCAGAAGCTTGAGATTGCGGTAAACCAAATTGAGTTTCATCCCTTCCTGGTTCAATCAGAACTTCTCAAGTTCTGTCTTACGCATAACATAGCAGTTACTGCCTACAGTCCTCTTGCAAGAGGTGAGGCGCTTCAAAATGAGCTCTTAAAAGAGATCGGGCAGAAATACGGGAAGTCTCCAGGTCAAGTCTCGCTTAAATGGCTTATGCAAAAAGATATCATCGTGATTCCAAAAGCCTCCTCCGAGCCGCATATGCGCGAAAATTTTGAGATCTTTGATTTCAAGCTCACAGAGGAAGAGATTACTAAAATCGACGGACTTAATGAAAATAAAAGATTGATAGTTCCCGATTTTCAAGAATTTGATTACTAACAAGATTTGTGCTGTCATTTTCTCTGCCGTTTCTTTATACTTTCTTGATAAAAAATGAGGAAGTTATATGACATTAGCAGCAGTTGCTTATCAAGGTCTTGCTTTAGGTGGAAGTGTTGGAGTTGCTTTAGAAGCCCTTCATTTTGTTAAGTCGAGATATAATAAAGTTTCAGATAAACTACGAACTGGATCTCTTACAGCCATTTCTACGATAGCATTTGCTGCCATCAACATCTTAATTCACGCTTTTTCTTTGGTAAGTCGAAATGCTTTTTTAGGAGGGCTTTTTGGTTTTTCCTTCGCCTGTATTGGCGCTTTGGATAGACAAATGACTCCTCTTGATTTTGTAGGTCTAACGATCCTGGGTGTTCTAAATGGATCTTGTGGAAGTTTAGCCATCGGTGCATTTGCATCATGGATGGCTACTTGCCTTACTCATTCTCTCCGGGAAAGAAGGCGCACATGACATTAGCAGCAGTTACTTTTAAAGGTCTTGCTTTAGGCGGAGGTGTTGGGTCGCTTCTTGAGGGCCTCCAGCTTCTGGGATCAAAATATGAGAAAATTTCAAATCCAAAGCAAATTGGATACTTAACGATCATCTCTACAATAGCATTTACTGCTATCACCATTTTAGCACATCTTTTCGCTGAAGTGAGTCGAGATGCGTTTTTGGGAGGACTTGTCGGTCTTTCTTTAGCACTTCTTCAAATTATTAATGATGAAAGCATTATGACACCCTTCGGTGTTGCGGCTACAACGGTTATCTCTTCTGCAGTAGGTTGTTTTGCAGGTGTTTTTCCAGCTGCAATCGCATCTGTAGCTATTTGTATCCTAACAGTGCCTTTCGACAGTTAGAAAAATAATTTCATAGATATCATTTTTTTTGATTTCACGAGAGATTCTTGTAATTTTCTTCTTTTTTCGGTATGATCTTTCGATAATACACATGAGGAAGAGATGGAAAAGAGGCGTTTTCTCACAAGAGAAGTTAAGGTAGGTGATGTTGGAGTTGGGGCAGATAATCCCGTCCGCATCCAATCAATGACAACTTCCAATACCCGCGATGCTGAGGCCACAGCAGAGCAAATTATCCGGCTAGCAGATGCTGGGTGTGAAATAGCGCGCGTTACCGTTCAAGGCAAGAAGGAAGCTCTAGCTTGTGAGGAGATCAAAAACCTGCTCACTCAAAAGGGATATACGATTCCACTTGTGGCTGACATTCACTTCTATCCTCCCGCTGCAATGCTGGTAGCTGATTTTGTAGACAAGGTCAGAGTCAACCCGGGAAATTATGTCGATCGTAGAGCCTCCTTCAAAACGATTGAGTATGATGATAAGAGCTATGCAAGTGAGCTTCTCAAAATCGAGGAGGGGTTTACGCCGCTCGTTCTGAAATTGAAAGCGCAAGAAAAAGCACTCCGAATTGGTACAAATCATGGCTCCTTATCCGACCGAATTATGAACCGTTATGGCGATACCCCAGCAGGAATGGTCGAATCGGCTTTTGAATTTGTCCGGGTCTGCAGGAAAAATGATTTTCACAACATAATCTTTTCGATGAAAGCGAGTAATCCGCTCGTGATGATTGAAGCCTACCGCCTTCTTGTTACAGAGATGGAAAATCAAGGTTGGAACTATCCACTTCATTTAGGCGTCACGGAAGCTGGCGAGGGAGAAGATGGCAGAGTTAAGTCGGCAGTTGGAATTGGATCTCTCTTACTTGATGGAATTGGCGATACGATTCGCGTCTCACTTACTGAAGATCCATGGCTCGAAATCGACCCTTGCAAAAGACTTGTTCAAATCAAGGAAAAGGAGAAACCCACCACTTTTTTTAAACTCCCAAAAAGGAAAGAAAAAAAAGCTCCTCTTCACCGTGATGGCACTGTGATTTTAAAGGTTGATGCAGAGGATTTAAGATCAACTAACTTCTTAAGCCAGATTGGAGCAAAACTTCAGCTCTCAAGACCAGAAAAAAGCCTTTCCACTGTTGATGCTCTTTATTTAGAAAGTCTACCTGAAGATTTAACTCTCTTGAATAGGTTGTCTGAGATTGGCATTGCTATTCTTTCAAAAGAGAAGCATGAATCTTTTATCCAGGTTCTAACGCTAGAAGAAGCTAAACCAAGTGATGGAAACTACGCTCTTATCGTTGATAGCGCAGTGAAAATTCCAGAAGGACTAAATCCGTTATTCATTCTCTTTACAAATCGAGCCGAGGTGAGAGAGTTTGTTCAGATAAATGGCGATATTCCGCTCATTCTAGCATTTGACTATGATCTGGATGAGAAAGATTTGGTGATCCGAGCAAGTGCTGAGATGGGATCACTTCTTTGTGACGGGATGGCAGATGGCATCTTTTTGAAGGCAGATCTTCCTGTAAAGACTCTTCACTCTCTTAGCTTTAATTTGCTGCAAGCGTGCCGCATGAGAACGGTTAAGACAGAATTTATCTCGTGTCCTAGCTGCGGAAGAACGCTTTTTAATCTACAGGAAGTATCCAGGCGTATTCGAGAAAAGACAGACCATCTTCCAGGAGTAAAGATTGCGATTATGGGCTGCATTGTAAATGGCCCGGGTGAAATGGCAGATGCGGATTTCGGCTACGTGGGCTCAAGACCCGGCAAGATCGATCTCTATGTAGGAAAAGAGTGTGTGGAAAAAAATATCGAATTTGATGATGCAGATGAGAGATTGATTGAATTAATTAAAGCTCATGGAAGATGGGTAGAACCGGAAAAGGAATTGGCATGTACGACCACAGAAAAGTAGAAAAGAAATGGCAAGATTACTGGCTCAAACATAAGACGTTTAAGGCAGAGATCGAAACGGATAAAGAGAAGTATTATGTTCTTGATATGTTTCCCTATCCATCAGGAGCAGGCCTTCATGTGGGACACGTCACAGGTTATACCGGCACGGACATTCTAGCTAGATTCATGCGCATGAAAGGCTTTACCGTTCTGCACCCGATGGGCTGGGATAGTTTTGGCCTTCCAGCTGAGCAATATGCGATTCGAACAGGCACGCATCCTGCGATTACGACAGAAAAGAATATCAATACCTACCGTGAACAGCTCCAATCTCTCGGTTTTAGCTATGACTGGGATCGTGAAATTGCAACTTCCAATCCCGACTACAGCAAGTGGACGCAGTGGATCTTCAAGTTGCTCTATGACAAAGGCCTTGCCTACGAAGCTCACATTCACGTCAACTATTGCCCTGAGCTCGGCACCGTTCTTGCGAATGAAGAGGTTGAGGATGGAAAGTCCAAAGAGGGCGGCTATCTTGTCGAAAAGAGACCGCTTCGCCAGTGGGTTTTGAAAATTACAGCCTATGCCGAAAGACTTCTCCAGGACCTAAATGATCTCGACTGGCCGGATCACTTGAAAAAGCTTCAGTCAAATTGGATTGGAAAGAGTGTGGGTGCAAAAATCACTTTCAAAGAGAAAGAGACAGCGGAAGCTATTTTCGTCTTCACAACAAGGCACGATACACTTCTCGGCTGTACCTATCTTGTTCTTGCTCCTGAACATCCTCTCGTAAATGAAATCAGCAAAAATAAAGACGAAGTCAAAGCCTATCAAGACGCAGCTGCTCTAAAAAGTGATTTGGAAAGAGGGGAGCTTGCAAAAGAAAAGACAGGCGTCTTCACAGGCGCCCATGCAATTCATCCTATTACAGGCAAAGAGATGCCGATATGGATCGCAGATTATGTTTTAGCTGACTATGGAAGCGGCGCTGTCATGGCGGTACCTGGTAATGATGAGAGAGATTTTGAATTTGCACAGAAATATGAGCTTTCTATTATTCCGATGTATGAGCCGGAGAACCATGATGAGAAAGAGGCAATTTTAGCTGGTACTTTTTGCTATACCGGAGATGGAAAATCGATCAATAATAGTCACGGCGATCTTAATCTCAATGGACTTTCGATTAATCAGGCAAAAGAAAAAATGCTCGGCGAGCTTGAAAAAAATAAAGCAGGTGAAAAATCTGTTCACTACAAGCTAAGAGACTGGCTCTTTTCGCGTCAAAGATATTGGGGTGAGCCTATTCCAATCCTTCACTTTGAGGACGGAACCAAGCGCTCTCTTGATCTAGATGAGTTGCCTCTTCTTCCTCCTGATCTCGAAGATTACAAGCCAAGCGGCACAGGCGAGAGCCCGCTTGCAAAAGTAGATGAGTGGGTAAATATTCAAGATGCGAAAACGGACAAGCCTGCAAAAAGAGAGACCAATACAATGCCTCAGTGGGCGGGATCTTGTTGGTATTACCTGCGCTTTTTAGATCCGCAAAACGATGTAGAGGCATGGAGCACAGAGTCAGAAAACTATTGGATGCCGGTAGATCTCTACGTGGGCGGCTCTGAACACGCGGTTTTACACCTTCTCTATGCTAGATTTTGGCACAAGGTTCTCTTTGATCTAAAACTCGTCCACACAAATGAGCCCTTTAAAACTTATCGCAATCAAGGTCTTGTCACCTCTAGATCTTATAAGATTAAAGGCGGAGCCTATGTTGATCCTGAAGATGTTCAAGAGACAGAAGATGGGTATGTCGAAAAGACAACAGGGGAAGAGCTCTTCTCACAAATCGAAAAGATGTCAAAATCAAAACTCAATGGGGTATCACCTGACGATATCATGGTAGAATATGGCGCAGATTCTTTGAGGCTCTACGAAATGTTTATGGGCCCCTTTGATAGAGAAAAGGTATGGAATACCGATGCTGTTAGCGGCTGCAAACGCTTTTTAAACAGATTTTACGACATGGTTACAAGTGAAAAAAGAGATGAGTCAGAGGATAAAACAGCCTTTCGTTTAGGTCACAAGCTCGTGAAAAATGTGACCAAAGACATTGAAGCTATGCAGTTTAATACGGCAATTGCTCACATGATGGAATTTATCAATGACTTCATTCCATTAAGTAGCTATCCTACGAAAATTCTTAAAATGGCGGTTCAAATGCTCTACCCTTTTGCGCCTCATATTGCGGAGGAACTATGGGAGCATTTAGGAGAGAATAAGAGCATCACTCATGCACCGATTCCAGCAGTTGAAGAGAAGTATTTGGTGGAAGATACAGTGCTGATGATTGTTCAGGTAAATGGCAAGCTTCGAGGGAAAATGACTCTTCAAAAAGATCAGAATAAAGAAGAGGTTATTTCTAGGGCCATGGAAGAAGACGCTGTAAAGAGACATCTTAAAGGAGATATCGTTAAGACAATTTTTGTTCCTAATAAATTGTTAAATATTGTGGTTAAGTGATCCTATATAACGTTGTTATTATCATTCTTGCGCTCTGTTATGTGCCGCGCTATCTTGTAAGTAAAAGAAGAAGAAAGCTCTTTCTTTCCAGGATGGGGCTGAGACTCCCTCAGAAGTTAACAGAGCCCAAAAAGCTAATCTGGCTGCATGCTATTTCTTTAGGTGAGATGAGATCGTCAAAGTATCTCATTTTAAAACTGCGCGAAAAGTTCCCTGATGCCCTCATCTATATTTCAGCTGTGACAGAAACAGGTTTCGAGGAGGCTAAAACAATTCCTGGCATCGACCATGTCTTTATTATGCCTTTTGACTTTCCATGGAATATGTCCAGGTTATTTAAACGCCTTCGTCCGCACTCGCTTATCTTGATTGAGACAGATTTTTGGTTTAATCTGGCAAAATCTGCAAAAAAATATGGTGCAAATCTTCTACTTGTCAGTGCAAAAATCTCCAAGCGCTCGACCAGACGCTTCCAATATGTAAGTGATTTCACACGAAAGCTCTTCTCCTTCTTTGATGTAATCTGTGTTCAAAATACTGCTTATAAAAGAAGGTTTGAAGAAATCGGGGTAGACCCAAAGAAGATTGTGATAACTGGCAACCTCAAATATGACCAAGAGACGCCGCTTCTAAAAGCAAAAGAGCTGAAGAGTTGGAAGGAAAAACTAGGTCTTTTTAAAGAAGATTCTATTATTACCATCGCAAGCACCCACGCTCCTGAAGAAAAAAAGATCATCCGTGAAATGAAAAAGATTTGGGAGACAGATCTCTCCCTCAAGATCTTACTAGCACCCAGGCACCCTGAAAGGTTTGTTCATGTCGCAAATACTCTTCGAAGTGAAAAAGTGCCTTTCATTGAACTGAGCAAAATTGACCAGAAAAACCATACAGAAAAAGTTATTCTAGTGGATCGCATGGGTTTTTTGCCCATCTGCTACCAAGTATCTGATTTTGCTATTATGGGTGGTAGCTATACGCCAAAAGTAGGCGGACACAATATCCTAGAGCCCAACTTCTACTCTTTGCCTGTCTTTTTCGGTCCTTTCATGCATACACAAGCAGATCTCAAAGAGATGGTTCTCTATGCTAAATCGGGAGAGCATCTGCAGCTGAATGATTATGCAGAATTTATTATTCCCTTTCTGACAGACCTTGATAAGAAAAAGGAGATGGGCACAAACGCAAAGGCGCTCATCAAAACTCTGAAGGGGAGACTAAATGTCACACTAGATACGATACTTCCTCATCTTGAAAAGAAGACTTGTGATTAAATGGAGATCTAAGTTATTGTTTTGTCATTATTTATCGCGGGATGGAGCAGTGGTTAGCTCGTTGGGCTCATAACCCAAAGGTCGCAGGTTCGAGTCCTGCTCCCGCTATTTCTCTTTTGGCGGTATAGCTCAGCTGGTTAGAGCAGCGGAATCATAATCCGCGTGTCGCTGGTTCGAATCCGGCTACCGTCAAGCATACAAAATACCACTTTCAAATCTGTAGAGTTTTTCCCAAGTCAGCTAAAGAGTTACTACTCTTCTAGAACAAGATCTTTTGTTAAGTTGTATTTTGTATCTATCTCATAATAATAGGTGTAATCCGCAAAAAGGGGAGACTCTATATGCTCAAATACCGTTCCATTGGATACCTGTGAATGAAAGTACCAATCCCATGTAGATATATTGATCAAATTTACAATGTGATTGATTAGATTTTGAGGGGCCTTTTTTTCTGTAATGATAGCGTACTTTTTGGCCCATCTATAATGGATTATCTTTCCCTTGATTTCGAAGGGATCTGGGTTGGTGAAAATATGGTGCTCAGGGTTATGTAAAAGACGAACCTTATACACTTGATTGTCTAGCCTAAAAATAACAACTCTATTCACAAATTTGCTAGAGTTAAAAACTTCTCTAACGACCTCATCTGCCGCAGGACTACCAATTCCTGTAAAGACATCAATAGGAGAGATGGAGGCGATTATTTGATCGTCTAAATTACACTTAAATTGGATATCCATACTCTCAATTTCCGGGTAGAAAGAGAGAATGTTTGCCTCTAGGTGTTTTTGAACTTTTGAAGGAAGATGGCCGTACATTCCTAATTGGAAATTGAAGAGTGAAGAATCATATTTTTCAGACCAAATGTCTTTTTTTTCAAAATTTTTGATAATTCTGATGGGGAAATTTTCATCATCGTAGTGGTAGAAAATTTGAGTGTTAAGAAAGCCGTCATAGTTAAGGGCCTGCCTAATTTTTTGGTCTGCATTTGCATCTAAAGCATCTAACTGAGAGATGAAACCTATCATGAGGGTAAAAAAGGAAATGAGAGTTTTATTCATATAATCTCTTAACGGTTAAACCAAGTTTGGCAGGGGAATAGTGATCTTGCTATTAATCCGTAAGGGTGTTGGTTATTACTAAATACAGCTCGAACGGCTCTACGTATTCGGGTTATAAGACTTCCATGATGACGTCTAACGGGTACAATACGTCTTCTAGGTCGAACTCTTTGATGATGCCTCCATTCGGGATGATGCCTCCATTCGGGATGATGAGCGGCTATTGCGACTGGTACGTGACCTACTGCGAACATAGAAAATCTCCAAATTAAGACATAAGTTTTTGCTCTTTTTGAAAATTTTTTGCAAGCGCAAATTTATGAATTATTTAGAATTTCTCTAAGGGCATTCGGTAAAGGATCGCACATTATTATCCGTAATGGGATAAGTGAGGCTAGCATGATTCTATTTAAGAATGTCTCACCCAAGAGTTGATCTCGATAAGCTCTCCTAACTCTGGAAAGCAAGCTATCTTGACTATCTTCGATGCGAACAAAATGTCTTCTCGGTATAACCTCTATGGGGTGCGGAGGTATACGATGATAGACAGTCAAAACGGGATATGAAAAACCTAAATTTGGCATAAAAGACCTTCTAAAGGGATAAAAGGTACTCATTATATTTATTTTTTTACACCCTAAAATAAATTCTTGATAATGTTGACGTATATAGGAGAGATAAATGTTTAAGTCCCCTCAGCACTACCGCACCTTCCTAACTGTTCTAATGACATACACACTCGACCTTGTAGGCTTTTCCATTGTCTTTCCCGTGCTAGCTCCGCTTCTACTCAATCCTAAACTTCACTTTTTTTTAGAGGGCACCGAAGTGGGGACGAGAACTACGATACTGGGAGTGGTCTTTGCTATTTTTGGAATCTCTCAGCTAATTGGCGCGCCCATTGCAGGCGCTCTTGCCGATGTCTACGGTAGGTACAAGCTATTTTTATGGACCATTGGTATTAGCATAATTGGCTACGGGATAATGGCCTATAGCATCTACGAACAGAGCCTTATCTATCTATTTATTGGACGGATTGTAACGGGCCTTTCTTCAGGAAACTTGGGGCTTGCACAATCTGCTGCTGCCGATCTCACGGAACCGGAGCATCGAAGTAAGGCCTTTGGCATTTTAATCGGAATAGGAAGTCTTGGTTTCACAGTTGGTCCCTTCATTGGGGGAAAACTCGCCAATCCCGAATGGCTCTTTGGCTCAGGTGCTTTTATTTTTGCAGGTATTGCAGCTCTTGTTAACTTTCTGATGGTTCTCTTCTTTTTTGTAGAAGTATGGCAAAGGAAGGAAGAGCACAAAAAAGCGTCGCCATTTGCTGCAATTAAAGATATTAGCTTTGTCTTTCAGCACAGAGTGATGAGAAATCTACTTGTTACACAGACTCTATTTGCCGTTGGTTGGGCCTTTTTCCTAATTTTTTCGCCGACTTTTCTAGTTCAGAGATTCTCTCTTGGCTCTAGTATGATCGGTGATATTTTTGCCTATATGTCACTCATTTGGCTGGTCGCGTCGATCTTTTTGAATAAGATGCTCACAGGAAAATTCAAGATGAGACCTCTCATCTCATTTAGCGCTCTCTTAGCTGCAGCTGGAATCATGCTCTACATCCTTCCGAATACGCTTTGGCCTTATTGGATTATCATTCCGATTGCACTTACTGGCGGCGCCATGTGCTGGGTTAATTTAAATTCCCTTCTCTCGATGAGAGCGTCCGAGAGTATGCAGGGTAGAGTCATGGGCGCATGCGGCGCTACTTGGTCCATTGGACAGATCGTGGCACCTCTTATTGCAGGACCACTTGCAGGCTGGAATATCTATTCACCGCTCTTCGTAGGAGCTCTTTTAATCATGCTCTGTTTCGTCTACTTTCTATTCAGCTATCAGAAGTCGTGACGGCCTGAGTTTTTGATACCATTCCATATTTGGGAAAGCGAGTTTATAACCCCATCAAGTAGCGAGGGACCTTGATGAATTTCAGAGATATGAACTTCTCTCTTCTGAAGGTTTACATTTAGCCTTCTGAGATTTTCCATTCCATTTTTACATGCACGTGTCATATTTTTTCTGCAGACATCATTTACTTTAAGAAATAGCTTCATCACTCTTCTTGCCTGAGTGTGCATAAGCCCCATCATTATATTTGTTTTTGTGGGGTCTTCAATCAACTCAGTTAAGGCTTCTTCTGCCAAATCACGGTCCCAGGTTGGAATTCCTAAGACATTTTGATATCTATCATCATACCGATGTCCTGCTCTAAATTGATCATGTATTAAACCATCTATTTTAAAGTGAACGTAGGTTGGGCTGACAGGCTCTTTTTTTCTTACCTCTTCAGCTGCAGCACCGGGTAAGGTAGTCACGCGGTCAAACCAAGAAAATGCGCCAGCAATCCCATCGATAAAAGGCCTTACAAGATATTCTCCTGCAATAAATGCGGGATGTTTTTCTCTAACTTGAAAAGATGCTGGGCACTGATGGGCGACAGCATGAAATGTAGAATAAGATGCCCCTACTGGGCATGTTTGAAAAGCTTGAATTGCCATGATAGTTCCTTTTTTTAGAGGAGAATACTATCTACGGCGGATTTTACAGACAAGGGTTTTTAAAAAGAGACGAACTTTTGTCTTTGGTTTAAATAAATGCGAAATTTGGGCGTAATTATCGCAAGGCACACGGTAGAGAAGGGGAGAGGAGAAAAAATTAAAAGCCGAGCCAATACGCATAGAATAAGTGTAGTGCTCTCGAGCTTTTTTTAGTGCCCGCCTGTTACATCTTCCATAGGGATAGATAAAGGTTTTTACACGTGTTTTGATCTTATCTTCTAACGTTTTTTTGGACTGGAGGATTTCAAGATCTAAATCCACCTCTTTTTTCGATAGATCCTCATGGCTATAGGAGTGAGATGCGATCTCTATAAAAGGGGAGTCTGCCATCTCTTGAATCTCTTTCCAGGTGCAAAAGGCTGCGCTTTTTTTTGCTATGTCAGGCTCCATCTTTAGGCGTTTTTCGGGAGATAGTGAGGTCGATGCTAAAATGGGAAAGATGGGCACAGCTAAAATAGCTTTCATCTGAAGCTTTTTCAGAAGAGGGAAGACCGTATGATAGAAATCAAAAGTTGCATCATCGAAGGTAAGACATACTGAGAGGCCACTTTTTTTCTCATGAGGGAAAATAACGGGATAGTTCTCTTTCAGAAAGAGTAGGTGCTGGGCCATTTTTTTTGTGGAAGTGGAATAGAGAGCCTCTTGGTCTATAACTCTATGAAAAAGGGGAATGAGTAGCATTTTTCTCTTTTAGTTTGAGGTATTTGTAGAAAGCCGTATTCGCATTATAAAGAGAGAGGGTAAATCCAGTCTCCCCGTAGAAAATTCCTTTTTTTAGAATGTAGCTTCTAAAAAAGGCCCAGACTCCGTGAGATAGCGCTTTTTGAAAGCTCGATTTTTTGCCCACGTTTTGATCGGCAAATAGCTGTGAGTAGACCTGCATTTTTCTTAAAAAATCATCTTGCGATCTGTAGGGAGTATGATAGACCGGGTATTTAAATGTATGAATAGGACCTTTTTCCATGATCTTCTCATGGACACGATCCTGAGAAAAAGAGGTATGAGTGCGATTATAGAGGCGGACATGAGACTCGGGATACCAGCCGCAACATTTGACCCGTTTTCCGCGATAAAAATTATGAAAAGGAAGGTCGTAGAGAGTATCCTTTTTTAAGGGGTGATTTCTGATCTCATTGGAAAGTTTAGCTGAAAGAACCTCATCGCTATCGAGCGCTAAGATCCAATCATGACGGGCTTTTTTGGCTAACTGATTTCGAAGGTCCCCAAATGAAGTAAAGTGGGTTTTGTAGATCGTGACATTGGGGAGCCTGCCTGCAATTTTAAGCGTCTCATCGGTCGAGCCATTGTCTAAAAGAATGACCTCGTCAAACTCTTTTAAAGAGAGAAGCGTCTTCTCAATTGTCTCTTCATTGTTCTTTGTCAGAATGGCTACAGTTATCATGAAGTCTACTATATCACAAAAACTAGAAGCGTGCTATAACGATTGATTTTTTGAGGTTTTCCATGATTCGTGATGCTTTTACTTTTGATGATGTGGCGTTAGTTCCACAGTTTAACAATATCCCTTCTAGAACAGAGCCTACTCTAAATACTTGGCTTACAAAAAATATCAAGGTCGAGATGCCTTTGATAGCGTCCAATATGGATACTGTGATTGGTGAGGAGCTCGCAGATATTCTTATTGAAGAGAAGTCGATGCCGATCTACCACCGATTTTCGTCCCAGACTCAGCAGCATAGTTGGGTGAAAAAGTATGGAGGAGACACTTTTGTCTCAGCTGGAATTTTACACCTTGATCATACGAGAGAGTTGCTAGATCTGGGGGCTGCTGGCGTTTGTATCGATGTCGCTCACGGCCATTCTGATCGCATGTTCAAGCATATTGAGGAGCTCAAGAGACTACATCCTGATCAGGAGATTATTGCAGGTAATGTTTGTACGGCAATGGCCTATCAAGATCTCGTGAATGCGGGAGCAGATGCTGTAAAAGTTGGTGTGGGCCCGGGCGCTGCATGCACAACTAGAATGGTGACAGGTTTCGGAGTGCCTCAATTTACAGCGATCTATGAGTGCGCTAAAGTAGCGGAAAAGCTGCGCGTGCCTCTCATTGCAGATGGCGGAATAAGACATAGTAGAGATGTGGTATTAGCACTTGCTGCAGGCGCAAGTACCGTGATGGTGGGCAGTCTTTTTGCACTCACTAAAGAGAGCGCAGCTCCCAAAAAAGAGACTTTAGATGGTCTTATGGCTAAATACCGCGGCCAGGCCAGTGAGGATTTTCAAAATGACTTTTATGGCGGCCTAAAGAGCAAAACCGTTGCTGAAGGCGTTGATTTTTGGGCGAAGGTTAGCCACACAGCTCCAGAGTTAATCGAGAAGCTACTCGGCGGAGTTCGATCCGGTATGACTTATGGCGGTGCGAGAAGCATTAAGGAGCTTCAAAGAAAGGCGGAATTCGTGCGGGTATCTCCGGCCTATATGCATGAGAGCAATCCTCGCCCGAGGGCCTAGCGATCGTTCCCTGGTGTGGGTCTATCCACTTTTTTGTAATAAAGACTCCTATGGGTCTTCTTTCTTCGGAAAGAAAACTTGCTGAAAAGGTCTTTATTGATTGAATCGCCGGAGCTATCACTCTTTCACCGATGACCCATGCAAAAGATTTTTCCTGAACCTTCAAGTCAGCAGATGTGATTCGGTGATACACCTTGCCTGAAAGCTTACTGTCTCCAAAGTAAATAGGGGCTAAACATTGATTTTGAAAAGCCCATGGGGTTACTTGGGCGGAGGGAAAGGTAGCGGGTGTTACAGCCATGGATAATCTCCTTTTTAAATTCGGGAAGTAAAAATGCGAAAGAGCTTAAGGCTAAAGGGCTATTTTTATCAATGTAAGGCTCACCCTAAGCCTTTATAAATATGTAGGATTCCGCCATAATAGCAAAAAATAGAGGCTATTTTGGTTAAAGATTTTTTTTCAGATGAAAAAAAGATTTATGATTCGGTTCATGGGTTTATTAGGCTAGATGAGTTTGAAAAGGAATTTATTGATTCTGCTCCTTTTCAGCGTCTGCATTATATCCATCAATTAGGAATCTCTTTTCTCGTCTATCCAGGTTCAACTCATACCCGTTTTGAACACTCACTAGGCGTGATGGAGCTTGCTACCAAGATTTATCACAATATCTCAAAATCAGTCAGACCCGATATCTTTCACCACGTTCCGAGAAAAGGCTCGGTTGAATACCACTATTGGAGGCGCGTTCTCAGGTTTGCTGCTCTCTCTCATGATTTAGGCCATCTTCCTTTCTCCCATGTTGCTGAAAATGTCATTTTAAAAGATGGCGGGCACGAAGAGTGGACTCTTAAGATTCTTGAGTCCGCAGAATTAAAACCCTTTTGGGATCGTGTGATTAAGGAAGCGGGGATTCATGATCTTTTTCCCGATAGAAATTTCGTCCAAGATATCGCTAAAGTTGCAATTGGTGAGAAAAAATGGCAATGCGTTCGCGGGGGTGAAATGACTCCTTGGGAGAAGGTCATATCAGAGATTGTGACCGGCGACTTTTTTGGTGCCGATCGCATTGACTATCTTATTCGTGATTCGAAGAGCACCGGCGTTGCCTACGGTCTCTTTGACTACCATCAGCTCATCGAGATGATCCGCATTCTGCCAAGTGAGCAGGATAGCGAAACGCTTTCTCTCGGCATTAACGAAAACGGCATTGAATCTTGCGAAGCTCTTCTGCTTGCTAGACACTTTATGCACAGAAGAGTCTATCAATACTCGACAGTGAAAGCTTACAATTTTCATCTTAGCCGTTTTATGCAAATCTTTTTTAACGAGAAAGATTTTAAAGATGTTGAGTCCTTTTTAAGACATAACGATGCAGAAGTTATCCAAGCTCTCCACGCAGCATCAAGAGATCCCTTACATCCAGGACATAGTGATGCAGCGCGAATTATCAACCGAAAAAATCGTTTTAGAGCGCTCGCCCTTACTTTTGATATTCCAGAAAGCGAGCTTGAAAAGATTCGTTTAGATCATGCCATCCCTGAGCACGCGATGTCTTGGGAAATCCATCCACTTTCCCAAAAGGTGCCGCTCTCTTTTCCCGTTTCAAGGCAACATCTCACAATTGAGTCCGCAGGCGATATCTCGGATCTCTTAACAACTGCCCTTTCAAAAAAGAGTAGCTGGATCTACGTCTCTCCCGACTATGAGCTAGCTCTTACTTCTGCTCTCGAACAGTATCGTAGGAAAGAATGATCAAGCAAAAACTCCTCAAATTGAAAGAGGAAGCACTCAGTTATGATCCTTCCATGCGCCTCTTTATTTTGGCTGCGATGGTCTGTGCATTTTGTATCTCCTCAGAGTATGGAATAACTAGACCTGCAAGTAATGCGATCTTTATCTCCAACTTCTCAACAAAAGCTTTTCCCTACGCGTGGCTAGCAACGGTTCCACTCAACTTCCTTCTCGTTTATCTCTATAATCGGATGCTTCCCCTATTGGGGTGCCTGAAGACACTTCTCAGCATCATTGTGGCTGTTCTAACTGTAAATACGCTCACTTCATTTTTTGTGAAATCGATCCCCGAGCTCTCCTTTTTCCACTACATCTGGAAGGACCTCTACATTCTGCTCATGTTCAAGCAGCTCTGGTCGCTGATTCACAGCACCATCGATACCTCAAGAGCAAAATATCTCTACGGAATCCTCTTTGGAATTGGCGGGTTTGGATCAATTATGGGTAGTTTAATACCTGGATTTTTAGCTGTACATGTGGGCTCAGAGCGCCTCTTTCTCTTCACGATCCCGCTCTATATCACTCTCTATTTCTTCTATTCCATTGCTCTAAAGCAAAGCAAATTAAAGAAAGGCTTCTCAGATCAATTCAAAAAAATAAAAGCTGCAGATTCTCCCTTAAAACGAATTTTCCAAAAACGCTACCTGACCTATATCCTTCTTCTTGTTGTCTTCATGCAGATGTCGGTAGCCTTTACTGACTATCAGTTTAATACCTACCTAGAAAAAAACATCCTTGATCTCGATCTCAAGACCCAATTTTGCGGACGCGTTATCAGCATCATCAACATGCTCACAACTTCCTTTCAATTTCTGGGCGGCTTTTTGCTCATCCACTTCATGGGACTCAAAAAATCTCATAGGCTCGTGCCGCTTCTTCTTTGCTCTAATGCGCTTGTCTTTCTCTTCATGCCTACATTTGGCATGATTACATTTAGCTTTATCTTCATCAAATCGATGGACCACTCTTTCTTCGGAATTATCAGGGAGATGCTCTACATACCAGTTGGGCAGGAGGAAAAATTTCGCGTGAAAGCGATCATTGACGTTTTTGCCTACAGAACTGCAAAAGCAATTGCGTCAGCATTCCTACTATTTTTCCAATATGTGACATTTGTGGAGCCCGTTCTGATAGTAAGCATTCTATCATTCATTATCTTTGGGCTTTGGACACTCATTATTACGGGATTATTTAGAGAAAGAGAGAATCTTACTCTTCAGGTAAACTAATTTACCTTGATCTAGAAAAGATGCTCATAAAGTAGTCTGAGCTGACTTTGACGGATTGGACAATTCTTTCGCCCAGCGACTGAGCAGTCGCCATAATCTGGGGCATGATAGCACGGATGACGGGCATAGCAAGCTCTGCTGCTACTGCTAACGCTAAATCTGTTGGATCATTTACTTTGTTTAAAAACAATTCACCTATTCGTATAGATTCTAGACTTGTTGAAATCGACATATTACCACCCCTTTTATACCTATAATTATACTATAATAATAATTTTAATTCAAATTAATAATACTGATTAAGAATTGGTGTTTTTATCGAATAACTAACTGGATTTCAATGAGATACAATATCACGTTCTAGCTGATTGACCCTAGGGCTATTTCTGTGCTACAATCCAGAGCTTCAAAAATATAAGTAGGGTAATATGGAGCATCAAGAGCAGATACTGAGAACACCGATAAAGAATAAAGGAACTGGATTTACCCAAGATGAGAGGGACAAGTTAGGTCTAAACGGCCTTCTTCCCTACAAAGTATCAAGTATTAAAAATCAAATTGACCGCAACTATCGCAATTTCCGTAAGAAGAAGACCCCTCTTGCTAGATATGAGTGCCTCATGAGTCTTCTTAACCGAAATGAGCTTCTTTTCTACCAATTAGCCGATCAGCACGTAGCTGAAGTAATGCAATATATCTACACACCGACAGTAGGGGAAGCAGCTCTCCAATATAGCATGATCTACCAGCAAAGACGCGGCCTCTATCTCTCTTATCCGCTTAAAGACAAGATGGAAGAGATGATTGCGAATATCCCCAACGAAGAGCTCGATGTTGTAGTTGTTACTGACGGTGAAAGAATCCTCGGCCTTGGAGATCAGGGGATCGGCGGCATGGCAATACCTGTTGGAAAGCTCGCTCTCTACACGCTCTTTGGCGGCATCCACCCCTCTAGAACACTTCCCGTCACACTCGATGTGGGAACGAACAATCAAGAGCTTCTAAACAGCGAACTCTACCTGGGCTACCAGCACGAACGTATCCGAGGTCAAGAGTATGATGATTTTATCGATAGCTTTGTAAAAGCCCTTAAAAAACGTTTTCCTAACGTGCTACTTCAATGGGAAGACTTTGGTAAGTCAAACGCTAGACCTCTTCTCCAGCGCTATCAAAAAGAGATCCTATCATTCAACGATGATATCCAAGGTACAGCAGCAGTTACCCTCAGCGCCATCCTCGCCGCTGTGAAAAAGACAAGGGTCAATCTCAAAGATCAGAAAGTGGTCATCTATGGCGCAGGATCTGCAGGCGTTGGTATTGCAGACAGCATTGTACAAGCCATGGTTAAAGATGGTCTATCTGAGGCAGATGCAAGAGCCAATATCTATATCCTGAACTCAAAAGGTCTCGTTCATTCAGAATCACAAATCAATGATATCTCTCTAGAGCCATACAGAAGGCCCAAAAAGGAGATCGAAGTTTGGGAGAAGTCCAATACGGAAAAATATAACCTCTTTGACACAGTAAGAGGCGCAAAAGCGACTATCCTAATCGGCGTTTCCACCCAGCCAGGCTCTTTTGATGAAAATATAGCGGTTGAAATGATGAAACATGCAAAATACCCCATCATTCTACCTCTTTCCAACCCCACTTCTAAAACGGAAGCAGTACCGGATGATCTAATCAAATGGACGAAAGGTAGAGCGCAAATCGCAACAGGCAGTCCCTTTGCTCCCGTTGAATACGGTGGAAAGTCTCACTTTATCTCTCAGTGCAACAACGTATTTATCTTTCCAGCACTAGGACTCGGCTCAATAGCATCCAATGCCAAATATATTACAGATGGGATGTTTTTGGAAGCAGCAGAAGCACTCGCTGACTTTTCGCCCTCTCTGAAAGATCCAGACGGCGCTATCTTGCCCTCATTACATGGACTAAGAGATATCAGTAAGCTAATTGCAATTCGAGTAGCTAATCGGGCGATTAAAGACGGCGTATCGGACATGGATCCATCAGAGGTAGAGGAGGCAATAGCAAAGGACTTTTGGTCTCCCTCCTATGATCTTAGTTAGAAAACGATCAGTTAGGGTCTACTTAAGCAGATTTGAGGTGAGGAGCCATTTGATTTGAACAGAGGTCGGATCATCTCTGTAAAGTAGGCTGTGTAACATATCCCTAGAATTTGGAGTTAGCTCTTTGAAATATACCCTTTTGCCTTCCATTGTAAGTCCTTTCAGCCTCGTGATGTGATTGCTACAGAATTTTAGGTCCACTCTTTCTAACAAATCGGGGAAAAACTCTTCAGATGTAGAATAATAGGCAAGGCTGCCTAGAGCTGTTAAAAGATGGACTAAACCCAATTGCGCCTCTAATCCTTTGGGACAAAGAGGGGAGATCTCCGGAAAAAGAAGGTTTTGACCTTTAGCTATTAATGATTGATCACCTGAAACAAGTCCTTTTCCCAAAATAATGAATGCTTTCAAGTTTATGGGAGATAGAAAGTCTGCAAGGTCATCAAGAGTAAAAGGACCGCCTTTTAGGATGTTATTTTTTAAGTGATAGAGTAAACGTCTTGTATCATCCTCCAAGACTTGAGCATCCTTGAAGAGATCACCTATTGCAGATAAAAAAAATGTAAAAAAAACCTTTCCTACCTCCGTTTTTGCGCATTTTTTTGCGATGTTGGTATAGACGGCTCTTTTAAGAAGGATAGAACTTGCAAAGTTTCTTGCAAATGCAGGAAAAAGAATGGAGATTCCCAGGACAGATATACGTACAATTTCAGTGGGTGCATCTTCAATACCAATTTCGCAAACATTTTGGTTGAAACATTTAAGGTGTGCGGGGGCAGAAGATTTTAGAGTTGTCACTCTCTCATCAGGAAGAAGGCTTTTAAAGCAGATATGACAGGTAAATCGATCCTCAAGGTCATCTAAAGGCTTATCATTTCGATTATATCCGAAAAATGAAAGCTCCACTCTTGCCATAGACCACCTAAAAATAAAAAATAATATGATAGAGAAAAGGTCGATTGAATTAAAGGAAAGAAAGAGCGCTTTCGTAGTCGGGTTCATCAGCGATCTCTTGTACAAGCTCACGGTAGATGACCTTGTTTTCTTCGTCTAACACAAGTTGAGCTCTTGCGCATATGCCTTGCAAAGGACCGTCTACGATTAAGATGCCGTAGTCTTTTGCAAAATCTTGAGAGCGCATCGTGGAGAGTGTTGTAACGTTTTTTGCACTATTGTGCGTGCAGAAGCGATTTTGAGCAAAAGGCAGGTCAGCTGAAATAATAAGTATCTCTAAATCACCATTTTTGTGCGCTTCTTCGTTATATCTTTTGGTAGATAGGGCGCAAGTGTCGGTGTCGAGGCTAGGAACAATGTAGAGAAGCTTTTTCTTACCTGAGAATTCTTTAAGATCTCGATTCTTAAGATGGGTACCAACCAAGGTAAAGTCAGGGGCCGTCGCACCCATTTGAGGAAGTTCACCTGAGAGGTGTACGGGATTTCCCTTAAGAGTTACAAATGCCATGGTTATCTCCTTTGATTGCAATTCCAAGATAGCCAGATTTTAGACTTTTTGAAAACCTAAATGTAAAGTCTTCTGGTACTTTATGAGTTAAGAGCATTTTTAAGAAAGGTAGCCCTTTTTTTGGAGACAGTCCAAGAAGTCTTTCTATATGAAGACCATTCTTCAAGCACATTGAGGTAACTTCTTTAGGTTGGAGAAAGTGCTCATAAGAGTGTAGGTGTTGAGGGCAGTTTTTTAAACACCATTGAACGGCTTTGATCACATAGAGATAGCTTTGCATTGTGCGGTTGAACGTGTGGAAGAAAAAAAGACCTCCCGGACGAAGGACTCTGGCAGCCTCCTTCACGAGCTTTTCAGGGTCCTCTACATGCTCGAGAATATCCATGGCAGTGATTACATCGAAGCTCTCATCTGCAAAAGGCAAGTCAAGTGCATTTCCGTAGAGGTAGTGACACCTTTTGGTCTCATCTTTACTTTCTGCTATCAAAAGGCTCTCTTTAGAAAGGTCGATGCCAGTTACTTTGTGACCTGCTTTTGCGAGAGGGTTGGAGAGAAAGCCTGCGCCGCAGCCTATATCGAGAACTTTGACGGATGAGTGGCATCTCTTTTCAATCTCATCGATAATCCAAGGCGACCAGGCTTTGTTTTCCGCCCGGAGAAGCGCTACTGGGTGGTCGTTTGCTTGATACCATTTTTCACCTAGAAAATCATAAAAACCAGGACTATTGAAGATCATAATACTTAACCGTTTAATTCGTACTATTCATTTTTTCTGTTTTATTTAAAACATTTTATGTTAATTAAAAATCAAAGGGGTAAATTATGCTTAGTAAGCTATTTTGGATGATAGTTATTCTTGGGGGGTATGTTTGGGTTGTCTCAACCGATGAAGACGATTCACTCTACGAAAGAGCAGAAGGTCTTTACAAGACAGCGCTAAAGATGGCAGAAGCAAACGACATCAAACTTCATATTCATACGCCAGAGTGTTCAAAGGAATGCATTAAGAAGGCACAAAAGCGTAGGCGTCGTTAAGTATGTTGCCTTTACTGATATTATATCTTTTTAAGAAATTGCGAAAGTAGCTAAGATTTACGAATTTTTCGGGCTAGTTTTTCAAGATCCTTGTCTTCAGCACGAACATAATCGTGTGAGGAGACATAGCCTTCATACTTATCAAAGTATTTATCTACGTGAGCAACGATTGGTTTCCACTTTGCAATATTGTGGGTGCCATGCATGGGAAATAGTTTCACGTGCGCGTGATCTACGCCCATCCCCTCTAAGATGAGAGAGGTCCGGCCGACATCATCGAGATGGGAATCAAGGATCTTTCCTACCTCTTTTGCCCTTAAAAGAAGCTTCGTAAAAACCTCTTCCTCTAGATCAAAGACATAACTCGAATAGTGCTTTTTAGGAATGACCACACTAAATCCTTCCGTGTTGGGAAAGATGGATAGAAAGGCCATAAATTCGTCATCTTCCCATATTTTATGGCAGGGAGACTCTCCGTTTACAATCTTACAAAAAATACAGTCGTCGTGGTTTTCCATATTGAATAAAAATGTATAAAATTATTCTATTTTTTTCAATGAAATATCATGGAAACACCTGTAATTGCCAAACAGATAGAAAATATGATCATGAGCGCTTTTGTGGGAAGGTGGTGCGCAAGCTTTACTCCGAGGGGAGTCCACAGTATCGATCCTAGCGACATGAGAAAGAATGCTGGCAGATAAATATATCCAAGTGCGTCTTTAACATATGTTGTGTGATAGCCAATAAAAAAGTAGGCGACAGAGCCTACGAGAGCAGTGAAGAAGGTGAGTGATGCGGAAGTTGCAACGGCATTTTTAATCGGAAGGTTAAAGCCTAAAAGAGCCGGAACGGAGACAACGCCTCCCCCAATACCCAGAAGTGCGGAGAGGGCTCCTACGACAGCACCAAGAGCTGCCAGCCATGATTTCTTGGGTTGATCGAAGTGAAATTTAGGTCTTTTAGGAAGAAGAAAGTAGATCGTTAAGATAAGTGCAAAGCTCCCAAAGATCTTGGCTAGAATATAACTTGAGATGAAGTGAGCAGAATAAGCCCCTGAACCGCTGCCAATAACCACTCCAGGAATTAAATATTTGGAAATATCCCAGCGAACAGCTTGGCGCCTGTGATGAGAGATGGTGGAGACCATCGAGGTGATAATCATGGTAGCGAGCGAGGTTCCAATGGCAAGATGCATTGTCATATCGGGGTCAAAGCCCAGAAATCTATAGATGAAGTAGAGAGAAGGCACAATAATTACGCCGCCGCCTATTCCAAGCAGTCCCGATAGTATGCCTGTGATGCTACCAAGTATAAAAAAGAGTATTAGGTCAAGTAGATGCATAAATTATTTAATATACACGAGAAAGCGTTTATTGAAAAATAATTCAAATCTCTCTATGATCTAGGGCAAATTATGACGCATGAAATCCCATCAATTCCTTCAAATCAGCCAGAATTTGTACCTGAGGCTGCCCTGATAGAACTTCTGGAGCTCCAAGAGGCTCTAGCTGAGAAGTTAAACGCTCTTTTTATTCAAATTTTTCTCGATATGAATGAAGCCTCAAGGGAAGGGGGAACTCTCCGAAAACCTGTGCAGCACCTTCCAAGGCTCGTTCAAATTCAGAGGGGAGTGGAGAGGGGATTTCTTAAACTGGAAAGAGCCTTTTTAAATCTGCCTGTCTCACCTAAAACTCCTACTCACGAGATTACTAAACCCCTCCAGTTTATTAGAGCATTTCAAGTCTTGTCCCAGGAGCTGAAAATCTTTACAGAAGCACTCAAACTTTCAAAACCGATTCATTTTTCTGCTGAAAAAGAGGCACCTTCTCTTTCGAAAGAGTCAAAAACACCTCTTTCTCCTGGAAGAAATGAGAGCCCTGCGGCGGAGGCAAAAGCTGCACTTAATTTAATTAAGGGTAAATACCAGCTTCAAGGGTCTTTTACCAAGATGATTATGAACTTTGAGAAAACCTTTTCAGATTTCAAATCTTTTATTTCGGAGCTTCCTAAGAGCGCGTCATTTGAAAAGGTAGAAAAAGAGTTTAAGCTTCTCCAGAAAGAGCTTAAAGAGCTCCAAACTCTGGTTCAAAAAGGTGAAAAAGGATTTACCCATAATCAGATGGAATCTCATGTTAATCGGATGATAGGCCGCATGGAATCTCTTCTGATAAGACTTTTCGAGGAGCAGAAAATGGAGCGTTCAGTTGGATCTAAAATGAGCGTCCAAGACACCCCCTCTAAAAGAGATCCCTCACAAACAGCTCTTGAAAGAGTTCAGAAAGGCGCTCTCTTATCGCCCAATAAAGTTGTTCAAGGCAAAGCAAATGCACTTGCACAGCCTCTCTCTTTCATGCAAATCAAGGCAAACCTTGATGTTTCAAAAAGCGTCATCGTTCCCTACCAGATGGACTCTAGAAAAGAGCAAAGACCTATTAAACGAAAAAAGAAAGCTCAGGCGCACACATCCGATGACGCGCTTGACTATTCAGAAGACGAACAAGACCTTTCTTACGAAACGAGCGAATAATTGACATCTATATCCTTTTGATTTACATCTTAATGTAAATTGACAAGGTTTTTTTTCATGTTTAAATCTCTTTTCTTTCTTCTTATCTCTCTTCTTATGACTAGCTGCTTTGTAAAAAAAGAAGCAGATCATCTAGAAGCCCCCGTACATAAAGCGCGCAAAGGAACTGTTCATCTGGGAATGAATGAAAGCCAAGTCTTAAATCTCATGGGAGAGCCTGAAAAAACAGAGGTTATTGAATCACCTGATGGCCCCACCAATATTGTTTGGTTTTATCAGCCCTCAGATGACGGCAAAAGCTATATGCTACCATTAGTTTTTAGAAACGGTACTCTCCAAGGTATCGGCCCCGAATATCTCAAAACGATTCGAGAAGAAAAGAGAAGACGTGAATTTTACAAGAGAAACCGTTACACGAATGACAAAGAAGAGTGGCCAAAAAATGAGCACAGTCTAGTCAATCCACCTCCTCACAAGAGCGATGAAGAAGAGTTAAAGAAGAACAAATCCAAGGGTGAGCATCCCATGCCGGTCTATGAAGAAGAGAAGCCGGTAGAGAAAAAACCTGAGGTTGTGCCTGAAGTCAAACCTGAAAAAAAGCCTAAGAAGAAGAAGAAATATAGAGGCAAATGTCCAGAGAACCGTTCAAAAGATGAACAAAATTACTTATGGGATTGATGCCAAATATAGTTATTGGAAAAGAGTAATCCTATAAGAATCAAGGCCCCTCCTAGAAAAGCATTCCACTTCAAGGATTCACTTAAAAAGATCCAGCCAAGGAAAACTGCCACGACAGGTGCGATCAAAGCATTGAGAGAGGCGAAGCTAGGTCCTTTCATTCGAATTAGCTCATAATAGACAAAAAACCCAAATGCCGTCCCAAAGATGCCAATAGCAAGAAGCCCGCTAACTGAAGAAGTTGAGTGGGAATCGGGAAAATTGAGAGTAAGAGCAAAAGGCAAAAGAATAATGCTAGCCATGATCATTTGATAGACCGGTCCAATCAGCGGCGGCAAGTGGGAGAGATAGCGCTTAGCATATATCGTAGAGAAGCTGTAGCAAAGAGATGCAAGAAGAACTAATAGTGATCCGAGTGCATTATTAGGCACATTGTCAAAGAGATAGGGGAAATAGATCACAACAACTCCAAAAAATGCAAAAAGGATCCCAGAAAACTTTATGAAAGAGATCCGTTCCTTTTCCACGTAAAAATGGGCTCCAATCGATGTGAAAATGGGCGTTGTTGCAATTAATATGGCAGTCAGTCCGCTCGAAATATACTTTTCACCGTAATTGATCAGTGTGAAAGGAAGTGCATTTAGAAAAATCCCCATAAATAGAAAATGTTTCCAATAGGAGATGTATGGGAGGAGCTTTCTCTTTTGAAGCAGACAGATTGTAAAGAGAATCATGGATCCAATGATAACTCTAGATGCGCTGATCATAAAGGGACCAAAATCGGTACCAGCCAATTTGATAAAGAGATAGGAGGGACCCCAGCAAACAGCTAGAGAAAAAAGCATTACATAGGGGTGAGGTTTCATTCTTTTTTAGCCCTTTGTTTAATCGAATTGGTAGCAATAATCGCGCCTACAAGTATCACCTCAAAAAGAGCAATAAAAGGAATCATCTTTCGGTGTTCTTTAGGGAAAAACCTAAAATTATGCTTAATAGAATCAAGACCATATTTCATCAAAAATGGAATCCCTGGTAAAAGATCAGATAGAAAAAACGCTGTACCTTGAGAGTCTGCATCTATCTTAATTCCCAGGTTCGTTCTAATAAACATTGTTAAGGCTTCAGAAAATGATTTAAAAATAATTAAATCAGAAACTCCTTCCAAATTCCATGTAAATCTCTTGAAAATTCGAGTGTCTCCGCAGCACCTTAGATAAGCTGTTGGATAGACCACCAAAGATATTTTAAGAAAAACCTTAAGTGCACCAAAAAAAACAGATTGGACCTTACGGTCCCTTTTAATCGGGGCCTTTTGGCTTTCATAAGGTCTAACTCTAATGAAGGTAGGAGATACTATTGAAGGGTGCTTTTTGGCGCTTTTAATGCCCATATGACTTTTCTTGATAAAATTGGAGAAATTAGGGTCGAATCAACCATTAAATTAAAGGGGCTTAGAAATACTCCCGGCATGACAAGCCGGGAGTAATATATGTGAATTCACTTAAGAAAAATTACTTTCTAAAAACGTAGTAATTTCATTTATTTGTTCCATCTTTTCTTCCATATATGTAGCTACTAGCTCCATGAAAGCCTCTTCAAACTCACTGATTTCTAAAGCGAAACCATTATTGAGCTTTTCTAATCTCAAAAGCATTTTTCCTTGATCTGTTTCAAGATAAGTTGATCTGAGAGGTTCTAATGCATCTGCACTTCCACTTGTGATACAAGCCTCAAGTGATTCCAAGGAGAAAAAACTGAAGAGGGGGTGCTGAGAGCCTTTAAGATGCGGTAAAACTCTCTCTCTAATTTGATTCATTGTGTAGCTTTCTAGCTCATCTTCAAAACCTTCAAAGTCTAGCTCTTCTAAAACATCATCCATGATGGTATCCACCAATAGACATTTAAAGAGATCAGTGATAGCTAATTGAAACTCAGGATATTTTTCAAAGCTGATAGCTCCATCTTTTAAGAAGAAAATATCTTTTGTAGACCTAGCTACATCAGGAAGAGTATACATCTCAAGGTAGGCGGCAATATCACGCGCAAAATCATCTTCAGGATACCCATCTGTTAGATCAATGACCTTTTCTGCAAACATGACAAATTGAGCAGTCAGAAGGTCAATAAATTGTTCTGCTTGCCCAACACGTCCCTTCATCTCTTCAATGCCTGGTTCAACGAACGTTAGGAGTTCACCATCTAGATCATTTGGGTCATTTATCCCGAGTAATGTGAAGAGAATTTTAGGTTGTAGATCTATGAAAGACGCAAAGTCTCTTTGAAGGATGGTTTCCATGCCCTTGATTATCTCAGACACATCTTCTGAATCTTTAAATTCTTCCGTTAGGCTGGTTGTTATTTCCTCTTCAAGCTGATCAGTATAAGCGTCTATCTTTTCAAACCAACCGCTCTCTTCGCTTTCTACTTCCTCGCAAATAAGCTCGGGCACTTCAAGAGGTAAAGGTCTCCTTTCAAAAGTAACTTCTTCTGAATCTGCAAATAGTGATGCCGTAAGTAGTGTTAGCGCTAGTAGTTTTAGTTTCATATGTACCTTCCTTGTTTTTGTGAGGGAAAAGTCTAGCACAGCAATTATAAATTTCAAATCTTAAAGATTTCTTCAAAACAACTTTTGTTGATAGAATCTGAAATCATTTAAGGAAGCTCTGATTAACTGCTATTTTTGAGATCTTACTAAAATTTTTAGCTAAAATTGTTTTTGGATACCGGCCTAAACCTTTGACGGTTAGGAAAGGTCGAAAAATCGATTTGAGCAAAAATTTAGTAAGATATTGAAAATATGAGTTGATCAGAGCTTCCTTAAGGAGACATTATGAAAGTAGAATAC
>Ga0114933_10000180_pt1 | contig 76313 bp, 53 predicted proteins | sample 4SBtaG_FD_89691 | JGI IMG/M metagenome (GOLD analysis project Ga0114933, IMG submission 89691) | Deep subsurface microbial communities from Kolumbo volcano to uncover new lineages of life (NeLLi) - 4SBTROV12_W25 metaG | ecosystem: Environmental > Aquatic > Marine > Volcanic | place: Kolumbo...
CTCGCGACATACTGATTGATCAATCGACTGTTGACACACTCTTCGTCACCGCCCCACAAGTTTTCTTCGGAACTGAGATCACATCTAACTCCACAGCCTTCTCAGGGAGTAGTTATGCCTATGACTTGCCTAACGATTTCTTAGATAGGAGTAGCGACTATGTCGACCAAGTTACTCAGAATGCAATTAATGAGTCAGGTGCATTCACTGCTTGGGACAAAGTGCTCGCGATACAGGACTTCCTGATTAATGGAAATTCAACCACGAACTTCACTCTCAATCATGATGGCTCAGGCAGGGTCGATGGACTCGATGCTGATAGTGACATCGCTCACTGGATACTTAACACTACCAAGGAGGGAAGCTGCGATGAGTTCACCACTGTATTCTCTGTGATGCTTAGACTCGCTGGCATCCCTACGCGCAAGGTCACCGGTTTCGCCGGAGGGACTTGGACGGGCAAGTCGTTTGAGGTATACGGCAAGGACTTCACTAGATGGGTCGAGGTCCATCTAGAGACTAACCAGAACCAAGGCGGACTAGATATGGGTTGGATACCATTTGAAGCATGCCCCCCAATGGCTGCCCTCGAGGTTGTTGACGAGGAATGGGGCCCGACCTGGTTTGAGAGAAATATGTCGTCAGGAGACATCTGGCTGAATGGAACTCTGCAATTCATCGAGAACGCTACCGGAGCTGCCAACATTTCAGTCTACATGTACCTAGTCAAGTCGAACGACACAGGAAATGTCCCCGGCAGCGCTGCTATGTCCGAGCATCTAGTTGCAAACGGGACTACTGATTCAAATGGCACATTCTCACTTAACGGGACCCCTGAGGAACCAATCGATCCCGGGTTTGGCTCTCTGGTGCTACACCTCTTTGAGAAGGGGTATGTAGGCTCCCAAGGAATCTCCTTCACTTGGAGGCTGAATGTATCTGATGATTCTAACCTGAGCATACACGAACCTCCTCCGGTCGATCAACCAATGTTGGGTGCTGGAGTCGAGACTCTGGTCTCTGGAGATTTATCCCTGGCCAGCACTCCCTTCACCGACCCATCTACTCTCGATAGTATGCAGGTTATTCTGAACTACACTACAGTCAATGAGGGCCCAGTTAGCCTGATTGCAGATGTGGGCGCGGGCGGTTACTACGAGTTCTCGATAGACATCAACGAAACCGAGCCTCTGGGAACCATCAATGCATCACTCGAGTTCAACGGATGGCACGAGGAAGACCTCAACAACGCCTCGATCCCATCATACCACATCAGACCAGTCTCTAAGGCATTCATGTTCAACATCACACCCGCGCCTAATCTAACGATAACTCTCGAGGGTGGGGGCTCAAACAACAGCATCCTTGAGATCGACTCGTTGATTCATCTCAATGGAACCGTTCTGAGCAGAGGGCCCTCGCCAGAAGCACTGAACGGTACTTTGTATCTGAAGATGAGGAGGGCCAACACAAACGGCCCCTATGTCACTCTAACATCTTGGGATTTGGATGACAGTAATTGGACATCCACTCCTGGAGAGTTCTCCCTAGACTGGTTGTTCTCGGCCTCTCGCGTTCCGCTGCCTGCAGGAGAGGTGCAAGTCAAGTTGGAGTTCGACTCTGATGGGCTGAACGCCAATGACCAAACTACTTTCACTGACCAGTTTGGCATCAGGAGTTATGTGTTATTCTCATATCAGCTCCAAGCAATCCCGAGAGGAAACCAAGCAGTAGTCGAAGTGGTGATGACTGATCACACCAATACCTCTCTCGCTGACTTCTTGGGAAGTTACACGCTTCTTCTGAATGGAACCGAAGAGTGGAATGCCAGCGATCCAGATATTCCCCGGTTGGATGTCGCATTCACACCTCCCTGGGAGACATTTGCGGGAGACTACTCATGGGTTCTCAATTACAGTGGCTCGACATGGCTACAGCCTGCAGGTGTGACTGATATAATCAGAATTCAGGGAAGAGCCAACGCTACGGTGCAATTGGGCTTGGATTGGACGCCTAGAGGATCTACCAACTGGATATCCGGCTTTGCCAATGATATCTTCCACGATACTCCGATTACAGGTAACAACTCATCCATTGTAGTCCAACTATTAGTTCCATCCGATCTGCCTCCAGCACCCGATGGCTCCCCCTCCCCTCCCGTAGTCTACCGCTTGGCTTCCGGGTGGATTAACCAGACTACGGGTGGCTACAATCTTACTTTCCTGATGCCCACAGGTGTTGGTTCTGGCGTCTATGACCTCAGAGTACTCCTCGATTTCACTCAGAACCCCCCATCCGGAGGTGAGTTCTTCAAGGTTCAAGACGACGCTGAGTACAGGACCGGAATACAGACAGAGTTCGTAGTCGAGACTTCGCCTGAGGCAATCATTGTAGTTGCTGGCTCCTCGATGGTCATCAACGCGACAGTAACCGATATAGAGGATAATTCACTACTACAAGGAGTTCTTGCTGACATCTACTTTGACTGGGGAGGTCCCAATGAGCAACTGATGGAGAATCAAACCACAGGCACCGATGGCATAGCTACCTTCTCTCCTGTGATTCCAGCGAACACGGCACCCGGATATTACTCGGTGCGGGTACACGCGCCTGATGATGTATCAGATCCTTTGATTCTCGATGATGCCGGAAGGTGGCTTGGTAACGAGACCTTCGTCAACCTCACCGTTCAGGTAGCCAGCTTCGTTGAGATAGACATAATTCCTCCAGAGGTCACGGCCGGTCAGGCTTTCTCGATTAGCGGCAGAGTATTGGATGCTATTGACGGCAACCGCTCGGTTAACGGACCAATGGCATTGGAGGTCTTCTTCCTAGCCGACTCGAGTGAGACTCTGGTCAATAGCGTCACGACTACGAGCAATGGTTCGTTCACGATCTCAGTTCCCACCGATCCCCTTGCAGATGGTGTAACCAGCGGAATCAAAACTGTGGTAGTCAGTGTGATTAATGGTAGCACTCCATTCTATCTGACGGGGACAGGAAACGCCACGATTCTCGTTAGAGGAGTAACTCAGTTCGTCGATAAGACTCCCATAATCAACACAGTTGCAGATAGGGGGTCATCGATTAGTTTCGGTGCGAGATTAGTCGAGTCCAGCGACAACGACAGACAGTTGGCGGACTCAACCATCGCAGCCAAGTTCCATGACACTTGGTTGCCTGAGATTCAGACTAATGGGGCCGGAATAGCCAACTTCACCTTCGATGTGCCCCATTCTCATCCTCTGGGACTGATTGCAGTGACTTTGTTCTTCAACGGCTCCTCAACATTGCACTCAATCTCCTCCCTGATTACCACCATCACAGTAAGGTCCCCTACCAACTTGACCGTAGATCCGATTATTGCCAATCCGGCTGCAGGAGAGTCTTTCACAGTAAGTGGTATGCTCACATCTAGTAATGGAAGCGGAATAATCGATCGCAACGGTAACACACTCTTCCCGACCTTGACATTCTCTATTGATGGCCAGAGTAACACCTTCACAATTTCACATGGCGGGCACGCACATGTTGCTCCTAACGGTTCATGGTCCGCAGACATAAGATTGGATTTGACATTCCCACGAGGTACTCACGATTTGATGGCCTCATTCACACCGAATGTCAACTACTACGGCTCTAGTTCGGGCAACGAGACCTTCGATAGCAGAGGATACTCGCTATTGACCATACTAGATCCGATTGACCTAGATCCAGACAGTAGGACGATTAGAGGAGATCTGATTAGCGTCAATGTTTCACTAATCGACAATGCCGGCCAACCCATCATCGCCGAACCTGTCGACATCTTGGTTGAGGGTAATCTGGAGTGGAGGGGCTTCACCGACATCAACGGCACAATGAACGCCATGGTTACTGTCGATGCATTCAGAACTCCTGGCCCAATGACCATTTCAGCTGTGTTCGCAGGCATCAACGGGACAACTGGCCTACTAGGGGATGAGACTTGGACCCGTGTCATAATTCTCGCACCGACCGAACTTCGAATCAACTCAATCACTGGGTCCGCAATCGCAGGCGAAACAGTCACCTTCAGCGGCACCCTGTTGGATGAGCATGGTCAAAATCTGTTCCACGGAGGTAATCCCCAAGGAGGAATTATCCATCTCGAAATAGACGGAGTTACAATCGGTCCAGTCTACTCAACCCAGTCAAATGCTACTACTGGAGAGTGGGCCATCACCTATGACCTGCCTCTGGATTCGGACTACGGAGCTCACACCATGACTGTCAGATTCCTTGGCGGTTTCACCTGGGTCGACCCGATGGGGCAGGGCGACTCGCTCAATCCAGAGTACTACCTTCCTTCCTCATACTCGGGAGAGTTCAATGTGACCCAGACCTCACAGGTCGTCCTGACCACTCCCCCTGGCGAGGTTGACAGGAACGAGCTGTTGCTCATTGAAGGAATGTTGACTGACGGTTCCGGACGAGTACTTCCCAACAGACAGCTTGAGGTTTCGATGAATGGCCAATTCCTCACCGGCTTGTCAGTGGACGAAAACGGCACCTTCAGCCTCTACATCCCAGTCCCACCGGATATGGAACTGGGGCCTCGCATCGTGCTAATCTCGTATCAGGGAGAGGAGTTCATCATCGGATCTAACTCCTCGACCATATTCACCGTTTATGGTCCGGTTTCGATTGCCATAGAAGAGCCTTCAGCAGTAGCGGTTGGGGATCCGTTGATGCTCAGTGGCACAGTCAAGGATAACCTGCCTGATGGCTGGTTGGCCAACCATTCGCTACAGATCTTCGTGGATGGAGTTCTGATAGGGATTACCAGCTCCGATGAAAACGGTGAATGGTCTTACCTCTGGACCGTCTCTGACTTCCTAGATGTAGGTAATCACACACTCACAGTCAGGGCTCCAGAGCAAGGATATCATAGACTGGGGACTACTGATACAACCCTAGTAATTGCATATCATTCGGGAATGACTCTACAGGTTGATAATGCCATTATGACTAGAGGAGGGACTTGGAACTTCACTGGTAGACTATTCGATGACGACTCTACGGGGCGTCCGGGACTCGAGGGACGGGAGATTTTGGTTTCGCTGGATGGAGAGCATATAGGGTCAATCACTAGTTCCATTGATGGCACCTTCAGTTACTCCCACGAACTGGGATACCTGATTGCGAGAGGCCCACATATCGTCGAGTTTTCATTCTCAGGAGAGACATTCTACCTGCCGACGCAGTACAATCTCACTGTCTACTCAAGGGCGGACATAGAGATTGAGGTCTTCCCAAATAATCTCTACATCATCAGGGGAGACCCAACCGCTCCCATCAAGTTGCAAGGTAGGATACTGGAGATTGGCGGCGAATCCAATGTGATGAGCAACATGTCAATATCTCTCAAGTGGGAAGACAGCCTGTTGCCACTTTCGGGCGACCCTTGGTCGGACGATGGAACTGAGCACTTCGGCATCATCACCAATGCCATCCAAGTAATGCCGCCCGGACCACTATCTCTAGTCATCACAGTCGAGCCCGACGGCTCGAGATATCTGAATGGCGCAACCTTAGAAGTCGAAGTCGACATCCTGATTTCAGTTGTCTACAGGTTCACCCCTGATTCTCAGCATATCTCGGAGGGACAGCGATTCATTGACGGGTCTGTCAATGTCACAGCCTTCGATACAGGACAGCCAGTAGAGAACTTCCCTATGTCAGCTTATCTCGTCAACGGTACCTGTGACCAGAGACACTCATCCACTCATTTCTCCGTGGTCGGGTTGACCAATCAGGACGGCTTGTTCGCCTACGGGTTCGAGGCTTTCACCGGATTGCCATCGTTCCATAACCAGACCTTCTGGGGTGCCCTGAGAGTCTGCTTCTCGACCGATTCAGAGTTTGTAGATCCAATCAACAAGACTTGGCTGGCTAATTTCCATGGGGGACTAGATGTCACTTACGAGAAGCAATCATCGCAAGCGTTCGGATTCACCACAATGCTAGGGCTTGTGTTGATCGCTATCCTGCTCGCCGCTGGTGCCGCCATGCTGATTCGCCGCCGCCGGAAGGCTACACTTGACGAACTTGCAGGAGTGTTCAGTTATACAGCCGAATTACTCGCAGCAGGCGATGAGGTCAGAGAAGCCATCTTCAACTGCTACGAGAGCCTGTGTCAGATTCTGATGAGCAGAGGTTTCCTGAGAAGGGACTTCGAGACCGTCCGAGAGTTTGAGATTGCAATTCGAAATGCCTTGCCGATTAGCGAGCAAGCCCTTGTAGCCCTAGATCGGATATTCGAGGAGGCAAGATACTCCAGTCACATTCTGGGCGAACCTCATCGCCAGAGCGCTCAGATGGCACTCTCGACTGTGCTTCAGGAGATAGACGAGTTACAGGAGTTCCCTGAAAGAGATTCTTACATCGCTGATGGTAATTAGTTGAGTTCGAGTACCAACTCACCATCAGACCATCGGGCCCCAACTATTGAATCTCCTTCGGTCAATGAAAAGTGTCTGATGGTGCCCCCGAATCTTTCGGGCGCAATCAGCCTAACCAGCTCGCCACCATCTTCTGTCATCGTCTCAATCACCAGTTCCCCAGGCTTCGCAGTAGGAAGTGGAATGGTTATCTCGCGCCCACCCATTGATCCACCCAGTTCTGAAAGTAACTCCCCGAGAGGCTGCAGCTCCCTTGATACTGCCCTCGCCGCTTCCATTGCTTGTGAGAGTTCGGAAATAACTGCATGATGCTCTTCTCTCACCTCATCGAGATGAGGGATTGAACCGATGAAATCATCGTGCATCTGTTCAGCAGTGGCATCCAGACCGGACTCACCGACTCCAAGCCGTGCATCCGAGACAGCGCTGGAGCTAGGCATCTCAACTTGTATCCTCGACCACTGCATCGACACTCCGAAGCAAGGGACTCGGATGAACCCATTGCTCACTCAATGTGCTTAGCTGGATCGGGATTATTTCTGAAGAATCGCTCCGCATGACGTTCGGTACGACCCGAATCGATGCTCTCAACCAAATGCACCCCTTTGGGGAGGCAGAACTTGTAACCTCTTTGCAACAACCTCTTCTCAAGAAGGACCACTAATGCCCTATCTGCCGCCTTTCTGATGGGTCTGCCGATGGCCTGCAGAAGCCTGTTTACTGCGGGCTGTGAGCTTGCATATCTCCAAGCACTCTGCTTACCATAACGCTCCTCACAGTAACTCCTCAATGCTTCTTGTCTAGAACTCGGAGGAGGCAGAGGCAAGCCGATACAGACCACTGCATCGAGGATGTTACCAGGGTAGTCCACACCCTCGGCCAGTTTCCCGCCTAGAACACCGGCGAGTATGGCAGGAGTCTCTTCACGCCTCAATCGATGCAGAGTATCAACCACCCTATCCATTTCCTCTTTTGAGGCCCCAGGGCGTTCCTGTAGCATCCGACGACTACGAACAATCCAATCTTCATCCTCTAGTAATATCTGTTCCAGCATGGCGTAACTAGGGGCGAAAACAGCAACATGTCCCGGGGTCTGCTTGAGAATAGATCGGATGTGTGCTCTTATTCTAGCAGTATTTTCATCTCCTCTGTCGGAAAATCTGCTAGTGACATCCTTGGCGATAAGGACTGGCCTTCTTTCAGATAGGAAGTGAGAGGTATACTCTTTGACTATTGAGACCCTGTCCTGGGGCACCTTGAGAAGATCATAGTACATCTCTGGAGGGAACAGTGTGCCGGACATCATTATGGCGCCGCTGCACATTTCTAGAAGGCCACCTGAGACTACTCCCGGGTCAAGCAGATGTGTGGTGAGGCGATGCTCCTCTCCGCCCATCTTGTCATGCACCAATGCGAAGGCGGGGCTATCGTGATTCTGCATGCAGGTCTGTAGCAGGATGGCCAATCTCATGCAGGCTGTCTCGTCCTCCAATTCCTCATCATTCTCATCGATATCGACCCTGATTCTCTGTAGCATCCTGACCAGTGCATCGATCTCTACGGCCCTCTCGACATCCTGAGCTAGTATTCCGGAGAACCTTTCGATAAAGTCAGTCATAGAGACCTGCTGATCCTCGCCCAAACTACCTTCAAGACCTCCCTCGATTTCTGCGAACCATCTAGGCAACTCATCCCTCAACCTCTTCATTGCGGCCTTCATTCTTCTGAGTCGATCTAATTCGGATTCATTGGCATCGGAATCCTCACCCTCTAGGGATGCACCTTCGGACTGAATCCTCTCTGAATGTTCCTCAATTTCGAAAATCGCATCACGAATCACTTTCATCGTAATTCTGCGTTCGAACCCTCTGCGTATCCGATCTGGTAGATTATGCGCCTCATCCACGACCAATATTATGTCCTCGAGTTCCAATCCCATGGCAGATAGTGATGATTCTCGGACCGCTTCGACGAAGATATGGTTGTAGTCGCAGACCACTATATCGGCGTAGGAAGCGGACTCTCTGGCGACCTTCCATGGACAGATGCCGTATGGTTTCTCATCATCCCGTCCTTCACATAACGAGACCAACTCATCTACATGCAGTGGATCATGGAGAATGCGAGGCCGGATGAGCTCAGAGTCAGCAAGCCATGGTTTGCAGGTTCTAGAGCCCCGCTTATCGGCACAAAGCCTCGAGAAAAGGGCCCTGTGCTCATGCCTAATCTCGTTGATACACATACCTTGTTGCCCAATCAGGTCTACCAACCTGATCTTGCCCGTTTCCGAATCTAACTTCTCATTAATTCTACGGACTGTCTCTACAACTATCCTGTGCTGAGACTGCCTACCTGTGAGGAACATCACTACCTTCGGCTCGGGAGATTTTCTCGATGCGTCGAGAGCTGCCGCCAAAGCGGCCGCTGTCTTTCCGATTCCAGTAGGGGCAGATGCAAGTAGGAAACCCATTGCCCCTAGGGCTGCAATTCCATCGACAATCATCTCGCCCTGAGAATCCCTCAGCTCATCGTGAGCGAGAAAACTCCCGAAATCCCCGGATTGGTCGGCCCTCATGGAACCTGACCTGACGATAGAACGACCAAGAAGATTGGCCATCACTTTGTGATAATTGCCTCGGAATCGCGACTATCGAGAATCACCTTGAGTGGCCGCTCCAGTCTTATGTGCCTGAGCGGACCCGATTCATTAGTTGGCTCGAAAGAGTCCAGCCAATCCCAGTCGAGAAAGTCATCTGGGCCTATAGTGAGGTAGCCGATGTTGAATGTGATAATGTTCTGGAAGAAGTGCGTGCCTTGGGAAGGCTCGACATGGATGTCGGCCATTGGCACCTCGATTATTGCTTTAGATCCCATAATCTGTTCCCATTGCACGGGAATCCCCAATGAAGGGTCGGACGAACCCCATCTACCCGGGCCTATCAGGATATAGGGCCGCCCCTCTTCTCTCAAGACCGCATCAATCGCCTCTACTTCAGAGGGTAAGTCAGAAGTTTGCAATCTATCCAGCCTTTCTGGATGCACATAAACAACATCTCTCAACCCCTCGATGACACCGTTGCCCAAGGACTGGCTACAGATACAGATTGCCTTGTCCCTATCTACTTCATCCAAATCAACATCGATGTCAACCGACTCGTCCATCATTGGACGCACCTGGAGAATAGCGAAACGCTTCGACCCCGAGGCACCTATCGATACAGCGAACTCAATCTCAACGGGAGAGCCGATGTAGTTTTCACATGATGTCAGGACTTGGTGAAGAATCTCAGACAATGGGAATCTACCGTACTTTAGGACTGGGGCGAAGGTTACTATCCTGGGCCCTCCCTCAACCTTCACCGAATCCACGATTCGGTCATCTGAGGCGATGTAAGTAGATCCGACGAGTGACAGACACCCATCCTCTTCTGCCTGCTCAAGACTCAGTTTGAGTAGGTTATCCTCTTCTGAAGGGTGGACAGGACCACCCTCCTTACTCATTGGAATAGCGTAGAAAGTTCTCTGCGAGGAATCGAGTGTGGATTGATTGTTATGGAACTGGTGTATCCTAAGGGGCTGCCCCGGGCTGTATCTGAGACACTTGCCTCCAGTAGCTACCTGTCTCCCCAATCCTATGCATATCGCTGCGATACCATCCTCTGGTAACAACGGCTCTACAGGGTAGTGATTGTGACTCCTTGCAGCCCCTGAGATCTTCGGATAGAATCTGCCATTCACCTCGTCCCCAATCAGTTCTTGGATAACCACGGCCATTCGTTCATCTTCTATCGTGCTCGGAGTAGCAGCGACATATGCTTTGGCAGCACTATGATATGTCGATGCATAGACCAACTTCACAGCTTCGAGTAGCCGCCTCAGTCGCACTTTGGATTCAGGATGGTCGTTGGCCAGCATATGAGTGGAATATACTCCCGCGAATGGCTGATGACTAGAGTCTTCAAGCAAGCTGGATGAGCGTACTGCCAAAGGCCAATCGATGTCCTCAATCATCTTCGAGAACTCATCTACGACATCTGGTCTGAACTTGGCACTCAGGAATGCTGAATCAACAGTTTCGTCATCATGGTCTTCATATGCAAATTTGGCCAACTTGTTATCATCGATGAAGTCCTGGAAAACACCTGTCGCCACGACAATAGAGCGAGGTATGACAAACTCAACCTCAGGATGAGATTTTCCTAGTCCGAGTTCAAGCATCCTAGTGAAGAAAAATGCCAAGCCTCTGCCTTTTCCACCTAGGCTACCTCTTCCAATCCGCTGGAAACCAACTCCTCCAACGCTAGAGTCGAAGTCCCTGATTGTACGCATCCTGACCTGCTCGATATGCTGCCGGAGGGAATTCGCCAGATACATCCTGACTCCTTCGGCATTCTCGAAATCATCTATTGTCATCGGCCTCATGCTGGCAGCAAGCGAGAATTCAGTACGGGTCCTCAACCAGTGTGAGAATTGATTTCTACGCGCATGATGTTCTATGCTCTCTATCGGGGCAGTCTCTATTCCTTCTGCTAGTTCTTTGAGATTTGATGCTCTGCCAACCTCCTCACCATCCGACTTACGGAATACGAAATCGCCGAAATTCATCTCCTCTACCATGAAGTCCTCAATCCCCTGATACAACTGGCTGTCTTCCTTGTGCAGGAACCTGACTCCCAGAGCCTCTGCCTCTTCTCGTAACTCCAAGTTCTTTGATTGGAATAGGATCGGCAGGTAGCGATGCCCCTGCTGAGCATATCTGACCAGTTCTAGACCCGCAGTATCTCGATTCCCTCCTTCGTTTGGGAATCTGCCATCAGTGAAAACTCCGATGAGATTCTTCTGGTATCGGTTGATAATCGACTTCGCCGATTCCATGTCCGAGGCCAGTAGAATCTTGGCTCTGGCCCGAAGTCTCAATAGTTTCTCATGAAGGTTGCCTCCTTCGCCCATAAGTCTAGTCGTCTGATTGACGAGTTGAGTATACAACAATGGGAGATAAGCGGAGTAGAACCGCCGACTATCCTCAACCAGAAGTATCACTTGGACATCCCCGTCCCTAACATCATTCTCCACATTCCTCTCGTCCTCGATGAGTTTGCAAATTGAGAGTAGGATTCTGCTGTCACCGGTCCAAACGAAGATTCTATCTATTCCCTCACCAGCACTTAGAGTAGCTAGTTCTCGAGTATTGTGGCTGAGCATCATGACAGGTAATCCAGGCCTAATTCTCTTGGCTTCAATGCCGAACGCATTCACATCCATGTCACCCACCCTAGCCATGGTGATGACCACATCGAAATCTCGAGCCCGTAGCAGCCTCAACGCGTCTCTGGCCTCAGGACTATGGATGATTCGAGGCGATTGGGACAGATTTAGGTCAGAGTATTCTTGTCTCATAATCTCAGCTAGATATCCAGATTCCTCGAGCAGATAGTGATCGAAGTGACTGGCTACTAGCAGTACATCGCGTACCCTAAACGGGGTCAGCCTCTCGAACCGACTCCAGTCCGACATTCCCTTGTCCACGCTGCCGGATGAACGTTCAACGCATCAAGGTTCAGACTGAATCATTAGGGTGCCCCGCACGAATGTGCGGGACGGTGTGTGTTGATTCTCAAAGCAGATTGTCCCTTTTGGGACGATTTGGCACTCTAGGGGCTTCATGAGCATCGTATCCGGCCGCATTGGAGAGCTTAGCCCTATGGACCAGTCCCCTCAGGCCGTGCAGGGGTTGGGCGAGGGGGCGTCCACGACGCCCCCCCGCATTTCCGTGCATCCCATCCTCGCTCAATCTCTCACCTCATAGAGCGTTCGAATCTTCATCGAATCGAGTACGCAGCTCATCCATGCGCATCTCTAGGACCCTGTCTACTGTGGCCCCTTCCAGTGTTGCCTTTGCAATATGCGTACGAGCAGCCTGACGCAGAACGGAGGACGGAGTCTCTCCGTGCAACTTGCAGAAATCTCTCATTCTAACTGTCAAATCAGGCCCAAGATCTACTTGCACTCGCTCTCCCATCGAAGGCAGAGGAGATGCTAGGTATCTGCGAACAGCCTCTCGAATCACATCAGACCTGTTTCTCATACCATCGAGCCCCACTCTCTGGTCAATATCGAGCAAATGGTCTTCGGGTATTCTCAGCGATACCATCGGACTGACACCGGCCACCTCGCATTCCTCCTGAGTCTAGCAGACCGGGTAGGGCCTATTAATTGTATTGCAAATGAAAGACAATTGAATTGCAACTATTCGTGACAATAGAATACAATCTTTCCATTACGCAGACATTCGCGATAGTGCGATTCAAGGCAGAGTGTCCGTTCGCAACCCCGCAGGGTCTGCGATGAAGGTAATCAACGACGCCATTCACGGGCAATTCAGAATCGAGGGAGTCAGGGCAGATTTACTGAGTACTCCCGAGATGAATAAACTAAGCCACATCAAGCAACTCGGGCTCGCCCACCTCGTATTTCCCGGTGCTCATCACACCCGCTTCGAACACTCACTGGGAGTATCACACATTGCTGGAATGATGGCCGAGTCATTGGGTCTTGATGAGCATGAGACCAACACCGTACAGGCTGCTGCAATGCTCCACGATGTTGGTCACGGCCCGTACTCGCATACTCTCGAGCACATCCTGCACGAGCGTGGAGGGATGGATCACATGTCTATTACAGAGGGAATCATCGTCGGCGACTACGATGTAATGCGTGAGGGCGAAGAGGCTTCTATTCCGAATCGCAAATCTATTCCCGAGATTCTTGACTCGCACGGACTCGATCCCAAGGAAGTCGCCGGACTGATTAGAGGTCCGGGAGCAGGAGGAACCGAGCGCTCATTGAGCGCATGGACCACTGGAAAGGAGGACTTCGTGGACCAGGACCTCACTCTAGCGCATCTGGTACACGGCCCTGTCGATTGCGACCAACTCGACTATTTACTCAGAGACTCTCACTTCACTGGAGTCAAGCACGGAATCGTAGACCATCGTAGACTGATTATGTGCCTTGAGAGGCACGGGGGAGATATCGCGGTCGAGGAAGGCGGACTACCTGCTCTTGAAGGCATGATGATGGCACGTGCTCTGATGTACAGTGCAGTTTACTTCCACCGAGTTACTAGAGTCACCGAGGTCATGTTGTCTAGAGCGGTCGAGAGGAGTTCTGACAGTCTGCCTGATTCGATTGATCTTCAGCGCCGAGTGGATGCTGAGATATGGGAGGCTCTAGCCGCAGCAGGTGATTACGCACAGGACATGATTCGGCGCCTCAAGTACAGGCAACTGCTCAAGGTTTGTACAAGCAGGCGCAGAGAAGATCTCAGCGAGGAACAGGCATCTAACCTACTGAGCATTGTAGAGAGCCCTGAGAATCGCCGTCAGTTCGAGGACGATCTAGCTCATCGAGCTGGACTACCTCCTGGCTATGTAGCTGTGGATGTTCCAAATATCAAACTCCTTCTCGCCGAGCCCCGGATGTCTCAAGTCGATGTTAGGGTAATGGGTGATGATGGAAGGACCCGATGGCTGCGTGAACACACCCCCATCGCTGATGCACTGAGGAACCGTCAAGTCAGCCAAGCAGCCGTGTATGTAATCACTCTCCCCGAACATCGCAACAAAGTGGCGCAGTTGGCCGATAGCCATCTCTTCTCATGAGATTATCAGGCCCACCAAATGCCCTCTTTCTGAACATCTTGTGATGATACCATTCAAAAGCCCCCCCTCGGTCGCGCAAGCGCCCGGTCCCTCAAATAGGAATCGTTGAAACCCCTTGGTGAGCCAATGGACAGCACAATGAAAGAAGTGTACGACAGCGTAATCGCAAGAGACCCGAATCAGCCTGAGTTCCATCAGGCAGTGGAAGAGGTCCTAGACAGCCTAGTCCCGGTAATCGAGGCTCACCCAGAGTATCTGCCCGTGGCCAGAGCTGTGGTAGAGGCCGAGAGGATAATCCAATTCAGAGTACCATGGTACGACGATGATGGAAACTTCCATGTCAACCGTGGCTTCAGAATTCAATTCAACAGCGCAATTGGGCCATACAAGGGAGGACTGAGATTCCATCCAAGCGTAAATCAGTCCATTCTGAAATTCCTAGCCTTCGAGCAGGTTTTCAAGAACAGCTTAACCGGACTTCCAATGGGCGGAGGCAAGGGAGGATCAGACTTTGACCCTAAGGGTAAGTCTGACGCTGAAGTAATGCGTTTCTGCCAGTCGTTCATGATGGAACTATGGAGGCATATAGGAGCTGATTTGGATGTCCCTGCAGGAGACATCGGAGTTGGTGGAAGGGAGATCGGCTACCTCTTCGGGATGTACAAGAAACTCGCTAACGAGTTCACTGGAGTATTCACAGGAAAAGGAATGTCATACGGCGGCTCCCTAATTAGGCCTGAAGCCACTGGGTATGGTCTAGTCTACTTCGCTCGCGAGATGCTAGCCACCAAGGGCAAGAGCTTCGATGGCGCTACTGTCGCAATCAGTGGTTCGGGCAATGTCGCTCAGTTCGCTTGTGAGAAGGTGCTAGATCTCGGCGGCAAGCCAGTAACCATGTCTGATAGCAGCGGATTCATCTACGACTCAGCGGGGATCAACAGGGAGAAGCTCGCTTGGATAATGGACCTGAAGAATAACAGGAGAGGTAGAATCAAGGAGTACGCAGACCACTTTGAGGGAGTAGAGTACACTGCATCCAAGCCAGAGCCTAACCTGAATGGATTGTGGGACACACCAGTCAACATCGCTCTTCCTTGTGCCACTCAGAATGAGATTAACGGCGAGGAAGCCCAGATGCTGGCCAACAACAATGTCATCGCTGTGGCTGAGGGGGCTAATATGCCCTGCACACCCGAAGCAATGGAGTGCTTCCACGCGAATGGAATCCTATTCGCCCCTGGAAAAGCTTCGAATGCCGGCGGAGTGGCTACCTCGGGTCTAGAGATGAGTCAGAACAGCCTGAGGATGAATTGGTCTCGTGAAGAGGTCGATCAGAAGCTCGAAGGAATAATGGTAAATATCCACAAGAATGCCTTTGAGACTGCTGAGAAGTACGGTATGGCTGGCAATTATGTTGCTGGAGCAAATATCGCCGGTTTCCTCAAGGTCGCCGAGGCGATGCAGGCCCAGGGAATGGTTTAGGGAGTCAGGCAAACTCTCTTTACTGCCCCAACTCACCTCTCACCAGTAGCTTCGCTCCCTTCTTCATGCACTTGTTCGGGGACTTCGTCCTCGTGCAGTGATGAGAGGAATTTCTTGAGCCGCTCGCTCTTTGGATTGTTGATAATCGAAGAGGGACCTTCCTCTGCTACTACTCCTTCGTCCATGTAGATGACTCTGTCAGCAACATCCCTAGCAAAGCTAATCTCATGCGTTACGATTAGCATCGTCATCCCCTCTTCTGCTAACCCTTTAATGGTCTCAAGTACCGAACCAATCAATTCTGGATCTAAGGCACTGGTTGGCTCATCGAACAGTAATACCTCAGGTTGCATCGCCAGAGCCCGTGCAATTGCAACTCTCTGCTTCTGGCCACCTGATAGGTTTCCTGGATAGGCGTCGATCCTGTCGAGCATATCCACACGCTCCAGTACAGATAGCGCACGCTCCTTGGCTTCCCCCTTACTCATCTTTCTGACATGCCTCAGCCCCAGTGTTACATTGTCCAATACTTTCAGGTGGGCAAACAACTCGAATGACTGGAAAACCATCCCTATTCTAGACCTCAGATTGTTAACATCGGTGTGAGGGGTGTTGATCTGTTCTCCCTTCAGTGAGACTATTCCCTCAGTTGGCTCAATCAATCGATTAATACAGCGAAGAACGGTTGATTTCCCACTGCCAGAAGAACCGATTATAGCTACCGATTCACCTTCATTGACATTGAATGATATCCCTCTAACGGCATGCACCCCTCCAGGGTAGATCATGTGTAAATCCTCTACTTCCAACACATTTTCTGGCAATCAATCACCTCCTGATATTCCCAATCCCGGTATTCTAGTCTTCTCCTCCATCCACCTCAGGAAGACCGCAAGCGTCCATGTAACCACGAAGTACGATATCAGGACCATTCCCCAAGCATATGCGTACTGGAATGTGGTGGCAACAATCAACTTGCCTTGCCTAGTGATCTCGGAGTAGCCGATGATCATCGCAAGCGACGAGTTGAGGACCAAATTGACCATCTCGTTGCCCATTGGAGGTATGCAGATTCTGATTGCTTGGGGCATAATAATTCGCCGCATGGTTTGGAGGTATGTCAGACCTATACTCCTTCCAGCTTCCATCTGAGCTGAGGGTATGGCCTGAATGGCTCCCCTGATAGTCTCACACTGGTAGGCTCCGGAATTGAATCCCAGTGCGCAGAATGCGCTGATGAATGCTGTGTCGTAGAACAATCCTCCGATTAGAGTTCCATAATTGTCCTCGGAGTGGTCGTATGTGGCGAAGATGTCCGTGATGAAGTTGTGTTCTTGCTCCAATCTTTCGAAACTGAAATACTCCAAACCCGGAGTCTTGATCATAGAGCCTAACTCAAGCCCAAAATGGAGGAACAAGAATTGTACTATCAGAGGGGTGTTCCGAAAGAAGTCAGTATACACGGTCGCTATAGTGTTCAGTGGCCTTACTCTCCAGGGGTTCAATGTAAATGACCTAATCTTGATTTTCGAGAACTTGCCGTTATTGCTCAAGAACAACAATCCCACGAAAGTCAGTGCGATTCCCAGAAGGATTCTCGCGAACGACTCGGGAGCGCCCACAGGGAGGAAAATGTACTCAATGCCTTGCAGACCAAGGCCTCTAGTTCCGGGCATGGCCGTGTTGAACATATAGAGGCCAGCAAATAGTATTGGAACTCCCGCAGCCTTGACTTGCATTGGTTGGAAACGTTCCACCAGATATTTCAGGGACGTCGGGGAGGTCTTACACATCGCTAGAGTCACTCCAAGGAAGAATCCGAGAATGATTCCGAAAGCAACAATCTTGACCGTCGCGATGAACCCACCTAGGAACATCTCTTTCGTCTCATCGACGAATACCCCGAAGTTCTCGTAGTCGGGTACTGAGAAGCCGACTTGATCATCGACTCCGGCATTATCAGTCCAGAGTATAGCCCCATCGTCCCCGACGGCTATGCCTACGAATCCAGTCAGCATGTGGATATGGTTGAAGTCGGTGTCGCTGCCTAAGGGATTGATCTGCTGTGAGACGATAGATCCTCCATTGGTACTAATTGACAGGTATCCTCCAGCCCCAGTCATCATCAATTTGGTAGTGGTGACCACCTGAACTGAAGTCAACTCAACATCTAGGTCGGAAGGATCTAGCAAGGGTTCATCGCTACCAGGAGGATAATGCCTTTCGAAGTCAATTAAGACCCATATGTAACCGACCTCGATGCCTTGGGCAACATTGTTCGCAGACATTAGGATCCGACCGTCACCGGTAATCGCGTAAATCCTGCTTATGCTGTAGTACTCGACCGCGATGATTTCCGTATCTCCTGCTCCCTCAGGAGCTTCTCGATAATCCCAAGTCAAACCTCCATCATCAGATAACAGAATTGTGCCACTGGATCCTACAATCACTCCAGACTTATCGTCATAGAATGAAACCGCCATCAAGTCGACTTCTATAGCTAGTGAAAAGCTCTCCCATACTCCTTCTGAGTATCTGAAAATAGCTCCTCCGTCCCCCACAGCTACAACGCTCTGATCTCCTAACAGAGAGATTCCATTTACTTGAGATACTTCGGGCAAGGAAATATCCAACCATTCCGATTCTAGATTTTGCTTGAGGAGAAACAGTCCTGAATCATCGGCGACTACTAGTGAACCAAATCCTGAGTCAGAATGGTGAATATCGTAGTTTGTCGGCGATTCCACACTTTCCCAGGTAATTCCATTGTCACTGCTGTTGAGCATCACGCCCCCGGTGCCGAATGCCCAGACCTGATTTTCGAAATCAACAGCGGTGAGTAGGTCCTCCGAGGTTCCGCTTTCGACTACAACCCAACTGCTCTCAAAGTCCCTAGCTTGACTCGGCGAAACGAGAGCGACGAAAACCATCAGCATTGCAATGATAATTGCACGACTCACTAGAGGTGCCCTAGGTCGTGGGGACCGAGTGACCCGTTCAAACATGGCAATCCTCGTTGTCCCGAGACTCCTAGATGAATATAGTCTAGGCGGACCACCAATGCTAAGTCGCAATCTCAGCCCCTAGAGTCATGAGGGCATTCACCACTTGCCTATGTCTAGCCTCATTGCTACTTTCTCCTACCATATTGGCTTCTGCAAGTTCGGATTACTCAGTAGCGAGCTCTGAGGAAGTTTCAGTATCCTATCTTATCGATCCGTATTCACACATTTCGGAGCAGAGCTATCTAGACTACAACATGGCGATGCGGGACCTGATGGTGGGAAATATCGACTTCTTTTTGACCTCGCAGATGATTGCTACTGACCCTGACAACTCAGAGAATACCCCCGGTCTAGAGATTGTAGGCATGATAGAGCGAACTGAATTCTACACACCTGTAGTTAGGCCGGACTCTCAACAGGAGTCTGGAAACGCGGATCTGCTAAATGCAATCAATTCAGCATTGAGGGAAGTGTTCGCCTCAAATTCGGATTATGATGCATACTTGACATGGTTCCTAGGCGAGCCCGAGATGGACATGACACTCATCTCAGAGACCCACCTATGGCCTACCCCAACCGATGGAGGGGTGCTTGATGAGATTATCCAGGATGAGCAGGAGTTAGTCGCTTGCATGTATGATCAAGGGACTCCAATGTCTTGGTTGGACGGTTCTGCTGAGATGAGGGGATTCGAGGTAGATATGTTTGAGATGGTGGCCTCTCGCATTTCAAGCCACTACTCTACTCAACTATCGTTCAGAGTTTGGAATAGCGGCGGTGAGTTTGAGGCCGTACAAGACCTGAAGAGAGGGGATTGTGACTTCATGGTCGGTTCAATGACTTCACAGAAGGCAGTCTCCAAGGGTCTTCGAGGAGGCCAGGCATACTATGTCGATGGCATAGTGCTGATGTCCTCACAGCACTCTCCACAATTGGATGATGTGAACGATATCTTCGGAGAATCCGATAAGCCGGAAGTTGATGCATTTGATTCCCGCTGGATCGTGATTTCTCTTCTTATGGTGTTCATACTGTACCAATCTCTGCGAAGAGACTGACCTGAATTAGTGTCAGGAATGTTCATCGTCGTGTTATCGCCCAACTCTATCATGGGTGAGTTACTATACAGCGGCAAGGTCAAGCAAGTCTGGAGTACAAACAATCCGGATGTGTTAGAGTTCAGGTACACTGACCAGATTTCGGTATATGACCAGATTATACCCTCATTAATCCCGCGCAAGGGAGAGAGCCTGAACCGGACGACTTGTCACTGGTTCGACCTCATTACTGAGGAAGGAATTTGTGACACGCATTTGATTGAGATGAACGCTCCTGACAGGTGTCTAGCCAAGCGCTTCGAGGTAATCAAGGAGCCTGGAGCCATACCTAGGGACATGGAGAATGTGTTCGTACCGCTCGAGGTAATTTGCAGACATCACCTAGCCGGCTCGGGTTGGCGCCGCTATGCCAAGGGCGAGGTAGGGGCCGAGGAGTTCGGCTTTGAACCGGGAACTGAGATCGAGGAGAACTGCAAACTACCGGAACCGTATCTTGAGGTATCTACAAAGTTCGAACCATTTGATCGTCTTCTAGACAGGGAGGAGGCTCTACAAATATCTAATATGACCGAACAGGAATTCGACTCGATTTTGGAAGCTGTACTCAAGATTGATGCCATAATCGAGAGGGAGGCTGGAAAGCGAGGACTGATTCATGTTGATGGAAAGAAAGAGTTCGCACTTGGGCCCGGAAGAAAGCCAGTCCTGGTGGACTCATTTGGCACTCTGGATGAAGACAGATGGTGGGATGCTGAGACCTATTCACAAGGCAGAATTGAATCTCTGTCGAAAGAATTCGTCAGAGAGCACTACATTGACATCGGACATCACGAGTCACTATATGATGCGAGAGACAAGGGTCTTGACGAGCCTCCAATATCTGCCCTACCCCAGGAGATGATTGACAAGACCGCTGAGTTGTATGCGTCGATGTACGAACGACTTACTGGGAATAAGTTCTGAGGTTTGAGATGGGTACTCACGAGTATGAGGACGACCCTCGTAACTCAGAAGTAACCATCTCGATTAATGGAGACTTGGTCCATAGGAATGAGGCCAAGGTCTCTGTATTCGATGCGGGATTCTTGTTGGGAGATGGCGTATGGGAATCATTTAGACTGTACAATGGTCACCTTTCCTTCATTGATGACCATATGGATCGGTTATTTCATGGTGCAGACTCGATTTCCATGGAGATTGGCAAAACCAGAGAAGAGATTCTTTCTGAGATTCAAAGGGTAATCGATGCTAACGGAATGTCAGACGGAGTTCACATCCGGTTGATTGTCAGCAGGGGGCTCAAGCCCACCCCTTATCAGGCACCATGGGTAATCTCCAGCAAGCCCACTTTGGTAATTATCCCAGAGTTCAAGAGGGCTAATGAGGAAAGGGCGAGAGACGGCATTAGCCTAGTTTCAGTTAACACGAGGAGGGGAGGGCAAAATACTCAGGACCCTAGGATAAACAGCCTGTCTAAGCACAATTGTATTGCCGCCTGTATAGAAGCAGGCGAGCTGGGTGGGGATGAGGGGCTGATGCTAGACCCGCACGGCTATGTCTCAACATGCAACTCCACCCACTTCTTCATCGTTCGAGACGGAGAGGTTTGGACTTCTTCTGGAGAGTACTGTCTCGACGGAATCACTCGCAAAAAGGTACTCGAGATTTGCCGCTCAAATGGGATTGCAGCAATCGAGGGAAACTTCACCTTGGACGATGTGAGATTAGCGGACGAGGCGTTCGTAACCGGGACATTCGCTGGGCTGACTCCAGTGGTATCGTTTGATAGCAAGCCAGTGGGCAGCGGTAGTCGCGGCCCAATGTGTGAGAGACTGCAAGGACTGTACATCGATTTGGTGAGGAGTGAGTGCGGTGGATGATGGCTGTAGGGTGGCTATGTGGTCGGGGCCTAGGAACATCTCGACCGCAATGATGTACTCATTTGAGAACAGGGAGGATTGCCACGCCATCGACGAACCATTCTACGCTCACTACCTAGAACATACCGGAGTCGATCATCCCGGGGCGGAAAGGGTGATTGAGAGTTACGAGACCGACTACGAGAGTATAGCCGAGACTCTCACAGCAGAGATTCCTCAGGGTGCCGAAATTTGGTATCAGAAGCAAATGTGTCATCACATCATGCCCGGCAGGGATGTTGATTGGATTAACTCACTGAGCAACTGCTTCTTGATTCGCGACCCCAAGGAGGTTCTTCTTTCACTTTCTAGGATTACTCATGAAGTCTCACTGTGGGCCACAGGTCTTCCTCAGCAAATACTTCTTTTGGATAGAGCTTCGCAAGACGGCTCTAAGCCTCCGATTATTGACTCTAGAGATGTACTCGAAGATCCGAGAGGAATACTTGGAATGCTGTGTCAGCAACTTGACATTCCATTCTCTGAAGACATGCTATCTTGGCAAGCCGGTCCGAGGGATTGCGATGGCATCTGGGGCGAGTATTGGTACGATTCAGTCTGGTTATCAACTGGATTCTCACCGTACAGGCCTAGAGTCGGGAAACTTCCCCCCACTCTAGATGCCGTCCTCGAGCAGGCGACGCCTCTGTATGAGGAACTATACTCAAAGCGGATGAGGTTGTAATCAATCCCTCATCAGTCTACTCAACCTAGCCTCGAAGTCATCCGCAGGTTCTGGTTCGGGTTCAGGGCTATCTTCTGTTTCCTCAATCACCGGAACAGGATCGTCAGTAGACTCCTCTACTTCCGACTCCCGTTCAACAGCCTTACTCTTCATCTTCTCCTCGGCAGCACTCATTGCCATTTCCATGAGCTGCTTACCTTCTCTGTTGTTCCTGATTATCCATGCGAAGGCAACGCTGACTCCGATTACCAAAACCGCTGCAGCTACTGAAGTACCCAAATCTGGGTATCTCGAAGGCTCCACTGTACCGCCTGATAGAATGACTCTGTCCTCGTCATCGTTGGGATTCGAGTCGACATCCCAAGGGAAGGAGCAGCCCATGGTCACTATGAGTTCCTCACCATCCTGTGCTACGCTCGGGCGACTGATTTCGAAGGCGACAGAAAATGGAGCAGTCAAATCGACATTGTGAGCCATGGTGTAATCCTCGACAGTCAGAGTCAGTCTGCAGTCTGCATCATACTGAGCCAGCAGTTCATCCACATTTTCACTGCGCTGCCAAGACACTCTAATCTCCTGACTATCTCCTTCTCCGTCGAGTTCCACATCAATTATTCCCACATTCCAATCAGTTCTCCTGATATCATAAGACTTGGATGTTTGATAGGTCAGTACGCCCCTTCCATCAAGCATTCTGATTGTCAGAACCTTACTCCCGGGCTCTGGGGTCCAACCATCCGCACTCAGGTTGATTGGCCCTAGTGAGGTATTCTCAGGAACATATCCGGATGCCGCCCCCAGCATGCTACCCTCATCATCAATGAGCATCATCGTGTAATGGAACCCGTCACTACCGTTCATGATGGTGCATTGGGCTATCATATCTCCCAAAACCCCGGAAATGCTGCAAGTAGAAATTCTAGAAGCCGGCTCAGTGGCGTGTGATCGGTATGTTAGAGTCACAGCGCCAACGGTGATTTGACCTTCTCCGGAAGCCATCACGGGCAAACCCCAGCCACCATCTGCCAATACATTCAGAAGACCAGTTGAAGAATCGCTCACAGCAGTTGTTGAATCGGCACCGTGGATTCTAATCACCGACTCGTCACCACTCATCCCAACAACAACCGGAGACGATGCCCAGGAGTAAGTTGCCTGCAAGGTGTCTAGCGCCTCCTCTCTTTGGTTCCCATCCTCATCCTCGGCTAGGATTCTGATTGTCTGCATGCTACCGTCCCATGCCTCGGAAGGAATCACTTCTAGAGGGACTCCCCTGATTTCCCCCATCCCTAGTACCACCTCGGTCTGACCAGAGACTGTCCACCCAATTGGGAGACTCAGCACCTGGAGGGAAATTGTAGTCGGAGCATTGCCCTGATTAATCAATTCGACGAGAGGAAACCCTCCTGATTCTGACACGACCCAATCCCCTAAAGAAGTCATGTCGAAATCTCTGATTATCGCCACTCTGAGTGGTAGTGTGATTTCGGTCTCGCCACTCCCATCACCATCTCTCAGTCTAATATTCAGTTCCACTACCCTGCCATGCTGAGCGGATTCAGGAGGGGTGATGTTCAGAATCAATGGCGCTGTTTGGCCCGGAGACAGGATGGGCAACTCATCAGGTTCTTCAACTGTCCATCCATTTTCTCCACTAACCCATATCGTCGAATATGGCCTTGAGTCAGCATTACCCATCTGAATAACTGTCAACTCTACTTGCGACCCGGAGGGATCTATCTCTAGGTTCGCCTGATCCGCATACACAGCCCACCCGGGAACTCTGCTGACCTCGAGGTTGAAGCTGAAAACTCTCATTTCCTCACCTTGTGCTAGGGCCGACACGGATACATGTATCACTGAGCCGTTCCAAGCATCATCGGGAATCGTAGTGTTGACCGTAATGGAGACCGACTCGTTAACTCCAACTGACTCAGCAGAACTCCCATCCACTGACCAGTTGAGGGGACCGTCCTCTCCAATCAAACTCAGGTTGTAATCGGCCTGTAGATCTAGATCGTCAACCAGATTACCTTCGTTTGTCACAATGAACCCAACCGAGAACACCGATCCCGGATATACCGAGTAGATTCCCTCCTCGACAAGATAGTCTCCATCCACCAAGGCCTCAAATCCCCATCTGTGGTCCTGCCTCGCTTGCAACAAGACAGTATCCGAGTCGACGACACCCGAATCGCCTAGTGAAGTCATGAGGATTGATATTCCCACTGGGTGCCCAGCAGGGGTTGTCTCGGGTAGAGTGACCATGATGGGTATACTGGTTAGGCTGCCCGCACCCAGAGTTACTATATCGTTGGAGAAGGAGACAGAGACTCCTGGATCTTCGGTGATGTTCTCATCAATCACTACATCGTGGCTGAGGCGATAGCTATCTTCTCCATTGCCTGGATTCTCTAATCTGACCATGACGAGAGATTCCTCGTCGACATCGACAATATGAGGTTGAACCGTAGGAGAGGTCACGAGAATAGCAGCCCGATGAATCTGCAAGACCTCGAGAGACATGCGTAGCACATGACTAGCTGACTCCTCACTAGCGTCGCTGAAGGAATGGAATGCTGGGGGCGAATCTGCAGGCAAGTCAAGATGCAAGTAACCGGAAGCCTGACTACTAGGGGGGCCAGACATCACAATTGAATCGCCCTCGACAGAAAGGCTGCCGGATGTATTCCAAATCCACCCCTCCATGGCCATCCCAGATTCAGATAGAGACCATGTCAACTGTCCTGTGTCGGATGGCAAGTCGGCTTGTACTTGCCATTGTAGGCCACTTGCAGGAACGCTACGCTGATGAACATCAGCAATGACCCCAGAGGCCTCGAAAGAGAGAGATATGGTGGAACATTCTTCTTCATCACCACTGCCTACGCACATAGTCATCTGGGTTGTCACAAAGTCACCCAGATCAACATCTCCAGGTACTGTTAGCCTAGCAGTAAGCAGCTTGACCTCTCCTGCATCTAGGCTGAGAGCAGGTAGCGAGTTACCATCGAGATCGTACAGGCTGACTACATTGTCTGTCTGCCCATCTCCATCAGTATCGCCCCATGGCGTGCCGCCGACCTGAATTACTGGGGTCTCGGCAGCATTGCCGAGATTATGAACCAGAACCCAAGCATTGGCATCACCACCAATCAGCCCGTAACCAGAACTTGAGGCGGTGCCATCTGGACCTCGCAGTGAAAGACCTCTAGTCCGATTAGCTTCGACGGGAAGCGATGCATAAGCACTGTAGTTGCCGGGATCGGAGTCCAATGTCAGTGTCAGTCCTAGATAGCCCGTGTCAGAGCCCAAGGCATCAGCCGGCGCCACCACTCGCAATGAGGGGACCCAGGTCTGGTCCACACCAATCTCTATGCCACTCAGACCACCAATGGTATCATCCTGCCAGGACCAACCATCAGGTAGTTCTGAGTCGTCAACGCTCAAGCTCCATGTTCCAGCAAGACGTCCCGTAGAGCGTATAGTCGGGAGTGCTACAGTCGACGACCCGGGATTGACTCGGACAGGCTCACTGGGAATCTCGAAGGTAGCGTTGTAGGTCGGGACAATGACCAAGATTACATTCTGAGCATCGTTGTCACGCCTAGTCTGTGTGACATTGGATCCCGGATCCAGAACTAGTTCAAATTCATGCTCGCCCAACGGGCCACTCCAAAATGTACTGAACGACTCAATACTGCCACTCCCCGTCGGGTCGACAGGTTCCATCGTTCCGGCTTCATACACTCCGATTAACTGTCCATCTGCGTATAGTTTGGCCTCGGTCTGGTCATCAGTGTCAGCGGTGCCAACATTCTCGAACCAGGCGGTTACTGTGACTTGCTCTCCCGGATCTGGTTCGCTTGGGCTGAAGTCTATGCCTCGGAAGTCCAAGAGAGGCCTGACATCAGCCGCGGAATGAGAAATCACAGTGTCACCGATTACCATGTCTAGGGTCGCATCCCCATCAATGTCGGCGAAGGAGAGAGCAGCCCAAGTGCGATGAGAAACTGAGATTGAACCTCCCCATATGTCAGCCACAGTCCCGTCTTCTCCGTCATAGGCCCAGACCTTGCGCCCGAAGGCTACTACTACCTCTGGCTCACCACTTCCATCGATATCCATCCATGCAGCAGGAGAGACTGCAATCTCGTCATTGGTGTTGCCACTATCTCTTTCCAAACTCTTAACCCAAGCCTGACTGGGATTACTACCGAGGTCGTGGCAACCAGCGTGTCCATGCCTTGTCAAGATATTCTCCTCAGACCAAGTCACCCAGCAAACCCTGTCATGCTGGCCGTCTCCGTCCGTGTCTACTGCCGTCGGAGGCGCATCGGCGAAGCCGTTTGATGCCTCAAATGACCAAATCTCAGTTGCATTCCCTATTTCCATACCGAGGAACTCTGCTCCATCGGCTGTTCCCTGCCCATCTCCGTCAGTGGGAATCGTGAGAATCATCTCCGGGTCGCTCTGTCCATCCAGATTCGCAATCACCGGTCCGGGGAGCCTCACATGTGGAGTCGAGTCACTGTTACTCTCTCCTGGTCCTAGAGAGTAGCCGCCCCAGTTATCTTCTCCATCATCGTGATCCAACTTCCAGACCCACATAGAGCCAGTACTGTCCTGAATGGTAGTCAGAATAACATAGCCAGTACTATCGTCAGTTTGAGCAAACGCCGGATCAGAAGGATGAGTTCCTTTGTCGAGTGTCACATCCCACAACAATGTGGGCCCTGTATCTGATAGTCCTAAGGCAATCACCTGTGGATCCCTGTTTGAGGTATCCTCGAGTGCAGCGATAATCAACTCGGCATCGCCATCGAAGTCGAGGTCCGCCAATAGTGGCTGAGTAGTCGGTTTATGACCTCCAAGTGTCGATGAAGTGTAGGGACCATCGGGACTACTAATCATCAAGCTTGAATCGGTCCAACTCCAAACCAGTTCACTGGAGTCGCTTGAGGACGACCATCCAGTTACAGAGCAGGATAGTCTAGGAGACCATGCGTCTATTCGCAGATCACCGGCAGAGTCATCATAGACGACGAGAATCTCCTGCAGCCCATCTCCGTCCACATCTACTACCAGAGGGGCGGCTTTGACATACTCAGTCTGCCCTAAATCCGCCTCCCATGCCAATTCAGCATCCTCTCCTTCGATTATTCTGAGGTATGTCGGGTCAGATGTCGAAGCCTTCTGAACTATAATCGTGAATAGCGAACTCCCTCCACAACGTTCGACTGCTCCCTCTCCGACAGTAATTGAGTTGGATAGGTCAGCGATTGGAGTAGACAGAGCATCAGTCCCTATGGAATATGAGCCATACTCCCAGTTCAGAGCTGGCTCAACAATCGACTTGAGTTCCGAAGCACCCTGTGGCGATCCATCTCCTGCGCCTCCATCGGGGCCATGAGTAGGGGCTACTGCCAACCTGTCCGAGGTTCTTCCGGATTGAGGCCAGGGCTGGCCTCCATCTGTCCAAGGGTCCTGTGTACCGTCTCCCGTCTGCATCCTATGTCCAGAATCGAGAATTGATAGCGAAGGAGAGAGTGACATTGCCAGCATCAAAGCTACTCCCAGAACCGCTTGGCGGAGTCTTGGAGTCCGGAGCACAGGTGGGTACGATGTCATCAGAATAGGAGATGGCATTCCGAATCCACTTGAACATTCGCCCTATAATATCGCTCAGACCTACGGTCTGAAAGGACCTTGGGCTTAGCCGAATGGTAGATTGCATCCGTTGCGCTTATACAGGACGGGCCGGTCGCCGGGTTACAAGGAACTCTCCTCCAGAGGCACTGCCGATGAGGGACGGGAGGAAACTCCCTTCCTACGGCCGTCCTCTAGGTGAGTCCCACAGGAGCCCGATGACATGTACAGCCTCGTTACAAGAGAGGACACCATACGCATTCCAGCAGAGTACATTCGAGCAGGCCGCAAGCTCGAGGAGCATATTGACGAACTGGCTCACGATGCTTTTGAGGGACGCTTCGATGAGAGTGAAGATTACACTCTACTGACATTCGACCACGAGGCCATGGGCAGAGGTAAAATCATCCACGGAGACGGAGCGATTTATCAGAATGTCCGCTTCAAGGCACTCGTCTTTACTATGGAGAACAATGAGGTCATAGACGGAGCCGTTTCGGAGATCTCCGAATACGGTGCATTCGTTAGGATTGGTCCGGTTGAGGCACTACTACACAAGTCACAAATTCTCGATGAACCAGTTCAGGTCCATCTAGGCGCTCAGAGCAAGAGGATTGAGGGCACCCAGAGCGGTAAGCACCTTGAGGAAGGATCTCCAGTCCGTTCGAGAATAGTTTCGAAGTCAATCAACCAAAACGACCCAAGGTCTTCCAAGATCGGCTTGAATTGCAAGATGGAGGGGCTCGGTGCCTTTGATTGGCTCGGCGAGGAGGATGATTGAGATGGCAAAGCAGCCCTTCGCATGTGGAGAATGTAACAGAATTCTCCCCGATCCTGAGAAGAAGAGCGACCCACCTCAGTGCATGCACTGCCCAGGGTCCCCAGTCACTACTGATTGGCAGGGGTTCGTAGTCATTCTAGACCCAGACCGTTCTGAGGTCGCGAAGAGATTGAATGTCTCAGATCCAGGTAATTATGCCTTGAAGGTCAACATCCGATAGAGGAGGTTTCTAGATGGAAGTCACGGAGAGGAAGGAGAACCCGCTGTTGGGCCGTGTTGAGATTCGCTTTGTCTGGAATCACGCAAACTCAGCAACCCCTTCTCTGAAGGATATGAGAGCCGCGGCTGCTAAGGCCGAGCCTGGTTCCAAGGAGGAATTGGTTTTCGTAAAGGAGGTCAGCACCCGATTCGGGATGCCTCAGACTACAGGACTTGCTCTAGTGTACGACTCAGCAGAGTCTGCGGAACTTGAGCCCGAGTATGTCAAGGCTAGACACTCTTCAGAGCAAGGAGTGCAGAAGGCCGCTGCTGAACCGAAACCATCAGAGGAAGAAGCTACTGAAGAAGAGGCTCCCGGAAAAGAGTCAGAGGGGAGTGAGTAGATATGGGAGAAGGACCCAACCCCAACGGCAAGCACTCAAAGTACTCAGTCGAGGATGGCGAGTTGGTTAGAAATGGAGAGTTCTGCCCTACCTGCGGGCCCGGAGTTTTCCTTGGAGTCCACTCTAACAGGAAGGTCTGCGGCAAGTGCGGTCATTCCGCTGAACTAGAGTGAGGCAGCACGGAAAATATCCCATCTTCCATCATTCGTGACAACATTATCTCCTACTATGGCGACACCTACATCTCTGCGAGCCGCAATATTGCAACCTTCGCCGAGATCCGAACCATCGTGCCTCCAGCCAGTCCATCTCCATCTGCCATCTGAATAATTGGCATCGAAGACTGGCCCAGGAGTATTCAGCATCCGAGGCGACTGTGAAATATCCTCTAGAATTACTGCACCCCCACTCTCCAGCATCACAAACCAACCCCCCTCCTCACTGTATTCTACTCCTGCCATTGGACTCGTCAGGCCAACTACATGACTTGAGACGAATGATCCATCTTCTCCATTGAGCAATGTCACTGAACCCGACCGTGACCACAGCCCGATTCTCCCGTCATGTTCTGTGCATGAAACTAGAGTGTCTGAGTTTTGGAACTTCGATAACCCCGGCCACTCTGGGTAGGGCGACCTCCACAACTCTTCGGCCCCGTCATCAATCAGGTACACGCCTCTGTTCAAAGTCGCGAATACAGCCCCGTCGGAGACCCGGGTGAGTGCCATCGGCTCTGCATCAAGTCGTCTTGCCCAGATTGATGCAGCAGGCATCAAGACATCTGTGTCGGGTACCTCTCTGAGTTGTTGTCTGCCACCCCCATCTTCCCATTTGCCTTCTAGAGGGAGAGCTGCCATCCTGGCTTGTCGCAGTTCCTGATCTACCCAGGTCCCTAGCCAAAATTCCCGCATTACAACTCCTCCTGAGATACTCGTAGGAAACGGAGTGACCGGTTCGTGCAAGGACTTTCCATCTACATCGATTCTCAGTAACTCGCCCGAGCATCCAACCAGTACCTTAGCAGCCTCGCCCTGATCGACTCTCATGGGTTGGAAGTCGAACCGAGCCCCTTGCATGCCATCCGCTCCCCGCCACCGTGCTTGAAGGTGTGGCTGGAGTGATTATACGCGTGCCCCCATTGCGAGACATGGTCACCCTACTGATGGCTTCGTCCGGGGACGAAGCATCTCTCAATCTGCATCGGGCAATGCTCGACCTTGGTGGGTGGTCTGAACCATCAACTATGCCTCATGGTACGATACACCATCACCAGTTGCGTGATGTCCATTTGCTCCTCATTGAGCAGTTACACATCCATGCCGATGGTATAGACGCCATTCATGAGGAGCAAACTGGTTGCGAACTGGATGAAGTCTTGATTCTCTCAAGACATGTCTCAGCCAGCAATACTCCTGCACTGACACTACATGCAATTGGAATCCCCGGAGAGACTCCCCATGGGGAAGAGGGCCTAGCAGGAGGCCGGAGGGGAACAGTCGTACCTCCTTCTCCTAGGTTCGCATCTCTGTTCAGAGGCATGCTGGCAGAAGGTAGGTCACGTGGACTCGACGAGGAGTATGATTTGACCCTGGAGACGACGCATCACGGGCCGGTTCTATCCACACCCACACTGTACATTGAGATAGGTTCCACAGAGAGCCAATGGAAAAGCTCGGCTGCGGGTGACGCTTGGGCGAGTGTCATCTCGAATAATCTCGGACTTGACGGTTCTGAGTCAGTATCTTGGGAAGCAGGAGGAGATGTTATGATTGGACTTGGAGGGGGCCACTATGCTCCCAGGCACAAGGCGGTCTTGTCAGAATCCAATCTATGGGTGGGTCACCTGCTGGCGAATTACGCCTTACCTTTCGAGAATCATATAGAAGGAGATGAGCCGGATGGGGCTTGGAAGCACTCCATCCAAACCTCGGTGGAGTCCACGATGTCGTCATTTCCAGGAGGGCGATTCTTCGCTCATCTCGACAGGAAGTCATTCAAGGGCTGGCAGAGAACGGCAATATTGCGGCTTTTGGACGAGTTAGGTGTGCCTGTAAGGCGAGGAAAGGAACTGAATCAATCCTAGCAATTGTGAAGGCTCTCCCCGTCTTGCATGTGCCTAGATGAGGCTGTTCGGACAGTTGGTCGTCGGCTTGATGCCTATTACTCCAAAGGCATTTATCCGCTGGGTATCGAAGAGATATGTCGCCGGGTCAGACATGGAAAGTGCAATCTCCCTGATGCGAGATATGAGCGATGAGGGGGCCTGTTTCACGGTGGATGTCCTAGGGGAAGAGATTAGTTCAATGGAGGAGGCCGAGTTCTTCATCGAAGAGTATTCAACCCTTATCGACTCCATCACTGAGAATAACCTCGATGCTAACATCTCAATCAAACCCACTGCATTTGGTCTGCTGATTGATCCCGATGCCGCACTGGATAACATCGAGAATCTAGTAAGAAAGGCAGCGCAGCACAACATGTTCGTCCGCTTGGATATGGAGGATCACAGAGTCACTGGGCCTACTATAGGGGTCTGCACAGCAATGCACGAGAAAGGACTTCACAACATCGGATTAGTACTCCAAGGCCGGCTAATGCGAACCCTCTCCGACATATCTGAAGTATGCGCTACTACTGGTAATCAGACCGATTTCAGAATCTGCAAGGGAATCTACCTCGAGCCGGAGAATATCGCTCACACAAAATACTGGGATATTGTGCATGGCACTAACGATGCTATTGATGCAATGCTCGATTCAGGAGCATACACTGCGATAGCTTCGCATGATAATCCGGTGATTTCCTATGCTCTATCAGCCTTGAAGAGTAGAAACATGGGGCCGGACAAGCCCGATCCAAGAAATACCGAATCGCCTGCGTTATGGGCAGGTAAGGGGCCGGGTTACGAATTCCAGTTCTTGCTCGGAGTGAGGGGAGATGTCAGACGAAAACTCTCGGAGCAGGGGCATACAACGAGAGTATATGTGCCATACGGGACCAAGTGGTATGAATACAGCATGCGTCGCCTGAGGGAGAATCCAGAGATTGCCTTCCATGTTACTAAGGCGCTGCTGATGCCATGGACTAACAAACGCTAGTCCCTTGAATTGATTGGGTGAAGGTATATCCTACGAATATCTGATGCCGCACGCTTCCCTCTAAGCGTCCTGCCCTTGCCGGTATGTATAGCTCTGATACGCCAAGTCCTACCTCCTACTTCAATCACATTCCCACATGAGAACTCCTGCTCGGGATTGCACTCCAATGCCTCGGATGAACTCTCCTCTCCTTCTGTCATGGTGAGTCTGACCGTGACTCTGTCCTTGCGGACAGCCCAAGCAGCTACTATCTTAGTAACCGGCAAGGTTTTGCGAGGTCGAGAGCCTACACTGTCAATTCGGGTAATCTCCCATTGTGCCGAGTCCCACTCAAAGACCTCCCCTACTGCGAGCACCTCATCCTCATCAATCTCAATTTCCTGAGCCCTACTAGATGCTCCCTCTGATAGCGTGAAGACCAATCTCACAGGTCTTGGAGGCCGGATTACGACAGTCTGTACCTTGCTGCATTCGATACATCTGGCAAGGACATCGATACCACTCCCACGAGGAGTCCTACGAAGTACCTCGTGCTCGGTGGACTGCGCGCAATTCAGGCACTCGGTAATCTGCGGCCCTGCATCCTCATCAAGACCTTCTGTCATGTGTCTTCGGCAATCATCTTCCACTTGAAGCCATCCAATGCGATGATTGAATAGAAGCCCCCTAGAGCAGATGCCATGGCTACTGAGGATGGCGGAATAGGGCTGCCTCAGATGTCAGAGGAGGAGATGTTCTCGCTACTGTTGTCAGATGATGTCGAGAGGGATGATTCTGAGCCGGCGATAGCCGCAGGAATCGGCGAGCAGATGCTTCACATGAGTCTACGCCCCCTACCTCGATCTATGCGCGCTAGAATCAGAGATATCTCAAGTAGAATTCCCGCCAAGAACGCCGTTCTAATCGGAGGTGGAATCGGACACCTTTCTGCATGGTTGCTCGACTTATGGTGTGGAGATCCTGCAAACCCTCCTGAGGTCCCACCATCTAAGCCAGATAGTTTCCGAATCATCGAACCGGGGGGCAAATTTGGAGTGATTATTGACAGGCTAATCAGGCGCCATGGGGCAGAAGTATGGACGCAAGTAATCCAAATGCCATGGAGCGAGTTGGCTGCCGAGGCAGCGACATGGTCTGCAGCCACAGCGGCTCTACCACAAACCGCTCAACCCTCTCCTCTCCCTCTGCCCCTCGATCTCGTCGTCATTGATGTACCCGAGTCGGATAGATCCTCTACTGCTGAATCTGCGTTTGAGCTACTCTCTCCTGGGGGCGTATTACTCGTACAGGAGCCAGAGGTTCCGACAGGTGATGTAGGTGTGGCGGGTTCACCTTCCGAAATGACCCCTGCTCAGAAGAAAGTGGAATCGTTTAACCAGTGGATTTCGTTTGTAAAGGGCGTGAGTGAGAATCATTCTCTGGGATTCGTAGAGCTTACGGGGGGCACTCTCGCGGTACTCCGACGAACCTGAATGGGGTCGTCAATCCGCTCTTCGAAAGAAGGCTGATTGTTCTCCGAATAATTGGATGACTCATCAGTCGAGTTGCTCAGGGCATCAATCAGCAGATCTACCCTCAGATGGCCATAGCCGTAGTGTTCATCATGCTCGCTCTGACCTTCTTTCATCTGCGAGTTCTGCATAATCAACTCCTTCATCTGAGCTACCGCTCCGGGCCCACCAGAATCTCCTTCACGCTGTATCTCAGGGTGTTCTTCCAGAATGACAGCTAAAGCACCGGAAACCCAAGCTGTCGATGCAGATGTTCCGCTTGACCATCCCCACCAAGAGCCCGAACTCAACCCTCCTGCCATTAGAATCGGAACTTCGTGTCCCGGTGCGACCACTTCCGGTTTCTTGTCAGGATCACTTCTCGGGAAGATTGGGTTGGGCCAGATTCTACCGTCATTATCTCCTTGTGAGCTACCTGTCCATATCGCACCGGTGCGAGTGACTCCGCCAACACAGATCACATCCTCGACAGAGCCAGGAGATTCGACATCTCCATCATCATCCTCTCCATCATTACCCGCAGCAGCCACGACATATACTCCCTGGTTGATTGCGTCTTCGACTGCTTCCTCCAGAGCATCCGTGGTGAACAAGCCAGAGCCGAATCCTTGCGCACCTCCAAGACTCAGAGAGATCACGTCCGCTTGACTGGCAACACACCAGTCGACAGACTCGGCAATCTGTTCATCATTACCTACACCTTGGTCATCAATAGCCTTGGCAACTAGTAGACTCACTCCTGGAGCATTACCCGTCAGCCCATCTTGAGCCACAATGATTCCAGCCATCGCAGTTCCATGTCCTTCATCATCGTAGGGAGAATCCGATTCACCGATTGCATCATGCCATCCGTCAAGATTCATATTCTGTAAGTCTGGATGTTCGGGGTCAATTCCAGAATCAACAACACAAAGCACTACTCCAGATCCGTCTCCAGAAACAGCATCTACCCCGGTCATGTCTCTATACTCGTCTTCCCAGGTCAGTAATGCAGAAGGCGGCCCGCCAATTGTTATGTTTGCAGCCTGAGAGATAATCCATAGGCCTGCAATGGCCAAACTGAGTAGAACAATCAATCCTGCAGAAATCCCAATGACTAGTCTCAGAGCCCCTCCTTGTCCGCTTTTCGATTCCGAATGGTCAACCAACTCATCTTCAAACTCTGTATCTCCACTATCTTCATCAGAATGTCCAGGAAACCCCAAATCATGCACAAGAACTCTGAAACCACAAGCTGCAGAATAAATACCAACAAAAACGGCAATTAAACCGAGAATCTCAGTGAACTCGGAGGAATCCGCGTACATGCCCCACAATATTGCTACAGCACCGAAAATTAGCAGAATCCAACCAACGATTTTTCGAACCTTTTCTGGGATTAAATCAAGAATGATTCTAACTCTCCACCCCGACCATCGAACCATCTCTCATTCCACCAATTAAACGATTCCGAAATATATCATCTTACGGCTATCACCATGCTTCTGGTCTGCTGAAATGACTCACTACAGTAGTGTTTGACCTACAACTTGGACATTCAATCCTGATGGGCAGAGCCGTGTCGCACTCGGGACATTTCGTTCCCGGCTTACCCGACCCAGAGCAACTCTCAGAGCAAGGCACCTCTATTCGGCCTCCTTCGTGCCTGACTGCAGGAGTACTACCTGAGCATATAGGACACTTGCCCTGCTCTCCTGCTGAGGTTGGTTCGGGAGCTTCACCCGAGACCTCTCTGGCCCTTACTGATTGAATCCTATCTTCGGCCTCTCCGAGCATGAACTGAGGGTACCACAGGATGTGCACCAGAAATCCCGAAGCAGCCAACCCAGTGATTATGTACAACGCAACCAGCAGATTGCTATAATCCTCAATAGGAGGTCGTTGAGATATTGCATGAGCGCCAGACCACGACATCAGGTTGATCATTATCATCCAAGCCCCCAGACTAAGGCTCCACGCTCTCAGACTGTGATCCCTCCAGGCCTTCTGGACGACGCGAGGGTCAGGATGGGCATGCCTCTCTTGGACATGAATGTCCCTAGTCTCGATGACCGCGCGATGGACTACGATAATTGCCAAAAAGAAGAAAATCAGATTCGACATACCCAGAACTACCCAGTCCATACTGCTCGAATCGCTCGGGAAGTTAGGAGAATTGGAATGAGCGCTGATTGAACCGAGTTGAATGGCAATCATCCCTATCCACAGGTAGACTAGATTTTCTCGCATAATTGGATATTTGGTCCACATTGTGATGAAGACCCCAGCCCAAGCAATTAGTGACAGCAGAGCCGCCATCAGCGAAATGTCAGACAGATTCCTGAACCCAGTCAATCCGACTCTATTGTAGTCACCTCCTGTAGCCAACTCTCCTATCCCGAGATCCCAAGAGCCTAGAACTAAGGCTACGAAGGCCAACCCTATACTGGTAATCTCTGCGCTACTCCACCGACTCCTAATCATGGCGGTGTGGAAGATTAAATCTTCGCGAAAAATATCCAGTATTCTCAATCTCTCGTCCCGATCAGACAGACTGTGCCTAAGTTGTACATCAGTTAGGCGGAGTGTCCTAGGGTCCACTCCGGCCACACCCGGACCTCCTGCTTCGCCTTCGCCCACAATAGCCCCGAATAGAGGCACCGAATAAGGGACGCGCTAGTTGGAGAGTGCTGACGCCTGAAGATTGGTGGTGGCGCCGAGAGGGAGATTTGAACTCCCGAGGGAAAATCCCACATGATTTCCAGTCATGCGCAATACCGGGCTATGCGATCTCGGCTGGCAACCCGACGAGTAACATTCTCGACTTGAGCCTGTTGATGGCCAAACCCCATCAGCCCTATCGTAGCGATTAAATCAACGATATCGATGGAAGGGCCGTCGCCACTGTGGCTTAGAGGTATAGCGTCGCCTTGGTAAGGCGAAGGTCGGGGGTTCAATTCCCCCCAGTGGCTCCATCTCTAAGCCGTATTTTACGAATGAAATTTTAACCAAATGAGCCTGTTCGTAGAACAGTACCAATTCATTCATAATGTACCTAAATCCACGTGCACCTATGCCAGCCGAGCGCAAGAGACTAGCGGGAGCAATTGTACTCCTTATGCTTCTAGCACCAATTGCAACTGCAGGGACCTCCAACTGGTTCGGTCCCTCCACAGTGAATCCACAAGGAGAGTCTGTCACTCTGACTGGATTCAGAGTACCTGGGAACGCCACCGTTCAAGATGGCTGGCTCCATGTCACGAACTCTCCCATGGCGGCTTCCTTGGATGATGGCATCACTTGGGCTGGAGCTGATTTGTCGTCTGGGAGCTTCCTCGGTACTCAGATGGTCAATGACGAATCTCTAACTTTGGCGGACGATGGCACTAGGTCTAACATCAGCACATTCGATGAAGGTGAAATCACAGTGAACCTAAATAGCGTCTACAAGTACTCTCCTGGCTGGCAGCATGTGTATGATTACGGCTACTACAATACTGGTCTTTCTGGCTGTGGTGGCGGAAACGGCAGCCTAGTAGAGAGAGGTTGGGATAATGACTTCGATCAGAGCCTTGGCAGCGATGAGGTCTTGTGGGAAGAATACTTCTGTGACACAACTGTGAATGGCAGTACAGTAGGATACCTGTTCCAGTTCTTCTCCGAGTCTTCGGGATCTAACTGCGAGTTTGGCGGAAATCTCATGAAGGCAGGTCTGAATACGAATGGGAATAACCAACTGGACTCGAGCGAGGTCACTAATCAGAGCTACTTTTGTCATCAGGACCAACTCTGGGAGGCGACCACCTTCAGTAATCTGAATGGCACAATTTTCGGGAACCAGCAGAATCTATCTCACGGAGTGGTGCCCGCCGCAGCATCCGAGGGCATAGTGGCTGTAGGTACAATGCCAGGCTCTCCTGTGCCCGCAGGTTCCGCAGGTTATTTCCTGATGCCTCAGGTCGATGTGCCTGCAACTGTTACTATCAACAACTACTACATGACTTTCGATCACTGGTATCATCTCGATAGCACTGCTGCCGGGGGTGGCGACGGAGCATGGGTCGAGTATAGAACCCTCAACAATGGTTGGTCGAATTGGAGCTACATAGCCCCCGACGGAGGGTATCCGAGTACAATGTCAACCAGTGCCCCCAGTCCCGAAGGAGCACCCACAGGGGCAGTTCCGGTATTCGCATCCCCTACTCATAGTGGTTGGACGACCAGCAACATTTCGATGTCTTCAATTTCTGATATAGCTAGTGCAAACAAGATCCAATTTAGGTTCCATATTTGGACCGACCCTAGCTCCTCCAATGAGCGCCCAGGCTGGTTCCTTGACAATATACACTACAATAATGACGGAATCCAATACGGGGCGTGGCACGGTGGTTGCTATACTCCTGGTACTCCTTGTGCCTATACTGCCGCCCAGTACGGTGCCCTACAGAGGGCGATAGACCTGACTGGGACAAACAGTTCGTATGAAATTGAAGTCGATATGGAGTGGGATCTACAGGGCTCGTACTCTGATAACGCATGTATTGAACTCTCACTAAACAACAACACTTGGACGGATATTTCCTCGTCCGGGACGAGTACAGTCTACAACTGCGAGGATAGGGCTGGAGCTATTCCAGGAGTAAGCGGATACGATGGTGTCAGCGGAGATCAAAGTAACGGAATCAGAACTGTCTCTTTTGACATCCCCTCTTCGTTCCAGAACCAAGCCAATGTCCAGATTCGTTTCATCGTCGATAGCGATCCGTATGCTCCTCACTATGGGGGCAGCGCTCCCGGTGATGAGCAAGAGGGATTGACAGTCGACAATATCAGAGTAGTCGACGGTTCGGGTACCATCGTATTCGAGGACAATTTCGAGACCACTACGACCGCCCACCACTATGGGGCAGTATTCCCCTATCCTTCCTCCAATACTCAAGCCGGAGCGGATGACTGGGCCCACTATGTGTTCGTACGCGGTAACCAAGACATAACCAAGGGATTTGAGGACTCAACTGCGAGCAACCCTTCTACAAACATGCCTTCGGGATGGACTAGGAATCCGAATTCGGGATCCAATTCAAACAAGTGGTCATATGGGCAAATTACAGGTAACTCCGGCCCTACTGACGAACCCTCTTTCCCGTATGCTGTCGCTATCAATCTAGCAGGAACTTATGGATCTAGCTTGAATGCAAATCTGTATTCGCCAACATTCAGTCTGCCAGCCAATTCAACGGCGTCATTCGTGATGGACCACTGGGCCTGCTTTGAGAATAACTGGGACGGGGCTGGAATCTTCATCAAGGTAAACGGAGGTTCCTGGAGCTATTGGGATCCAGGGAATAACTTCTATGACACGCCCAGCATTGCATATACATACACATCAATCCCCCAGGGCTCCAACTACTTCGGCTCGGTTCACTGTACTGGCTCAGGCTCAACATACACCGTCAGCACAACTCAGTTTGAGTCGAAGGAAGCCAGCCTAGCTGCTTATGCAGGTGACAATGTCCAATTCCGTTTCCATGGCGGCGGAGATTCAATTTGGAACTACGCCGGTTGGTACCTAGATAATGTCGGAATCAGAATCTCGAACTATGGTGCCCCCGGAGATTGGGTCAGTCCTGTGTTCAAGGCTGATGACATCAACGACTTTAATCTGGGTTTCATAGACATTGAATCATCCATTTCACCATCCACATGGGTGACAGCATCACTCATCGACACCTCAACCGGCGATACTGTGCCAGGATACTCCAATGTCTCATTCCCAATCTCATTGGCAGGTGTGGACACTACTGTCACCCCTCAGATGAAACTGCGAATCCACATGGGCACGAATGATGAGGAGGAGACTCCCAGGATATCCAAGATCCACATCGGTGGGAAGAGAGTTCTGAACGCACCCGCTTTGGAAGGTAATGGTTGGGAGTTTAGCCCTAGTGTCTCACTAATCGATGGTCTTCTGAATGCTACTGGAGTCGCCGGCACTATTTCGATGGACTACTTACACTCATCTAGGCCAATCAAGAGCGTCGGTCTTTCAGGGAACTTCTCCAGCGGCCTTTCAATTTCTTTCACTGGACCAAATGGAGGAGTGTTAGGTACCGCCTCTCAGGGCGGCGTATCCTTCACTTACCCGCAACCGGGATTCGGTGTTTCGGTTTCAATTCCTACCAACGGGTGGATAGAGAAACTGGTATTGACTGCGAACTTCGCAGAACCTGCTCTGAATCCCGACATCGATGTGATTGAGGATGAGACCCACGAGTGGAGTTTCCCATTCGGAAATGACTACGGTCACTATGGATGGCAATCACTGCTTTCTAACATTGGAAGCGAACCACAGTACCAGGTTACTGCGGCCTCAATATATCTCGACGGCAGCAACCCCACATCACTGACTTTCAGAATCCCTGCAGCGGGCTCGGCCAATTCTGGAATAATCGCAGTTTCCCCTGATGATGATGGTTTTGAATCTCCTGTAACTGTATCAGTTGGTAGCGCTTCTCAGACCAGCAGCAATGCGAATCACCCATTCTACAATGTATTGGACGCCCCACAGTTGCTCGCCATCAACTCTCTACCGCCATCTCACACAGATGCTGACACGGGAAGGCTATGGAAGGATGTCTCTCTTTCTATTGACTCAAACTCTGCCCAGACTGTCAGCTTGACTCGAATGGGAATAGGATACATGATGTTTGAGAATGTCTCTGGGATTTCATCATCCGTCACCGCATATCACGACTCACAGACTCAGGACGACCCTCCTCCAGATGAGATTTCCATACCCGTCAATGTCTCGGCTGAGATGGGGTCGATTTCAATCGATGGCGATATTCAATTCGATTACATCATGACGAACAGGGATTTCCAAGTCCCCAACACACTCTATCCAAATAGGGAATTGATCGAGATAGTCACCAAGCACCATCATCTGTTTGACAATTCGGAAATTGAGAAGATTACACTCAGAGGAACCGCTTCAGACGGAGTAATCCTTGAGTTCGATGTAACTAAGGATCCGATTAACGGGTGGGCCCCTGGCTCATCTCCGATCTTCGGGCAATCCGCAGGAGACTCATCAGCAGATCTAGACGAGCAATCCAGTTACACGGACAATGTCGTTGACAACGACGGCTGGGAAGATATCGCCGTACACTGGATGTTCGAAGTCAGTTGGGGTTGGGACGATGTCGATAATATTCGATGGGTTGCTCAGGCAGTTGATTCGACCGGAGAATCGGTCTGGCCCGCGGTGTCTTTCAGTGGCCAGTCTGGGGCCAAGGCAGTCGAGAATGACATCCAAGTGGACTCCTTCGAAGTTCGAGATATGTCCGGCAGGTTGCTTTCCAACCAGTTCTCTCCATTCTATCCATTCCCGGTACTATATGGCTCGGACATGAATATCTCGGGTACGGTCAGATTCCAGGATTCCACTAGCCACCGGCCTCATTCCTCTGACTACGCGGTCGGCCTCAACCTGTCTGGAAACCTATTCGCACTGTCATCCATCGATGAAGGTGGCTTCTCAGGCATCATTACTCCACCTAGTTCATTGTCTGAGTTAGCATTGTCTCCGATGATGCTGGTAGTTGGCCCTACTGGCTCGGCCACAGGGGCCGAGGATGTGACTGGAGTCCCTCCACAAGTGATTGTGACTGTGGACTACAATCCACCGACCCTAGGGCCACTCGAAGTCAACACAGACATAGGTCTGCAACCAGCTCATGGAAAGGTCTGGGAGCCCGGGAATCCACTAACCATATTTGTCACCTCAGATGAGGCGGAAGCCCGTGGCGAATCCATCACTTTGAGATATTGGCGTGAGGGAACCGATGATGATGCTAATTCAGATGGTGTCGCAGATGAGGATGAGTACCTCTCCCTGACAATGCCGATGACATCGGGAATGACAGGCCAGCAGCAGGTGCAGTTCCCCGGAATTGATGTTTCAGGACTACCGTTCAACAGCATGGTGCACATGTACATCGAAGGAACTGACTGGGCAGGCTACACCTATCAGGAGGGCGGAACCGGAGGAGGGCCGGGAGCCGAGAACTCGTGGGCTACCGTAGTAATCGCAACAGATGAGCCCACTACACTAATTTCCTCAGGCTATGGATTAGATCGCGAACTGGGTTACCTGCTCGCAGGCATCCCTCATGTATTCACCATGCAGATTGAGGAGCCGAACGGAATCCACACACTAGACAACATCACCATCATGCTTTGTGGTGATGGGGCATCAAACCTTGGAAAGTTCACCTACGACCCATCGAGAGGGACACTCTGGACGGCTGACGACAGTATGGTATCGCCTCTGAGCGCTCAATCCTCTGCGATCAGCTCGACAATTACCCAACTAAACCTCGGCTTTGAGTTGTCATGGGACTATCCTTGGGAGGAAGGCCAGATTGGCTGCAAGCCCAGTGTGAGCGTTGAGGATGATTATGACACAGTTGCCTATCAGAACAATATTGGTGAGCTGACCTGGGACCTCGATAACAAACTCATGGCGCTACCCGATACAATCGCTGACCTGACTCCTCCAAACATCGACCCGGTTGGAGACATGCTATACCTGAAGCAGGGCGATGAGTTCGGAATCGAAGGCTCGATTGTCTATGCTGGCTCACAGGCGCAGGCCTCAGAGATTCCTAACGACTTGCAAGTCGAGATTGAGGTAATTTATGGAACTCAGGAAATTGACTTGGTAGTCGATGTGGGTCAAGGTGGAAGATTCTTGGGATCAATGATTCTGCCATCAAGAGTTCCACTCAATCCCGAGATGCCAGTCTCTACAACCGTACTCAATGTTCCCGGAGGGGGCTCATCTATACCAAATACAGACATCTCGGTAACCGTGGACAGCAAGTCACCACAGGCCCTGTTCAATCTCGCCGACTATCCTGACTCCTCGCTGACATTACTGGACTCAGATCTCCTAGGTGATGTCACCGTCACCGTCACCATGGTGGACGAGATAGGAATGATGGATGGACCGTTACAGGTATCTTGGGTCTTCGTGCGCAGTAACAACGCAATCGCTGGCACTGAGGACAGCGGAGAGTTGACCATGATTATCGATGGTGATATGAATGATATCTACCAATCTTCACTCGATCTCAACCCGTTGAACGACATGAGAATAGAGTCGGGAGACTACATCTGGTTTTGGATTACTTCGACAGACAAGTCTGGCAATGAGATAATCGGCCAAGGAAGCGATTCTGCTCCGAGACAAGTCACTCTTAGGATAATGGAATTCCTCGGCTCATACTCTCGATCTGTAATCAATCCGACTATGACTCCGGAAATCAACGACATAATGACAATCGAGACCTTCTGGGAGAACCCAGGAAAGAGAGATGGTGAACTCGTCGTAGGATTGTATGAGTTGGTTGACGGAACTCAGTGGAGAGAGGCACTGTCTACTCAAACCAATGGTAAGCTAACCATTGTATTGCCTGCCGAGAGCTCTAGCGTGTCAGCAGTGTTCGAGTGGGAGGCATGGAGGGCAGGACAACCTAATCTATACTTGATTATAGACGAGGACTTCGATAACCCATATCAAGCCATCACGGGAATCAATGTCAAGCAACCCGTGACCAGTGAAGAGGGCGGATCGGACTCGCAGGCCGTCATCATTGCCGCAGCCGCTGCTGTGGCAGTACTCGCAGTAGCCTTGGTTATGATGCGAAGCCGCTCTGATGACGACTACTACTACGATGATGATGAGGAGTCCTACTACGAGGACGACTCATGGGAGTACGAAGATGAGGAAGGCAGTGAGGATGAAGAGGAAGATGTCGAGGATGAAGAGGAAGATGCCGAGGGCTGACCTCCGCCAAATCTATCTGACATGATAATCGGACCCGAGAAGTGAAGTGAACCTTCCTTGTTTATAGGCCAGGCGTAGGGGCTCGCCGAATCGGAGGAGCAATCCTCTAGATGGGATGCGCATGACTGATGGTGGCGAAGCAGGTACTTTTGAAGAACTCAAGGGCGAAGTAGAGGAACTGAGGGCATTGGTCAATACCCTTCTCACCATAATCATGGAAGAAGCAGATGGAGTTCAGTCTGGAACTGCTCCATCCATCCCTGACCAGCCCAAGCGTGGATACTCGATGTAATTCAATACTGCACAGGTTCCGGATCTATACTGCGCCATAGGTACCAAGTGGCCACAGTCCTCCATGGGGCCCAGTTGTCTGATATCGCTTCGATTTGATCCGTGCCCATCTCTCTGCCGTCAGAATATTGTTTCTCCATTGCCCTAATCAGTCCGATGTCTGTCAGAGGTAGAACATCGGGACGAAGCAGTGCGAAAATCAAAACCATCTCTGCAGTCCAAACTCCCACTCCTCTAAGATCCATCAGCATAACCTTGGCCTGTTCATCGGTCAGGTCTTCCCAATCGATGTCTTGGTATCCTCCCGTCCACGCACGGGCCAAGCCTGCGATATACTCTGCCTTCATTCCGGACAATCCGCAAGATTTCAATTCCTCATGTGAGCGAGCGAGAATAGATTCGGGGCTTATCCCGCCAACTAGAATCTCCAATCTTTCTCTGACTGCACCAGCCGCTATAACAGAAATTTGCTGTCCCACGATGGATACCACAAGGGTCCTGAACAAATCGCCATCAGAGGACAAGATTGAATCATCAAACTTGGAGAATAATCTCGACAAGACTCTGTCTGATGACAGATCCTTCTTAGCCCGATCCCAGTAATCAGGAACTGAACTTGATGACATATAGTTCGCAGAGTCACATACTTCAAGACGACTTCGCATTTCGTAGGTATGTGAGCGCAGAGAGGATCTTGTTAATCGGAGCCGCGGTGGCTACAGTAGCTTTCGTCATAGTTGCATTGTTCCAACCAGGAGCACTTGAGCCCGAACCCGACTGGGAAGTATCGGATGGGTGTTTAGGTGGCCTAGAGCACAGTGATGTCGGAATCTCGGAACATTACCACCCTAATCTGAAAGTCATCGTGGACGGTCAGCAGCTCTCAATTTCAGAAAGTACAGGAATAGACCAGTTTGGTTGTAAGGAAGGAATGCGATGGATTCATGTTCATGATTCCACTAGTTCAGGCTACACTAAATTGCACATTGAGACTCCAAAGAAGTACAATGTCCCACTTGGCGCTTTCTTTGAGATTTGGGGTAGAGAGGGAGGCCCCTCTCTAACTTCTGACAAATCCTTTGACATAGATAGAAGTGGAATTTCTGACTGGGAAGAGTATGACATCAATGTGAATGTTAACGGCGAGTCTAGTGATAAATTCGAGACTTATATTATGAACGACAATGATCAAATTGAGTTGATACTAACTTCGAAGAGTTAGCCCTTGATTACTGCCAGCGGACGCAATCTAGCAACAGGCCTAGCCAGTCCCGCTTGCTCAGTGAGTCGGACCACATCATCAACATCCTTGTACGCCTCGGGAGCCTCTTCCGAAAGGACATTTGGAGTCTTGGCCCTGACATGGACTCCCTGCTGTTCGAGTCTTTCAATCAAGGCTCTGGCATCAACACTCTTCCTAGCAGCCGTTCTTGAGAGTTGCCTACCGGCTCCGTGGCAGGATGAGGAGAAAGCATCGTTACCCCCCTTTGAGGGCCCGGCGAGAACCCACGAAGCAGTCCCCATATCACCGGGAACAAGAACTGGTTGGCCAACAGATGAGAATCTTGCTGCAAGTTCTGGATGATCGCCTCCCAGAGCCCTAGTAGCGCCCTTTCGATGGACGCAGCACTTGCATGTCTTCCCGTGAACTACATGATCCTCGACCTTCGCGATATTGTGACTAACATCGTAGACGACATCAAGCTCTCCATCACGCCCCAGGTGTTCTCGTAGAACTCCTCTCAGTCTCTGGGTTAAGGCAGAGCGATTAGCGAACGCGTAGTTTCCTGCTGCCCGCATAGCGTCGAGGTACGCCTCCCCCTCGCGACTAAAAATCGGTGCAGCTGCCAACTGCCTGTCTCGAAGGCGGTATCCCCATTCCGGAGAAACCCAATCATCACCATCCCGTTGATACTTCGACTCAATCGCTGCGACATGCTCACTACAGACTTGATGGCCCAGGCCACGAGAGCCGGTGTGAATCATTGCAGTAATCTGACCCTCACGTAATCCATATGCCGCCGCAGCCCTCTCATCCACGACTCGGTCTACGACTTGTAACTCAAGGAAATGATTGCCAGACCCAAGTGTCCCTAGGGCCTTCATGCCTCGTTTCACAGCTCTTTCACTAACACTCCGCTCTTCACTCTCAAGGCTACCATTGGATTCGATGACCTCTAGATCTCTGAATTCGCCCCAGCCCATCTCTATCGCCGCACCGGCGCCATTACCAAGGATGGAATCCATCCTTGTCTCATCCAATCCAACCCCTCCCTTGCTTGAAGCGCCCGCCGGAATCTCTCTGGCCAGCATACCTGCAAGGGCCTTTGAATCGATGTCTCTAACTTGGACATCCATAGCACACAGTCGCACACCACAGTTGATGTCAAATCCAACTCCGCCGGGGGAGATCGCCCCTCCGAGCTCACCCGCTTCTACATCAGTTGCGACAACACCTCCGATCGGGAAGCCATAGCCGAAGTGCCAGTCTGCCATTGCCCAAGCCTCGCCCACTATTCCAGGCATTCCTGCAGTATTGCACAATTGCTCAGGACTCCTGTCATCGGTGTGCTCTGTCATGTGCTCATTATCAGCAATCAACAAGGCATCAGTCAGCATCCCCCCGTGCTTTGAGATACGCATCCTACCGTTGCCTTCGACACTCAGATGCTCTCGCCACGAGGCACTCATACGCAAACCCTGAGGCATCCTTGATTTCAACGCGCCGCAGAACACAGGAGCGAGCAGATGCGCTGGAGAGTGTCATTTCGACAATCGCTTTCAAGGCGAGGCATCGAATCGGTGAGCCGAGAGGTGCTGGCGTGGCGTTCGGCGAGATTCATATCCCGTATTGGGAGGAAGCCGGATTCACACGCCGTACATGCAGGGTGACTGGCCAGTTCTTCTGGTCCAGAGATTCCGAGAGAGATACCTGTGGAGACTCCGTTGAAGACCCATACACATTCATCGGCAAGCCGATTATCGAAGGCTTCCCGATGCGAGGTAAGGAGCTCAAGGATGCCATGCGTGAGATGTTCCTGAGTTTCTTCGAGCAGCGCAATCACGAGCGTATGGCGCCATATCCAGTGATAGCCAGATGGCGCGATGATATTCATCTGACAATAGCCTCGATAGCCGATTTCCAGCCACATGTCACTAGTGGCATGGTACCTCCACCTGCAAACCCCCTAGGAATTTCACAGCCTTGTATCAGGTTGACTGATGTAGCCGCAGTAGGGCGTTCAGGAAGGCATCTCTCTACCTTCGAGATGATGGCACATCACGCTTTCAACCGGCCCAATGATGGCGATATGGTCTATTGGATTGACCAATGCGTCCGCTACTGCGACGAGATGCTAAACAAACATCTTGGTATCAATCCTGCAGAGATTACCTACCTCGAGAGTCCATGGTCAGGAGGAGGTAACGCTGGGCCTGCCTTGGAAGTCATCGTAGGCGGTTTGGAACTGGCAACTCTCGTTTTCATGAACCTCGAGGAACATGAGGAAGGGGATGTCAAAATCAAGGGCCTGCGATACAGGGAAATGGAATTGCAAATCATTGATACAGGATACGGCCTAGAGAGATTCTGCTGGGCTGCAGCGGGAACTCCTACAATTTACGAGGCCATCTACCCCGAGTCAGTGGACTGGCTGAAGTCACTGGCAGGGTTTGAGAAGATGGTTTCCGAGTTGGATCTTTCTGTAGAGACAGATGTACTACTGGGAGAGTTATCGAGACTCGCAGGAATACTCAATATTGATGTTGGGACCGATGTGGATTCTTTGTACTCGATTCTTTCAGAACGACTAGTTGAATCGGGATTGGATGTCCCGGTAGGGGAGCTGAAGCGACTCACTGAACCTCTTTCTGGCATCTATGCCATACCTGACCACATGCATGCGATATGCAACATGCTGGGTGATGGACTGGTCCCCAGCAATACCAAGGCTGGATATCTCGTTCGGATGCTCTCACGCAGAGTGTGTAGGATGAAGGACGACTTGGATTTGGATGTATCACTAGCCGAACTCGCTGCTCATCACATTGACACCCATCTGGACTATTCGGGATTCGTGCAGTCTCGAGAAGGTACTCTAGCCATCCTCTCTCTGGAAGAACAGCGCTACCATGAGATGTTACGAAAGGGTGAGGCTGCCGTGAGGACCGCTCTGAGAGGCCTGCCGCAAGATGTCACCGAAGCGCCCGATGAGATCCTCTTCCGACTCGCCGAAGAGAGAGGGTTGAATCCCGACATGGTAGCTTCCATCGCCAACGAGGCTGGTTGGACTAAACTGGATGTACGCGTCGGATTTGCTGCCGACATGGCCGCTCGGAACGCCGAGCGAACCAAGGCCGCTGCCACAGTTAGGGCTAGCAGTGATTTGTTTGACTCTGAAGGATTCTCTGCAACCGCACTCGATTACTACCAAGACACTAAACTCACTTCATTCGATGCTTCAGTTCTTGGATGCAGCAAGCTCACCAAGGCCCAGTTGGAAGGACTCAACCTATCTTCCGAGGTCAGCATCTCTCCTACTCATTCTGTGGTGATGGATCGTACTTTGTTCTATCCTGAGGGAGGCGGACAGTTGGGCGACCAGGGCACTCTAGGAGAGGCTACGGTCGCCGATACTAGGATTGAGAATGGAGTCGTTTACCACCTTACCGATGGGCCGGTACAGGAGGGCTCTATCTCAGGTGTGGTCGATTGGGAGAGGCGCCGACAGCTCATGGATCATCATACTGCAGTCCATATCGTTGGAGGCAGTGCTAGGGCCTTACTCGGTCCACATGTCTGGCAGGCTGGTTCCAACAAAGGCGAGCGCTATGCCCGCATAGATTTGACCCACTACAAGCGCCTCACTCGAGATGAGATCGACAGCATCGAGGATCAGGCCAATGAAATCATCACATCAAACTCGATTGTCGAGAAACTCGTGCTAGACAGGGCTGAAGCGGATGCTCGCTTCGGTTTCGAGTTGTACCAGGGCGGCCCGCCCAAGCACAGTGAGATCAGAGTCATCAGAATAGGTGATCATGATGTTCAGGCATGCGGAGGAACGCACCACGACGATACCGGTCAAGTTGGGGAACTTCGCATCATCAGGGCCAGTCAAGTCCAAGACGGGGTCGAGCGTCTGCAAATCGTGGCAGGAGAGACCGCACGCGAGCACGCCCGGGCGCAAGAGCGCCTTCTGAGCGAATCCAGTGAGGTTCTCGGAGTATCTCCAGAAGACCTCCCAGGGGCCGTCTCCCGCTTCTTCGATGAGTGGAAGTCTCAGCAAAAGAAGATTGAAGCCCTTGAGGCGGAAATCGTAAGACTGCGCACCAGCGGTGGAGGAGACGGAGCGGTTGATAAGGAAGGAATAAGATATGCAGTCATGGAGGTCGGAGGCGACATCAAGGCTCTGATGACTATGCTTACTCAACTGACCCGAGACCCTCAGAAGCCAACTCTTGCTGTCCTAGGTACGAGAGACGGCGGCGGTAAAATCATCGTTGCCAGCACCGAAGGCACCAGCGCTGCAGAGAAACACGATGCCACTGAGATTCTAAGGGCGATATCCGGGCATATTGATGGCGGCGGTGGAGGGAGCACAACTTTGGCCCAAGGAGGAGGCTCCAATCCGGATGGGATTCCAGCGGCACTAGATGCAGCTCGTGAGTTGCTCGGGTTGTGAACTCATGGTCGAACGGGTTGATGTTTCAAAGCGCGCCGCTGCCATTAATTATGCAATCAGAGATGTCGTTGTGCCTGCTGTCGAATTGGAGAAGCAGGGGCATGAGATTATCCGACTCAATATTGGAGACCCCCTCGCCTACGAGGGCCTACCAACGCCCAAACACATGATTGCTGCATATAAGCGAGCTCTGGATTCACAAGACAATGGCTACGGCCCCTCCTATGGTTTACCTGCACTCCGACAAGCAATCGCCGAAACCGAGACTGCCAAGGGCTGGCCATGCTCAGAGGACGATGTCTATGTTACTCATGGAGTGACTGAGGCTCTGCAGATAATCTTCGCTGCTTTCCTAGAAGATGGCACGAAGGTGCTGGCCCCCGGGCCGCATTATCCTCCATACATGGCCTACCCACAGATGTACGGGGCGACTACTGTCGAGTATCGACTGGATCCAAATGATTGCTGGCGAATCGACTTCGAAGACATCCGTTCTAAGATGGATGAGGATGTTCGACTACTCGTTCTAATCAACCCCAACAACCCGACGGGCAATGTGGCAACAGCTGATGAGATCGATACACTTCTCAATATAGCTCATGATTATCCACAATGCACAATTATTGCCGACGAGATATACGATGGACTCGATTTCACTGGCAGTATGTGCTCAGCAGCATCCCGCTCCAGCAGTACACCCGTAATCGTCCTAAATGGAGTCTCAAAGGTCTATTTCGCCCCTGGTTGGCGAATCGGCTACATGGCTTGGTACGATCCTGAGGAAAGACTCTCCTTAGTCAGAGACGGTGTCGAGCGCCTGCTGCGTAGCCGACTCTGTGCATCCACCCCTGCGCAGCATGGCTATCTGGCAGGTCTGAGTGATGGGCATGATTGGCTCGACGGACATCGTTCCCGTGTTAAAGAGAGGTTGGACTACTGCATGAGGCGCATAGGGGAGATTGATGGCCTAGAGTGCGAAGCCCCAGGTGGAGCGTTCTACCTTTTCGTTCGAATTACTGACGAGAGTATGAATCTCGATAAGCAGTGGGTGCTAGATCTACTTCACCAGCATCATGTGCTTGTGGTCCACGGCTCCGGATTCTCTCTAGATTACGGGGCCGGCCACTTCAGGATGGTCTGTCTACCCTCAATAGAGACGCTGGCCGAGGCATTTGATAGAATCGAGCAGTTTCTGGGTGATTGACCCATGGGGCTCTTTGAATCGCTTAGAAGACTTCTTCCAATTCGAGTATCGAGTAATCCAAAATCCAGATGGCAGTTCTTGGACGATGGCATGTGCATAGACACTCTACGCGACAGTGAACTTGCATGGCGTGTCGGAGCGAATCGATTCGAATCATTGTTGCAGAGCGTGGAGAAGAGAACTGAGAATAGCCTCGGGAGAAGACTCGCTCATGCCGCTCTCGAGCATGAGGAACGATTCATTGGACTAGGAGAGATTACTAGGCCCTCTGGCCGCAACCCTTCGTCTTGGTCGGAGTATATTTCTGACTGGGAGTCCAGAGGATTGGGGAGGTTCAGACTGTTAGATGATGAGCAGGACATCAGGATACTGGCAGAGGGTCCCGCATCGGGTCCAATTTGCGCTGGAGTAATCGCAGCTGCATGGGAATGCTCTACCGGCAGACGCCACCGCTTTACATGGTCAGATGGTGCAAGCGACGGACTTGTTGTCTCTCTGATTAAGCAACATTCGGATGTCCCCGGGCCAAAGCCCATGTCCGTACCATGGATTAGTTCGGGCACGACACATCTTCCGGGGCTTCGCGGCATCCTCGGAGATCTCGATTATTGGGTCGATTATCGCTCGGATGGAGGGGGAACCTGGTCGATAATGGGTGAGCGCAGGGTGATGATTCATCTCGACTTGATTACACGCTTCGAAGATTATTGCATCCCTTACATTGAGGGCAATCGATTCCTGAGGTCGGAGGACTACGAGTGGGACGGATTGGACGACAAACGCTCAACATGGTGGGACGCAACTGCTGACTCTGCTAGGGATGGATTCGTTTCCGAAGGTCACCATATCCTAGTTCGGGATGACTCAGACTGGATTTCTATTGCCCGGCGACACCTGTCCTCGCATGGACTCGGAGGACTCTCAAGAGCTGAGAAGATAGACGATCATGGAGGGATTTTGTTGACCTTCTCGGAGGTGTTCCATCCCGCTATCTCAAGTGGCATACTATTGGGCTGCTGGGAGCGAGCTTACGGCAGGAACGGCAGAGCAAAATTATCCTTCAAATCGGGCAAATCAACCCTAGAATTACGCTCTTCCAGAGCGATTGCGGATTGAGGTCTAACGCCCAACATCCGTGAAACATTATATCCGGACCCAATCTCAATCGTTCGGCCCCAAGGGGGCCGGGTGCGCTCCGATGTCTCTGAACCACAACCAATACGCAGTTCTTGCAATCACCGTGACACTCTGTCTCGCCGGCTTCTACACAATCATCGACGCTGGACTTTCCACTACTAACTCAGGTGGTTTCGAAGAAGCATCTGCTGACATTGAATCTTCCTCGGATGAGATTCACCAAGAGGGCCAGGACTTCGATGGTGACGGCTTACCAGACAGGATGGAGCAGACGCTCTACGGCACTGATTGGAGGACCGCCGATACTGACGATGATGGCCTGGATGATGGCTGGGAGATTGCGAATGGATTGGATCCTCTGGACAACGGAGAACCTGTCAACAGCGAGATTCCATTCGAGGAGCCAGACAATGAGGAAGAAACAGGTGAGCAAAATGAGACCTTCCCTAATCCTGACAACGGACCCTTCGGAGACCCTGACAGGGACGGCCTAACTAATACCGAGGAGATGCTCCTTGGCTCCAACCCCAACCTGAGGGACACCGATGGCGATGGCCTCAACGACCGATGGGAGTCGGAATACACTTTCGTGGTCGAGACACCTTCGGGAGATGTCACCTTACTGGACCCGTTGGACGGAAACTGGGACTGTTACCTGCTATCTCCTGAGGTCAAGGCCGAGATAGAGAACGATATCGGCTCCACAGAGTGGGATGAGTTGGGCGGCCAGTTCGGGCACTCCTGTGATGCTGTTCTCGACCTTGAGCAACCTCAGCCTGACAGTCTGAGGAACTATGTCGAGGAGCGGTATGACACTAACCCCCTTGAGGAGGACAGTGATGGCGATTTGATTGCAGACCGCTATGAAATTGCATTCGGACTGGTTGAACTCGGAGTGCACTGCGGTGTCCCTGTTTTCGGCACCATCACACTTCAGGCCCCTTACTCCGACTTGATGAGCGGACACGGCGATAGAACCTGGTTTGAACAAGACATGGATAACGATGGCAGGCTGAATGGACCGGGTGACTGGGATACTGACGGCGACGGAATGCCAGACGGCTTCGAGTACTGCTACGCCATCAACTCCGACGGATCTCAATTCCTCAACCCCTCCAACGCCACGGATGCCTATGGCGACATTGACGAGGACGGGCTGAACAATGTCGAGGAGTATGAGGTCGCTTACACTTGGGGCCCAGAGAACTTCACCAATCCAATGATTGCCGATACGGATAACGATGGTATGCCCGACGGCTGGGAGCACATGAGCGGAATCCATCCCAACGATGGTAGTAACGCCGACGAAGACCCCGATTTCGATGGCTATGACGCAGACGGTGATGGAGGTGTACGCTATTCTGAGCTGGTTGGAGTCACTACAGTCCATACGATATCAGTAGAGGTCGGCGACTTCGTTCAAGTCAACAATACAGTTCTCTGGGTCAGAACAGTCCAGAATAGCCAGTATATCAACATCCCAATCAAGACTGATACTGCAGGTTGGATTTACTCCATCAATGTCGAGATTGGTGATGAGGTGGTGAGTCGGTTGCAAGATCTAGCGATTGTAGTGGAGGAGGACGAACGCTTCACCAACCTGGATGAGTACAATGCCAGAGATCGCGACTCGGATGGATTCGTCGATGGCCGCTCAACGGATCCGCTAGTGGCAGATACTGATGGAGACGGACTAATCGATGGCATAGAGGTCATTGGATGGACAATTAGGATAGTTGACCAAGGAGTCAGGGATGTCAAGGTCAGAAGTGACCCTGGCGCATTCGACACAGATAGAGATGGACTCTCGGATGCCGCTGAATACTACGAATACTTCACCAATGCAACCGACCGTGACACAGATAGTGACGGTCTAGAAGATTTCACCGAGGTGATTGACGGCTTCTCCTGGAACGGCTCAACATACTTCACTAACGCATCATCGCACGACACTGACCTCGACGGCCTAGCGGATGGGGAGGAGGTGGTCGATGGACTAGACCAGTACATTACTCACGCCAACGACGCGGACAGTGACGACGATGGTCTGTTTGATGGTAGCGAGGTTCTGAACATTCCCCGACCGTGGCAAGGTGCGACTAACCCACTCAACAATGATACTGACGAGGACGGTCAGCCTGATGGCTGGGAGATGCAGGTGTTCTCTGTGCAGCACAACACCAAGAGTCACAGCCTGTGGATTTCAGTCACTAATTGGCTACCACCCGGATGCGAATCGATGATCGAGTGCGGCCTAGGTCCAGGAGGTTGGGTCTGGAGCAGTTATCTGGGAGGGTTTTCCACATCTGGTGACAGAGATGGAGATGGAGAGATGGATCCCAAGTACTTCCTGCATGAGATGAATCTGTCAGGGTTCACAATCCCTGCTAGTGGTCGCTGGGCATTAGATCCAGCATGGGGCTCTCTACCCGATTCATACTTTGATATTGATAATGACACTCTGATGAACTCCTTGGAGGCACCTGATCGATGGAACACCAACCCCGTAGATGACGACACCGACGGCGACAAACTCCCCGATGGCTGGGAGGTGCATTTCTCAGAACTCTCCTTGAGTCTGGGTTTAGTCGATAACAACACTTTGGGAGCCGTAGGGGCTCGAGGACCGATGGATCCTAGGATGGATGACTCTGATGTCGATGGTATAGATGATGGCCAGGAGGACTTCGATGGCGATGGACTGAACCGTACCCATCTGATGAATCGTTACTGCCCCGGTTGGAATGACCCACAACAGTCAGAATGCCACATAGACCCAACCACTGAGGGTGGCAGTAGTTTCTACGACGATCTCGAGAACTACACCAACTTCGAGGAGTTCCAGAATGGGACAAACCCCATTGATCCTGACTCTGACGGAGACCAGTGGCTAGATGGTTCGGAGGTCTATCACCAAGATCAGGACAATGATGGCATGTGGGCAGGCTGGGAGTACTATTTCGGATTCGATCCGTTCGATCCAGCTGACGCCAATATCGACTCTGATGGTGACGGTTACATCAACAAGTGTGAGAACAAGTGGAACTCTAATCCAAAAGATCCAACCAGTTTCCCAAGTCAGGGTGAGTTGTGCAGCGAATTCGATTGACCCTCTGATTTTTCTCCCTATTCCCTCTCGTCCATTCGAGGTTGCCATGTCCTGGTGGATACTTCCTACTACTGCCGACATAGGTCTGCGTGCATTCAGCGATGACGCCGCTGGCGCCATGAGGGAGGCTGCTTTGGGGATGCAGAACATCCAGATGATAACCGGGGCTGCCAATTCTGATTCACCCAGAACAGAATCGACCTGGATGATTCATACAGCGACGGAGGATTACGGTAGGGTACTCGTCAGATGGTTGGAAGAAGTCCTTTACAGGGGCCAAGCCGAAGGAGAATGGCTATGTGACGCTACTATTGAGATTCTTGATGAAAGCATTCGGGCTGCAGTCACAGTGGTTGATTCAGATCTAGTGCAGCGAGAACTCGAAATTAAGGCAATCACAATGCATGAGATAGCTTTGGTCGAGATTAGACCCGGAGATGTAATCGCCGGAGTGGAGCCTGATATCCCATCTTTTGAGGGGCCAGGATGGATGGCTCAAGTTGTATTCGACATCTAGGCTAGGGCCTCGTACATGTAGAAGGCCCCGCTAAGAACTATGCCCCCCATAACTCCTCGATGAATCCACTCAGACTTCAGCCTCTCCAACCAGGCCTTGCCTACACGAACTCCAATCAGAGCCGAGATTACGAGTACGAGGGTCAGTGCGGTGTGCTGCGAAACCTCATCATATCTGAACAGCAGATAGACCGGCACTCTAGAAAAATCCACACACAGAGCCAACACACTCGCAGTAGCAGCATATGTCATCTTGTCAGGCAATCTGCGAGTAAGGAACATCGCCCTCAGGGCGCCTTGGTGACCGGTTAGCCCACCCATGAATCCCGAGCCGAACCCTCCCAGACTGTCATTTGCCTCAGGAATCCTGTATCCGGTCCACCCCTCACTCATCGAGAGAAGCGGCAGCGATACAAGGAAGGCACCAATCAGAGCGAGTAGGGGCTTCTGAGGAACTTCATTCTGCAAAACCGCGCCGAGTATCGCCCCTAATACCAGCCATACACCATACCTTCGGAAGGCTTCGAAGTCGACACTTTCTTTCAGGGCTGCGAACTTACCGGCATTGTGGGCTCCGTGCACCACCGCAACGACCGCCACCGCCTCATGAGGCCCCATCAGCAGAAGTACAAGAGGTGTGAGAATGGTCGAGAGACCGAATCCTGCTGGCACGGTCAATGCTGCAGCTAGGAATGAACCGATTGCGACAAGCAACAACTCTTCCATGAAACTTCGAGGTAAAGCAGCACTATGCTCTTTGCTGTTCTCAATCCTCTACATCGAAGCGCTGATAGACCTCGTTTGTGGTCTGCGTGACTCGGATGAATGTAGCGCACTTCGGCAAATCCTTGATTCTCCTAGCACCTACATATGAGCAGGCGGACCTTACTCCTCCCAAAATCGATTGCACCGTCCCTTCTAGAGATCCTCGGTATGGCACTCTGACTTCCTTGCCTTCAGGAGCGCGATGCTTGGCCACCTCTCCGTAGTGTGATTCCATAGCCTTGGATGAGGACATTCCATAGAACGATTTGAACATCTTACCATTCCTGCCTTCGATTAATTCGCCACCGGACTCATCGTGACCTGCCAGCATACCGCCCAGCATCACGAAGTCAGCCCCAGCAGCGAATGCCTTGGCTACATCTCCCGGAGAGGAGCAGCCACCATCTGCCATCACATGACCGAGTAGGCCATGAGCAGCATCAGCGCACTCAGAGATGGCAGAGAGCTGAGGGTAGCCGACACCTGCGACCTTCCTAGTCGTGCATACTGAGCCTGGACCTATGCCTACCTTCACGATATCCGCTCCCGCTAGTATCAGGGCTTCAGTCATCTCTCTGGTAGCAACATTTCCCGCGACGAGAATCTTTTCTGGGAACTCAGCCCGGACCTGCTTCACGAACTCTAGGAAGACCTCTCGGTAGCCATTGGCGACATCTATGCAAATTATCTGGATTCCGTTATCAGTTGCCATCTTTCGCTTTAGAAGTTCAAAACTCTCTTCGGTAGAACCACAGGTCACAGCAACAAACCCTGGATCGACTCCGCTCTCCCAAGCCTGAGCATACGCACTAGTAGAGTAGAACTTCTGCAGGCAAGTCAGCATCTCGTGCCCCTGCAAAACTCTTGCCACATCGAACAGACCAGTAGTATCCATGTTGGCCGCCACAATGGGGACACCCTTCCAAATGGTGTTAGAATGGCGGAAGCGAAATTCCCTCTCCAAAGTCACATCGGACCTCGAAATCAGAGTACTGCGCTTCGGTCTAATCAATACATCATCAAATGTAAGCTTCACATCGTGCTCTACACGCATCAGAACCTTACTACTGCAACGAAGGAGTGCTTAAGACCATTCTGACTGATTTAGGAATACGCAGTAGGGCGATATTGAATCATTTAATCTCAGTGATACCATACATGCCAAGAATTGGTGCTCGTGCCGGGATTTGAACCCGGGTCGACGGATCGAGAGTCCGTCATGATGGACCGAACTACACTACACGAGCGTGGTTCAGAGCCACCGCCCTCTGACTTATGAAAACAATGGATAGGGAGCCGGTTATCTGCGACCGTTCACTTTCACTTTCAGTATTCGGGACTATTCCCTCGCTTCATATGCAGAAGGCACCTCATAGAACCATGAACGCAACACCAAATACGGAAGTGGCACTTCTATACAGGAAGCGCCCAGAACCATGCAGAGTAGTTTCACTAGCCACCCTGCGAAGAACAAATGCAAGCACTAGGCCGCATTCGAGGCCGGAACTGGTCAGTAACACAGGAGTGGTTTCCACAACTGACTCCTGGTTGCCGATGCCCCACTCGGTCACACCAGTGAATGTTTCTCCTTCCAGTTGGAAGGGTCTGCACGACAGGGTACGGGCCAGTCGCGCAACACCGACGGTGGTGGCCTGATGTCTAGAACCAAGAGATTGCGTGAAGAAGTCAGAACCTATCTCGAGGAGAATGACACCGCGAATACTGTGGAGTTATTCGATCATCTGAACGGTAGGTTCCGCTGGGGTGCCACCATGAATCAGGTTGGTAACATCCTCGCTAAGGATTCTAGATTCTCCAAGATTGGCCATGTCCGCGGACGTTTCAGAGGTAGCACCTACACCGTCTGCGTCTGGGGCCTGTCCCAGCAAGCCACACAGGCCGTAGTCTAGAGGGGAAGGAATCAAGGCCGGATGGCTACGAGTAGAGTCGTGAGCCGCAGTTCCCTTGGATCTTGGATAATCCTGTTCAGAGCAGGAAACTCGACCACCGGGGCGCTCGGAGTTTTCTTGGGTGTCATGCTAGCTTTAGGCGGTCTGCCTAGTGGCGATTTAGCTACAATATCCATATTACAGGTCACTTCAGTGTGGTCGTTCATGTGCTCATGGAATGCACTTAACGATTATCTAGACCTAGAAATTGACAAGGTGAATAGGCCGAACAGACCTCTGCCTTCGGGTCAGATCTCTGTCAGTGCCGCTAGGAAAGGAATTTCTGCGATGATGGCTATTTCGGTACTCTCCATAACGGGAGCGATGAGTATTGCAATGGACCTCAGAGGCGGCTTGGAAGACTGGTACCCGGCCTTGCTAATTTGGATTGCCGCCCTTTTCCTACTTGTCAACTACGAGGCTTCCGGTGACTATAGCCTACGCTTGAAAGACAGAGGTCTACCTGGAAATCTGGCAATCAGTCTGTCTGTTGGCATGGTAGTATTGTTTGGAGCAGCCGGTGTGTTTGAGCCGTATAGCGAGAGAGCATGGTCCATTTTCTTTGTCGCCGTGCTGTATAACTTAGCCCGTGAGATCGTCAAGGACATAGAAGATATGGAAGGAGATGAGGGCAGGAATACATATGCTATGAGAGTAGGTCCTCAGAAGGCTAGAACGGTGGCTTGGATTTTACTCATATTCACTCTAATCTCAATTTTACTCCCCTTCGGAATAGGTATATTCCCTGAACTTCATCTAATTGCGGTAATCCCCGCAGTCGTTCTGTTACTGATGGTTAAGCCCAAACTGATGATTGCCGAAGACAGAGCAGCTCAGATGCTAATCAAGAAATCGATGTACCTAGCACTGGCAGCATTACTAGCCAGTTCACTAATGGGATAATCAGGCCAACTCACGAAATGTGTGCCAGGCATCTTCGTTGCACAGCAGAGTGAGCAGAGACATCTGAGCCCACATTCGATTCTCAGCTTGATCGAGAACCACACTATTCTGTGAGTCGATGACGCCGTCAGTGACCTCTTCGCCTCGATGTGCAGGAAGACAGTGCATGAACAGGTAATTGGGTTCGGCATGAGCCACTAAATCCTCATTCACCTGGAAACCGTCGAATGCCTCGAACTTACCCTCCACATGCTCTTCACCCATTGAGACGAAGATATCAGTGTAGATTACCCCTGCACCAGTCACTGCCTCAATCGGGTTGTTCGAGCCCGAGATGCTGGCACCCGTTCTAGAAGCAATCTCACTAGCTCTATGCATGACTTCCTCGTCGGGCTCAAATCCCCTTGGAGTGGCATATTTGACATCTTTACCGAGACAGACAGATGCGAGCAACAAATCGTGGAACACATTATTCCCGTCACCAACCCATGCGATATGGCCAGTGACAGACTCTCCATGTTCGACCACTGTCATCAGATCGGCTGCTGCTTGGCAGGGGTGATGAAGGTCGGATAGTGCATTGATTACAGGCACAGTAGCATGTCGCGCTAACTCCTCAGCATCAGCGTGATCGAAGCACCTGTATGTGATGCCATCTAAGAATCGCGATAGTACAGCAGCGGTGTCAGCTATTGACTCACTTTTCCCGAGTTGAATATCGTTTGAGAGAAGTGTCAAGGGTTGTCCACCGAGCCTGCTAACACCAACTTCGAAGGACACTCTGGTCCTAGTCGATGGCTTCTCGTAGATTGATCCAATTGACATCCCATCTAGAGGCTTGAAGTCCCTTGCCAACTCACCGCCGCGCTTGAACGCTATCGCCCAGTCGATTATGTCGCCCAACTCATCGGCTAGGTCATCTATTGCCATCAGATTTCGCTTGTCAACCTCGCTCATGCTCTATGTCTCCTGCAAATCCATCCCGTGAATCGGCCATCCCACCGAACACGGTCTGCGCAAACGAAAGTACATCGGCCAATCCATCTTCGTACTCGCTGGATAGTGGAATTAGGCCCGGCTGAATTGATGCGTGTTGCATCATCCTAAGCTGACCAATAGCAAACTCGGCCCTCTGGCTACCAGATTGAGCATCCAGAGCCTGTTGAGCAGATTCTTCGTACAGTGCTGCTTCTAGAATATCGAGGTTATCTCCCCATTCCATTATCTTCTCCAACACCTCAGGCTCCAGTAAGTCGGATTTTGAGAGGAAGTTGGCGGTTGGTAGACCAAGTCTGAAATGTACGATTGATGAGAGCAGCATCTGAGATACGAATCCACTAGGGGTCTGTGATAGCATCGGATCAAACAGGAATATCAGACATGCCCTGCCTTGGCCGATGACATCTACTAGGTGACTCGAGGCCTCCCTGAAAGCAAATAATTCGACCTGCCCAGGAGTGTCTACAATCAGCATATCACACGACAACCCTTCAATCGACTCAAACACATCGTCCGCCTGAGAGGCAACGAGATCAGCTGCTAGAATTTGGGCTCCATTAGGGCCTAGGTCGTACTCATCCATTACATCCGATAGAGAAACAAGCTCCCTGACATCAAATTCAGGATCGTAGTGGACTCTCTCAGCCCCCGGATCAAGGTTGATAGCAAGAACATCGACTTCAAGAAACCTCGACCATCTCTGGAACGCAGTCACGAGCGAACTCTTCCCGGCGCCCGCCGTGCCTACGACGAACAAGACCGGCGGCGTAGTCCCGTCTTGACTGCTCACGCCCCCGCGCCATGGCGAGAGAACTTGAATCATTCGTGAGCACTATATTAGACTCGATTGTACACAAGCAACGGTTATACCACTCCAAGTATCGTCGAAGTCTACCAATGGAGCCGAAGCATGTCGGAAGACCCTCCCCCCCTCCCTCCTGGATTCCCCGCACCCCCTCCTCCTCCCCCTCCGGGGTTTGAAGAGGACGAGGAAGAGGCCGTGGAGGAATCTTCTCTTGACCAAGAGACTCCCCCTCCTCCTCCCCCTCCTGAATTCATGGAAATCGAGGATAGGGCGATTAACGAGGACGAAGATCCCGGAGAAGAAGAAATCCATGAACAAGCTAGCAGTCCAGAACTCCCTGAAAGTCGACAAATGGATGCTCACAAACCACCACTGGACTCGGAAATTGAGATAGATTCTCTAGCAGACTCTCTCGCGGCTCTAGGAGACTCAGCCCCCGGTTCTACTGAGCCAGAGATCGATTGGTCCGATAGTGGACCCAAGTTCCCTCAACAGGCCGAGGATGAACAATCTACGGATTCCATGTCCACTCCGATTGTCACACCTACTTCGCACCCTTATCTCAGGTCAGCTACCGAGATAGATGCCATTCCCGGCGATAAACTACATGCAACTCTCAGCGAAATTGAGGAGTCTACTCTGAATCCCAATGGCTCGATCCACCGTCAGTCAATTGAGGGCGAGTTGATACTTAGAAACTCGAGCAAGAAGCACCGAGCGTGGGACATAGAGGTTCTACTGACTTCTACTGATTCAACAGATATTGGCGGCAGATCAGTCTCCGTGAGAGAGTTGGAGGCTTCTGAAGAGACAGTCATCCCCTATTCTGCGAGCGGCCCGACAATGCTTGTAATGAGGGAGATTATTGACACGAACCCAGAGAGGGACCAAGAGGACAGCCAATCTCTCGTTTTCTCTGAAGATAACCAAGAGATTGAAGTCCATATAGAAGTCCAAAACTCATCCTCAGTGCCCCTATTTGATGTCGAGGTATCTAGGGCCTTCCCCGAGAACTTTGAGATTCCAGAGGGCCAACAGTACAGTGTTTCTGAATCGAATGTATTGTGGGACATCGGTAGGCTTGCTGCCGGAGAGAGCAGAAAACTCTCACTCATCCCCCGTGTCCTGACTCAGGGAGTCGAGAAATTCTCCGCAGGAATATCTTCTGCGATATACAGCTCTGAATCCACAGTTTCAAGAGCCCAGTTCGATAGAGTATCGGCCTCTACTTTACACATGATGAGAGTAGACAAGGTCGAGGACGACCGTCCCGGCATATGGCACTGCAAATCTGTTTTCGAGAACCGTTCTTCGTTCGTCGTGACGCTTTCGGGAGTCACTGTGTGGCTTTCGGGAAGTGAACAGCCTATTCTCGATGTTTCCGATATGAGACAGGATGTCCCTCCTGAGGGAAGTTGGAGCTCGATGGAGAAGAGGGTCGAATCAGACACACCCAGTTTCACTCATGAGTTCCGATCTTCTATCCTGCCTAGGGTTTCAGTTTCATCAAATGGCTCAATTAGACTCAAGGAGCAGGAACTCACAGTCTTGGAGGCAAAACTCAACAAGCAGTATGACAAGTCTAGAATCAAATCATTCATCCCTGCTGACATCGAGGCCTCAATCACTGTTGAGAACACTGGTTCGGCACCAATCAATGTTATGAGGCTGTTAGATGATGTCCCTGGCATCTTCTCCCCTCCTTCCGAGTCAGATGTCAGCATCGACATTGAGGGCACGGATCTAACAGATGAGCAGTACACCATCGAGGTAATCGAAGGTATCCAGTTGGAGGAGAGGATGACCTCACCCGACGGAAAAGGCAACAGCCTCAGGATTACTGTAGGAACATCTGCCCCACTCGGTTTGCAACCAGGCAAGAAGATGGTGCTAAGTTACCCTCTGCATGCACCGGATCCGTCCAATTCCAACAAGATTCTGGCCGCCCCTGTCAGACTCGATTTCGGCTCTGAGAAGTTTGGTCCTGTAGGAACTCGAAATGTCGCCAGACCTCCACAGATTGAGGTAGTCCATAGGCGCCGTAATATCAGCACCGGCAAAGAGGTATTTCCCGCGGGAAATCCCGGCAGATACGAAGTCCTCCTGATGTTCATCAACAACTCCGATAGCGCTCTTGAGGGCCTATCTTTGCATGATGTTGTACCGGGTACATTCTCGATAGAGAAATCATCTGTGCGCTCATCCATCGGCGGCCATCGAGACACATCGATGACAAAAGAATCCGCTCCTGAGGGGACTCATGTGGAATGGCCGATAGGCAGAATCGAGAAGGGGGAGAGGATTGAGGTGACATATGTCATACAAGGAGATCCGGAATCGGAGTACAAGGTCTCAGACGCACAGGACTTCCACGGGGCAACTTTCGGAGATGAGGTTGACGAGGAACCGAATCTGCCGAAATGGATCGAGATTGAGGAGGAGCCAGAACCCGAGCCAGAACCCGAGCCAGAACCCGAGCCAGAACCCGAGCCAGAACCTGAGCCAGAACCCGAGCCAGAACCCGAGCCAGAACCCGAGCCAGAACCAGAAGGTGAGAAGTGTCCAATCTGTGGCAACGAGGCAGAAGTAGGTGCCTCAATCTGCGTGGTCTGTAGCTATTCTTTCTGAATCGTATCGCTTGGACGCCTATGGCGTCCACCGAAGTATTCATCCTATTCACTCTTGACGCGGACTCATGGCACAACCATCGGGAGGCGATTCCCAAACAGAGGCAATGTCCTCGATGATGATGCCGATGCTCGTCTTGCTTCTTGTCATGATGATACTGATGTTTGTCCCCGGCCTGAGGGTACTTCTAGCAGATAGTGCCGGCCTTGCAATCGAGCCGCTTCTACCCTTCCATGAGCAGTATTTCGTTCCAACAGTATTCATTGTCGGTACCAGTATCATGGTGGTCAACACAGTCATCCGATCTTTTTTCATCGACCCTATCAAGCAGGCTCACTTCAGTCACAGGCAGCGGCAGGTCGGCAAGCAACTGCGAGAGGCGCAGATGGCTAGGGACACAGCCAGAGTCGAGAAGATGCAGAAGTTGCAGATGGAGATGATGCCGGAGCAGATGGCGATGCAATCAGCAATGATGAGGCCGATGATGTTCACAATAGTATTCATCATCGCCATTTTCAGTTGGATGGCGAGCCAAGTCGAGACCTTCAGAGTCTCCTTCGTCAGCCTTCCTTGGCTACCGATGTGGTCGTTCAATGAGAGAATCCTATGGATTTTCCCGGCTTGGATAGCTACCTACATCACAATGAGTGCCCCCTTCTCGAGAATCATCGATCGCCACCTGAAGATTCTCCGTTACAGAAGCCATCCCGTCGTCCTAGCCGCAAATCCTCTTCCGGAGCCCTTGATGCATCTAATCAAGGAAGACAAGCCGTCAAGCACTTCCAACGAGAGGAGGTCGAGAAGAGCTCAGAGGAGAAGAGACGGACCGAGGAAGAGAGGTCAACAGGAAGAATCTGCAAAGCCCAAGGGAGGCAACCAGCACACATCCGCCCCTAGAGTTGGGACCATTTGCCCAGTTTGTTCGACCGACATGATTTCGAGAAGCCAGAGTGGTAGCTTGAGATGCGATGTTTGCCGCCACGAGTGGAGGTGAAAATGCTCAGAATCACCGTAAGTGGTCCGCCTGGCAGCGGGACATCAACTCTGGTGGATAAAATCTGCCAGAGCAGGAATTGGTCATCACTTAATGGTGGAGATATATTCCGTGCAGAAGCATCCCAAAGGGGCCTGTCAGTAGTGGATTTCAGCGCACTGTGCAAACAGGATTTGGATGTCGACAGGGCCCTAGATGCCAAGTTAAAGGAGATTATCTCAAGTTCAGACTCGCCTGAAGTGGTAGAGAGTCGATTGTGCGGCTGGTGGGCGCATCAGTTGAGTCTCGACTGCCTTAGAGTCTGGATCTCGGTGTCCGATAAGGAGAGGGCCAGAAGGATTCATACCAGAGAAGGGGGAGAATATATGGAAAGATTGACGGAGTCCAAACAGAGGCAGGCTGACGACAATCAGAGGTACATGGAGCTCTATGGAATCGATATGGCTGACTTGACTCCCTACAATCTGATTATCGATGCAGACGAAATCGATGCTGACGAGGTATTCCGTCTGGTTTCTGATGAACTTGGAGGCTAATATGGACGAGCCTAGTTATTGGGAACTCTCTGAGTCTGTGACGAATGCTGATTTCGGTTGTATACCCGAGGAACGACCTTTGGAACAACTGCTGAAATCAGGGGTGATTGTTGTTGAGAAGCCACGGGGACCTACTAGCCATCAACTTACAGCTTGGGCTAGAGACTTGCTAGGAATCAGCAAGATTGGACACGGCGGCACTCTAGATCCATTCGCGACCGGATTACTAACCCTGCTTCTAGGCAAGGCAACTCGTCTTACCGACATTGTGCTGAGGGGGGACAAGACATATGCAGGCGTGTTGAGATTCGGCAGGCCGGTCGATGAGTTGGAACTAGAGGAACTACTGTCCAAACTTGAAGGAGTGATTTACAATGTCCCTCCTCTGGAGTCGGCAGTGAAGATACAAGTCAGAACGCGGACCATCCAATCTCTTAGAGTGATAGAAGTGGACTCAGATTCCAAGATTGCCGCTTTCGAACTATCTTGTAGTGCAGGCACCTATGTGAGGACTCTCGCAAAAGACATTGGTTTACTATTGGGGACCAGTTGTGAATTGACAGAACTGCATAGGAGCCATACAGGTTCCTTCTCCCAAGAAATGGCTTGCACGATGCAGCAACTGGCAGATGCTGCATTCCTGTATCATGAGCACGGCGAAGATGGAGCCCTGAGGAAACTAATCTCGCCCGTCGAGTCTCTCTTGAGTAGACTACCACTAATCACCATCAAGGATGGGGCTGCCGCAGCACTCTCACACGGAGCCCCTCTAGCAAGGCCGGGAGTCATTAGTGCTCAGAAGGGAGTATCTGAGGGAACTGCAGTGCAATTGAGAACAGTCAAGGGCGAGGCTGTCTCCGTGGCGATGATGAAGGTCGATTCAGATTCTCTCAGCGACATGTCAGCAGGAGAAGTAGCTGTCGCGAAATCGGTTCTAATGGAGCCTGGGACATACCCACAGAGTTGGTCTAAGGAGTAGAGCTAGTTCAGCTCGTGCTCTTCGTATACCCACTCGTCGGTCTCTAGACGAATCTTCAACTTCATCATAATTACACACACCACTGCACGGGCCTAGACTCGCTCAGTATCACTGTTCGAACTCGTGACTGGTATAATGATTCCCCGAAAATGCCCGATTATCGGCCAACGGTATGTCTGCATACTAGAGAACCGACTACTTTCGGTGCTCGAATGGCTTACTCACCCTGCCCGGGCCGAAGTACAGTGCAGTGAGTGAAATCAGAACTAGACCAACTGCTAGGAATAATATCGCAGGTCCGCGCTCAATCGAGTCGATTATGCCTTCATCCTCATCAGTATTGGATATAGGCACAGAGACCGAACCCTCGTTGTTATCTTCTGATGACTCATCGATAGAACCCGTCGCATCTGCGAATACCTCGAACGAGACTTGACTCCCGCTGTTGGGTACCTGTGCATCGCAAACTGCGATACCTAACTCACCCGGAGCTATGCTGTCAATCATCACCGTTCCAATCAGAACTCCTTCGACACGGCACTTCACATCCACGGCATCAGCAGTTTCAGGGCCTAAGTTCCTGACATGAGAATGAACTTCTACAACATCTCCGCGCTCAACTTGCGAGACTCTAGTTCCATCCTTCCAGACTTCTACCATCTCAATGGTTAGATCTGGTTTGGCAGATACTATCACTTCAATAGCCTGGGTAACACTCTGCTCACCATCACTAACAGTAACTTCCACCATATGATTTCCTTTACTCACAGGGGTCATCACTAGATCGTTCACAGAGTCGAAGGTGGCCCATGACCTGCTGGCTTGCAGGTCTAGGGTATCAGAATCCACATCCGAGACTTCGAGATCGACGACCATTGTCTCTCCCAATTCTATGTATACAGTTACAGGCAGTCCTTCGAGGATAGGGGCATCATTCACGGAATTGACATCTACTGTAAATGAATCAGACCATTTATTGCCCATAAAATCCATCACTTCCACCGTGATTATGGAACTCCCAGAAGCATCCTTGACTGGTTGGATTCTGACATATTGCTCGACTATACTGGCCTCGATTACTCCTGAATCACTACTGGAAGCACTAATCAACAAGTCTCCGGGAGAAGTATTGTCGTCCTGACACCTAGCGTCCATTGGAAGATGTACTCCGGGCTCATCTTCGTTAAATGACATGTCATCTAGGTCAAAGCACTCCGGATCATAATCCCAGTATACTTCGAAAGCGCCACTTATTGACATCTCCTCGATATGCACCACAGTCGTCTCAGCGGTGCCGTTTGAAGACCACTGGAACCTGCTCGCCACTCCTACTTGTAACTCATCTCCTGCCCCGGGCAGAGCGTATCCAACGGGTACATCAACTTGGAACTCCCCTTTGTCAACAGAGATACTCGTAACCAATTCGTTGCCAATGGCGAAACGGATGTAACTAGTCTCTGCCAACCCTGAGATGTCCCCACTTACACTGCCACGAACAATTAGCCGAGGGTCATTCACATCCACTCTGGCTCCCGAAACACATCCATCATGAATTTCTATTCTGATACTCTGCCCAAATCCCATATCTTGAACCAATTCTCCCGGTTGCTTCTCAACAAAGTCCCCTTCAAGTCCAGAATGTACCCAGATTGTATGATTTCCAGTGCCATATACATGGATTCTACCGAGTCCCTGGAGAGGAGGATTATCAACAAAGAAACTCCAGAAACCCGAAGCAGGACTAGTTGGAATCAGACCGCAACTCTCGGTACTCAAGCCAGCGATTTCACCATCGTAAGGGCCAAAGTCTAGTACTGGCGAATTGGCTTCGAGTACCGAAGTGACAGCCTTGACAGTCTCAAAAGAGTACCAAGGCTGATGGTACTTCACTCTCAGGCCCACTGCATCAACCCTGACCTCCGAATCATCCGAACCAGAATTGTCAGAGACATAATCTATAGTGAATTGAGTATCCTCAAGATCATTCCAGTCAGGTGAAACTAATCCATCCAGCGGTAGTGCTACTGGATTAGAGATTCGATGTATTGGCCCTAGGGTGCGAGCATAGGTCGTCACCAACTGATCCGTTCCGTGGTTCTGTAGGATTACTCTGACAGAATCCTGATTGAGTACATCTGGAATCGAGAAATGCAAGACCATTGAGACATTCGCTACTATCATTCCGTGGAGGCCAGAGAAATCGTAGCCGCCCATGGTTATGTTTGGCCCCTTTGACCATGTGTAGAATGTATCTGACTCCCCTAGGGTTGAGTTGGAGCCAGTCGGACTCAAGGTAGCCCAAGAAGTGGTTTGAGCGAAGTTATCTGGTCTGTCGTGGGTGAATGAAAGCTCATCATCGGCAACCATGCCTACCGAATGCTCTGCCGAATCCTGTGTGAACCCAGAAGTGCTGCTGATTTCCCAAAGTTCTGGTTCAGAGAAGTCTCCCGCCTCGAGCAACTGAAATCCCTCGGCTCCGATGACCGTATCGCCCCCTGCAATAGGTGCGGCCTGTGCCATGCACAACATGAGAAAGGATGCCAAAATCGCTCTAATAGCAGTCCCCATGGCACACAACGATGGAGGGCACCGCTTCAATCCGTTGGTCCCGTAAGTCGCCCGGGGCCCCGGTACTGTTGATAAACAGGGAATGGCCCCTAGTCCTGCATACGGCTGTGATGGTGTAGCGGTTAGCACGGTGGGTTGTGGTCCCGCCGGCCCGGGTTCGAGTCCCGGTCACGGCCCCACTTAATCTCCACCGTTTAGGCTATCTGAATCTATGTCATGACCCATTCTGTCGACCTTGGTAATGAGGTAATCACGATTCTCTCTCCCTACTCCAACAATGATTGGCATCCTCTCGACGATGTTGATTCCCAATTCCTGCAACTGTAGAATCTTGTCGGGATTGTTAGTGAGCAGACAGACATTCTCCACCTTCAGCGATGATAGTATCTCCGAGGCCACCCGATAGTCCCTGTTATCGACAGGATGCCCAAGCATGAGGTTGGCATCTAGAGTGTCAGCTCCTCTGTCTTGTAGGTTGTATGCCTGTATCTTGGCATGAAGACCAATCCCGCGACCCTCTTGTCTGAGGTAAACAATGCAGCCCCATCCGACTTCCTGAATCTGCCTCATAGCCGCATCCAACTGGGCCCCACAATCGCACCTAAGGCTCTGCAATGCATCGCCTGTCAAACATTCGGAATGGACCCTAACTAGAACTGGATCAGGGCCAGACATGTCACCCAGAGTCATAGCTACATGGTCGAAACCTGTGCTTTCCTCATGAAAAACACGGATTCTAAAGTCTCCATGAGGAGTCGGTAGACGGGCTTCAGCAGGAATATCGCCCAGTTCGCTGATATCTACAGCGCTCGTCATGATTCCGCGAGTTTCTCCATGCCTTTGAATGGTATCCCGAATTAATTTACTTGCGAATCCTGAATCCATACTCTCCTGCTTCCTCTTCCACACCCAAGAGTTGTAGTCCCATGCGATTGCAAAGGGCAGGGATGTCATGCAAAGTCTCCGGGTCATCACATAGAACGAATATCTCTGTACCGCTGGTGGCCGATTGAAACGCTCTACGAGTCTCATGAACTGGAATTGGGCACATGAAGCCGACTAGATTGAGAGTGATGACGGACTCCTCCGACATTCCAACACCTAGGGGCCAACAATCTTTGCACTCAGGGACAAACCATTGAACTCTCTGGCCTTGATTACATCCATGACATACGCTACTTTGTCGACATGAATTTCCACATCAGTTTCTTCATCATTCTGGAGAATCTCACCAATGGCTATGTCCGGTACTCGAGCCTGCTCGATAATCCAATCAGCCAAATCTCTCTTGCTGTAATCGCCCTTCCCTAATGGAACTCTAACCTTGACCATTCCAAAGATATCTGAGACTTCATCCCAGTCTTCTCTCTTGCCAATGGGGTCCCGATTCATTCCCTCTGGGAGAGAGGGCGCCTCAGTGAACTCAATTGATAGGCTCCAAGTTGACGAGATTTTCTCAATCTGAGAAGTCTCTTCGCGTGTTACAAAGCTCCATGCGACGCCCTTCCTACCCATCCTGCCAGTACGTCCGATACGATGTACATAGGTCTCAGTATCAACTGGCAAGTCGTAATTAACGACATGAGTGATACCGTCGACATCGAGCCCCCTCGCAGCGACATCGGTAGCCACCAGAATCTCCTCTCCTCCTTGCTTGAAAGAGTCGATGACCTTCTCTCTCTTGTTCTGCGATAGGTCACCATGCAAACCGGTGGCTCGGATTCTGAACTTACCCAATCTCTCAGTGAGGATTTCCACCATCCGCTTGGTGTTGGCGAATATCAGCATCTGATCGCCATCTTTCATGTTACAGATGATTCTACCTAGAGCCCAGAGTTTGTTCATCCTACCTATGTGAATCGCATATTGGTCAATCTCAGGAATCTCTACCTCCATGTCATCACTCATGATGTGGACTGGATCGGTCATGAACTCCTCTGACGCATCCAGTACTTCTTCAGGGAAAGTGGCGCTAAACAGTAGTGTTTGCTGGCGAGAGGATGATTTCTCAAGAATCCACAACACATCAGGGAAGAATCCCATATCTAGCATCCTATCAGCTTCATCGAGACAGAATATCGAAATTCGCTCCAAGTCCAGATGCCCCCGCTTGGTCATGTCGATGACTCTTCCAGGCGTGCCGACTACGATGTCGCAACCCTTACTCAACTTCTTGGCCTGCTTCTCTAAGTCAGTGCCACCGTACACGGTCTGAATCGATAATCCCTTACTTCCTTGTAGTGACTCCATCTCTCGGGCGACTTGAACCGCCAATTCACGAGTAGGGCACAGGACGATTGCCTGAGGGTGACCCAATGGTTCACACGACTCAAGTATTGGTATACCGAAGGCACCAGTCTTGCCAGAACCAGTCTTGGCCTGACCGACGACATCCAATCCTTTCCGGGCTGGAGGAATCGCCTCTCGTTGAATCTCAGTGGGTTTCTCCCAACCGTTGGATGAAATGCCCTTGGCAATTGAGGACTCTAGGCCCCATGAGGAGAAATCAAATTGCGATGAAGTCATCTTATCGCCTCAGAAGGTCTCGGATTCGGAGATTTCCTTCTGCAGTTCGCCCATCCAGTATCTTTTGCAGTTCTCCTTGGTCAAGAACTGATCCTTGCTTGAGAAGCTGTGATTGAAATGGTTGTCAACAGCAGAAGCAAACTGCCCCTTCTGCCTCTTGTGGAACTTCTGTAGAACATGCTGGCGCATATATTGCCTGAATCTGATTGACTTACTGCGATTAATTCCCTTGGGTGTCACGCCATCCCAGAGGTCATCGAATCGCTTCCCCTTATCGTCGAACTCATCGCTCATGGTCAATCCTCGCTGTGCGGCCGACCCGACTTCTGTTTATCATGTTCACGCCTGAGTGGCGCTTCACCGCTATGCGGTGCCCCGTCTACAGTTTCACCCTCAACTTTGTCTAGGGGCGCAAGGAATCGATTCTTCTCTTCCTCTGTGCCTACTATTTCGACATCCCTTGCTAAGGATGCTAGTCGGCGTCTGAGTTCCGGCTTGGTTTCTTGACGGAGCAACTCAGCAGCTGCATTCCTCAAGTCCTCCCCTGTCATAATTACTGAGAGGTGATCTATACACGCTTTTCTAAGGTTATAGTCCCTGCTTCTAGCCCCGTCAACAATCATCTTACTAACTCTCGGATTCCGCATGTCAAGTCGTTTCAAGGCCCGAATGACTGACTTCCTGACTCCTGAATCTTCATCCTGCATTGCGGCTTCTATCAGAATGGTCGCAATCGCAGGCTCTGCATTGGCCAATTGGACTAGCGTATTGGCAGCGTTTCTCCTGACTTGAGGATCTTCGTCCTCCAAAGACCATCCCACTAAATCCCAGCCAGCAGAGCCGGAACGCGTGGAAATGATTCTGAGAATCTTCGACCCCCTTCTCCTGAGATCTCGATCTTCCTCACGAATCAACTCGTCTAGATGCAGGCATCCTGCCTCAGGCCAACTCTCAGCGGTTAACTTGAGCGCCTCGAAGGCATTCTTGCGATGATTGCTCTCGGGCCTCCTCAACTCTCTTCTGAGTATTTCCTCGCAACCGGATGGGAACACAGGCGCAACCCTGGTCAGACATACTCTTGCGGCTTCGGTGACTTCGTGATGATCATCCAGCAATCTGTCCGCTAGGCACTGGAGTAGTCCCTCATGCCGCTTGATGGCCAAAGGTGGAAGCCCTCTGAGAGCCGCCACCCTGATTGCCTCGTCGTCATCATCTAGACAATCAAGAAGTACACTGTGCGCTTCATCGAGTCTACTATCTAATACGACATGAAGGGCATGTATCGCATCTCCTCTGACAGCGAAAGAACCTCCTTTGCCACGAGGAATCTCGACGCTTGAGATGTCCCCTCTAGCGAGAGGAATCACCTCATGCTTCGGAATCCTCTCCCAAACTCCCTCCGCGGGCAGCAAGCCTTGGATATTGATGTCCAAGGAAGAGCCCGAGGAACCTATCTTCTTCCATGTCCGCGGGTCCCTAGCAACGTATCTCCGCGCCATCAGTCTCGGCCCCCGATATCGCCCTGTCTCTTGAATCAGTTGCCAAACTGCTCAATCACAGAGGGATAAGCATCAAGCATATCACAGTAATCACGGAATGATAATCATGGTTGATGGACACTATCTCGAAGTCGGCCGTCTTCTGTACTCAGCACTGTTCGACTCTCCTAAACAGTCTGCTACCCGAGATACCCTATCCAGAATTTGGTCACTTGAGTTGCAGTGGTTTACACCCGAGGAATCGATGTCAATAATCGGACACCTGTGCTCAACTGGCTGGCTGATCGATAATGCAGACATGATCTCGCCCGCCTACGGATTTGTGCTTTCTAGGCCACCCCTAGGATGGAGGCCACTTCCAAACAGTATTCTATCTGTTCCGGAATTGGTGTTAGAAGAACAACTCGTAGAGAAACAGCCATCTGAACCCAATCCAATACAAAGATCACCCGAGCCAAAGATATCTGACCCTGAAAGGAACAATCTGCCACTGGATAGGGCCGAGGGTTCCATACCTTCTCTAATTGAAATCATCTCCACCAGTTCGGGCTTGCAAAACAAGGAGGTACTGCGTCGAGCTCAGCGTAAACGTAGGGCACTAGGACCAGTTACTCTCTGGATGGCTCTAGCACTCGTGGCTAGGGAACAGGGCCTAGACATGAATGGAGTAGTCTCTGCAATTGATCTCAAATCAGACTAGTATCCATTGCCACTGCGGAACTCGGCAGCTAGTAGCCCTGGGAGTACGAGTAGAGCCATCACTAACGAGAATAGAACAGATATTGAACTGACAACCCCGAAGTCCTGAATCACCGGAATCGGCGAGAGGAGTAGGACCATAAATCCGCAAATCGTCGTACCAGCAGATAGCAACAATGCAGTTCCTGTGGTCGAGTACATGTCCCTCATGGCCTCCCATGTCCTCATTCCCGAGTTCCGATTCGCCTCTATCCTCCTCCAGACATGAATCGAGTAGTCAATCCCCAGACCTATGGTTAGCGCAGTAATCATAATTGTGAGGACATTCCAGTTAATCCCAAGCATCGCCATTGCTCCAACAACCCACGCTCCCGCAAGGCCGACTGGTAGAATCACCACCAATGACTGCCCTAGGCGACGAGTTAGCAAGACTAGGACCAGTATTGAAACGAACAGGCTGATGATTGTTGATTCAACCTGTGAGATAACTAATCCCGATAGTACATTGTTGAGGACAATCACATCTCCAGTAACATGAACCTGCCCTCCAACTAAACCGTCTTCTTCTATCAACTGAGCCTGCTTGGTAAAGACATCAGAGACCTCTTGAGCCTCCTCACTGTTGCTGACTAGAACATCCACTCTCATTCTCAGATACTTGATTGCAGACTCGTCTTCAGTCAGAGCCACATGCATACTGGTTCTTTCCGACCATGAAACCCCTCTCAATGGATCGCCGATACTATCATTGTTCAACAGAGACGAGACAGCGGCTGAGATATCACCTTCAACAAAGTCTCCTGTGAGATCCAAGCCCCCGTCAAAGATGTCCAAGTGATACGCCTCCCCGAAAGCGGGGTCGTTTTCCACAGCATCACGCAATATCGTGTATAGGCCATCATAGGATGGACGCTGAGAACCTGAGTTAGGGTTGACGACCTCAGGTAAGGTGGAGATTCTGCCGTCCAATCTCCATAACCCTCTCAAAAGATCCCTTTCGCCTCCTGCGAGAGAGTCACCCCCGTCGTTCGGCTCAATCAAGAGTATGACCGATTTCCAAGCTGCAGCATCATAAGAGTCGTAAATATCATTTCTGACTTCCACGATATCCATGCCCTCCTCAGAGAGGAAGTCGGTGAGTTCGAAACTGGTATCCAACTCTCTAATCGCAACTATGACCGAACCCATGGTAATCATGGCAACAATTAGTAACACTCTGGCAGTATTTCTCCTCTGGAAACGCGTGGACATATCGGCCAGACTATCTAGCCTCAAGCCTCTGTGATGCATTTCTCCAGCACGCTTCTCGACTACGACATGTACCGCACCTACTGTGATGGTGCTGGCAACGAAAGCCGAGACCACACCTAGAGCTAATGTGAATCCGAATGTCCTGAGTGGGGGCAATTCCGAGAAGGTGTTGGCTAGGAAAGCGAACACAGTTGTGACTACTGCTAGTGAAAGGGCCAGTCGCAACACAGAGATTGATTCAACCCATGCCTTGGCTGCGCTCTCCGAGCGATTCTTAGCCGACTCATAGGCTCTTTGAAGGTGGATAGAGTAATCTATTCCTAATCCTAGAACGACGGGGGCCACAGCTACTTCGAGGACTGAGAGTCGCATACCCAATAGAGTAACTATGCCGTAGGTCCATACCAACGCTGCTGAGAGTCCCATTAGTGGGGCTGCCACCATCATGAAAGAGCGAAAGGCCAAGGCCAGTAGTGCCACTACAACGAGAACTGCGATTAGCAGCAACCAAACTAGATTTTCCATTGTTGATTCGTTGATATCGTGACTAATCAGATCATCAGAAATCACACCGTAACTCAATACACCCCCTGAGTCACTCAACAGGTCTCTTATTCCGGCCGACAAATCTCGCCTGTTCTCGTTGCTAATGTCGCCACTAATCTCGATCACCCACATTGTGCTTGATGCCACTGGAGTAGGGTTACCCTCGCCACTATCCAACCACTCGCATACTGGTTCGTAATCGAAGTTCGTATGCAACATAGCAGAGGCTGCGAAAGACGCCGAAGCAATTGCCTGATCGTTTCCGATAGCGTCGGCACACTCTTCTCCATCTGAGACTGCACCTAATAGTTCGGTCCAATCGGAGAACTGAGAGAGGCCCCTAGCCTGCTCGTCTCTCTCACTCAGGGCTGTTTCGATTATGCCTGCAGCATTGAGGTGAGAGATGATGAATCCGCCATTCTCATTCGCATACTCTTCAACTCTATCGAGATCAATAGAGAGTTGTTGCAACGCCGCAAGCTCTAGAACATTACACGACAAATCCTCACAAGCGTTCCCTCCATCAGATGATTCGCTGAAGGGCCTTACATCGATGTATAGGAGATGGGGAGTGGCTCCCATCTCCTCGCTGATTCTATCCTCGGCCGAATCAGAATCGGATTCTGGCGCAAATGAGGATATCTCGGTAGTGAATCCAGGGAAATCAATCAGCACCTGCGTCATCATAGCAGTAAACAGCACACTCAAGACAACTATGGCCATTGAGGACTTCTCGAACAGCCGCTCAAGGGCCTCCGAGGATGCTAATCCCCCGGTCATGCGGCCCCCAATCGACCCCTATCTATAACTTAGGCTCCGTTTGGACCCCGAAGGGTCCAACATAAAGATGAAAGCACTCAAAAGGGAGCGTCCGGTCGCGCGGCTGACATGCCAATCAAGGTGCTACAAAACGAAGGACGCGAACTTAGACTACGTATGTCGGGACAGGACCACACAGCTCTGCAGTTATTCCGCTCAAGACTCAACTCCAGCAAGGATGTTGAGTATTCCAACTACTTCCAG
>Ga0114933_10000182_pt1 | contig 76028 bp, 65 predicted proteins | sample 4SBtaG_FD_89691 | JGI IMG/M metagenome (GOLD analysis project Ga0114933, IMG submission 89691) | Deep subsurface microbial communities from Kolumbo volcano to uncover new lineages of life (NeLLi) - 4SBTROV12_W25 metaG | ecosystem: Environmental > Aquatic > Marine > Volcanic | place: Kolumbo...
AGGATCCTGGGTCAGTGAAGTTATACTATGCAGTTGGTGGTGTTTGGTCATTTTTTTCCAGGATTGACCACCATCCTCAGATCGCCATATTCCACCGGAAACTCCACCGGCTAAAAGCGTCTTGGGATCATTTTTATCGATCACAACACCACGGGTGCGTCCCCCCACATTGTACGGGCCGCGCAGAGTCCAATCCAAGTCCGTCTCACCAGCCCCGGACCGTTCAAGTATGCCGGGGAATCTATTATTTTTGGGCAGGGACTTTGCAAATTTATATGAACGTGAACGAATTCCGTCTGGAATTTTATCGGTGATTGGACTTTTCAATCTCATCCATTCAAATTGAAGGCGTGCGCTCGGCCCTCCTTCGCTTCGTTCCTCCTCCGGCTGATTAATAGGTAATCCGGAATTTTGTGGTGCTTCGAATAAATCCCCAAAGTAAAACGCACAAACAAACAATGCGAGAAAAGCTATTCCAATAACATTAGTTTTTTTCACTGGTTGCTCCAAAATATTAACTAAAAGTGACGACCGAAATTTAGTCAATGTCCATGTTTTTATTTAGTGTTCTTTACCAGACGTGCGGATGGTCACAAATCATTAGCTAATGATTAATTGAAGCTTAATTTCTGCATGGTGGGTTTAATAGATTTTTATAGCAAAATCAGGGATATAATAATACAATTATCCATGTCATATTTCCCGAGGATGTGCACGGGTACTATTATGTAATTTCGTCGGCAACGATATCGGAAATGTCAATGGGATGCAGAAGCATATCTGTCGAAAATTTGAATTTCTGAAGAAATAATTGAGTCTTCTAAATAGTATGAAAGTTAAATGAACCATAATTTTTCTAAAGTTGAATCCAGTTTTGCAAATGGTTTAGGCAATAATGGAAGTTCTGTTAACATACCTTATATAATTGTAAATAATTTCCCCCGGTTAGGATTTTTAACAGCACTTCGGTTTCTGGAATGGGCTGATGAAAATCCGCACGGCGTTATCAGCCTCCCAACAGGTAAAACACCGGAACATTTTATTAAATGGACCCATCACCTCATAAATCAGTGGGATGATTATGATTTAACCAAACTGCGGCAAGAACATGGGTTGGGCATACAAAATAAACCCAATTTTAGTGGATTGCACTTTGTTCAGATTGATGAGTTTTATCCCGTTTCTCCGCTCCAGCACAATAGTTTTTATAACTATGTAAAGCATTTTTATATTGATGGATTCGGATTAGAACAAAATAATGCATTGTTTATGAATTGTGATGAAATTCCAAGAGTCCCGGAAAAATCGCTTCATGAAATATTTCCTGACTATATTGTGGATTTAAGCCTGCGTTTTAGGGACCCGATTTCCAGACTTGAAGAAGAGCAACAAAAAACGATTTTTCTGGTAGATCAATGGTGTTCGGAGTATGAAAATAAAATAAAGGAAAAGGGGGGCATAGGATTTTTCCTGGGAGGTATCGGTCCCGATGGGCATATTGCTTTCAACGTTCGCGGCTCTGATCATAACTCAACTACCCGACTGATGACCACCAATTTTGAAACCCAAGCCGCAGCTGCCACGGATTTAGGTGGTATTGAAATATCCAGGAACCGACTTGTGATTACCATCGGATTATCAACAATTACGGCGAAGTATGACGCCACTGCAATCATCATCGCCGCCGGTGAAGCAAAAGCAAATATTGTAAAATCCGCCATAGAAAGCGGACCGGATATTAAATATCCTGCAACCGTTTTAAGTAAATTATCCGGTAGCCGTTTTTATTTGACCCAAGGTGCGGCATCAGAATTAGCAGATGTAATTCAGCATAATCTTAAAAATGACCCTTGGACGGACGAAAATTCAGAAAGAGCCATTATTCGTCTTAGCCAAAAATTGAACAAGTTTGGCAAACACCTTACTCTTGATTATTTAAAAAGTAATGATCATTCAAAATTAATCCCAAATTTAAATCAAAATACTGTAGTTGACGTATTAGATAGGCTTAAACACAAAATTGAAAAAGGTATCACCCTGCTGGATGAAGAAACATTTTATCATACCGGGCCACACCATGACGACATTTTACTCGGTTTTCTTCCCCATATCGTTCATTTAGTTCGGTCACCAAATAATAAACATTATTTTGCTAATATGACATCGGGCTTCACTTCGGTCACAAATCCCTATATAAGTCAAGTGCTCACAAAAACTAAGCATTTCATAAAAAAAGGACAAATTCAAATGATTGAATATCCCAACTTTTTTGACATGGGATATCAAAAGAAAAAAGATAAAGATATTTATCATTATCTCGATCGAATTGCCAGTAATAAACTGGACGGCCAAGCGCGAGGATTGAGCCATAGAATTGTCCGCGCACTTGTAGAAATTTATGGGATCAAATCAAAAACTGAGCTGAACACCCAAATTGATTCAATTTTATCTTATTTATCAGGGTGTTATGACGGAGAAAAAAATCCGCCTGAAATACAAAAACTTAAGGGAATGATCCGGGAATTTGAGGAAGAATTAGTGTGGGCTCATTATGGCGTCCAAGTCAAGGACGTTTTTCACAAACGGCTTGGGTTCTATACCGGCGAAATTTTTACCGAAAATCCTCAGCGGGAGCGGGATGTTGAGCCCATATTGGACGACCTTCGTACATTGAAGCCAACTGTAATTTCACTCACACTCGACCCGGAAGGCAGCGGCCCCGATACCCATTATAAAGTATTACAAGCTATCGCTGAGGCTATTCGCCTTTGGGGTCAAGAAACCGATTTGTCCCATCTAAAAATCTGGGGTTATCGCAACGTATGGTATCGGTTTGATCCTGCCGAAGCAGACATTATTGTACCTGTTTCACTGAATTCAATGGCGATGCTCAAGGATACGTTTATGAATTGCTATTTAAGTCAGAAAGAAGCCTCTTTCCCCAGTTATGAAATGGACGGTCCATTCTGCGACTTAACACAAAAAATATGGGTCGAACAACATGCTTTATTGCAATTGGTTCTTGGCCGGGATTTCTTTTACCAGAATAAACATCCTCGGTTAAGAGCATCTCATGGTTTGGTATTTTTGAAAGAGCTCACGGCAAAACAATTTTTGGCAGAAGCGCGACAGCTGGAAAAATCGATGGAAGGGGCTGTTTTAGAGAATAGAATTTGATTAATCTAACATTGCTGAAATTTCAAACTTCAGCGACAATTTATCATTTTTACCGTATTTATTCGATCAATTTTTCCCGACTTGGTCTCCACAAACTTGGGTATAAAATAACATGCTTTGGGTCGCTCAAATCTGTCCAATAAATTGAGTGAAATCGGGATCTTTTCTCCTTCCATAACCAAAACCACTTTCTCCCCAAGAGATTCATCCGACATACCGACAATAAAAAATCGTCGGTTCAGAATTACGGGTGCAAGTTTTTCTTCCACCACTTCAGGGATTATCTTTATACCACCGGAGTTGATTACATTATCAAACCTTCCCAACCAGCGGAATGAATTTTCATCTGCCAATTCAACCAAGTCATTTGTGATCACCGCCTCCGGATTCACCATTGGAGCATAGATCACCAAGCAATCCCGTTTATCTATCTCAAAATGCACACCTTCCAACGCCTGGAATAAATCTGATTTATTTGGACCATTCAATGGTTTGATTGCCACGTGGGTCAGCGTTTCGGTCAAGCCATACGTTTCAAAAACCTGAGTTGAAACGAATTGAAGTTTCTTTGTCAATGGTGGATTCACCCTGCCTCCGCCTACGATGAGTGTCTTCACTCTATCTAATCGTTCAATTGAATTTTCCAACTGCAACGGAACCATAGCAGCGAAATCGATTGCGTAGTTTATATTTTCCAGCGGATGCGAATTCGGTTCCACCACATTCAAATCCAATCCCAACTCTAAAGCACGGACCACCATCATTTTTCCTGCCACATATTTCATGGGCATGCACAGCAATGCGGAATCGCCTTCATTTAGTCCAAACGTTTTTCCCGTAAGTTTTGCAGAATTTTTCATCCATTCTTTTTTCACTGTGATAGATTTGGGCTTTCCTGTGGAACCTGACGTTAACAGCGTCATTTCTTCATCAGCATTCATCCATTCAGAAATGAACTGAATCACATCGTTCCAAATTGGACCACTATCCGCTAATAATTTTCCACTCATCGCTTTTAAAGGTGACGGAATATTATTCTTGAAAAGTCGCCCTGTCCCCAGGCCCTGAAACCCTTTGGGATTTAATTTTGCCGTCCATTGAGAAATAGCATTGAGTCCAACATTTGGTTCCAAAGCCGAAGTGATCCACCAGCCAATGTTTCTTTTATTAGCCAATTGAATCCATTTTTCACTTTCAGTAAAACCGCCCAATAAACTTGGTTTTAAAACCAAATATTGTGGTTTCACCATATCCAACATTCGAGTACGATCTTGTTCTTCAACTAATGGGATTAATTCTTCGTCCAAGGCTACAGAGACCGGTGACGTTTCACATAATATTGATAAAAGATCCCACTGTCCACGTTTGATGGGCTGCTCGATGGAGTGGAGACCAATTATTGCCAGATCATCCAATTTTTCTCTTATATCATTTTCTGTGAATGCGCCATTTGCATCCACCCGGAGTTCGATCTGTTTTGGATTAAATCTTGAACGAATGGTTTTTAAGATATCGAGTTCAGCATCAAAATCCAATGCACCGATTTTCATTTTGATGCAGCGCCACCCTTGTTCTAGTTTTTTGTCTAATTGGCTCATCATAAAATCCGAATCACCCATCCAGATTAGTCCGTTAATATCAAGGGAATCAAATTGTCCATAATAATTTTGCCCACCCCCATTTTTCAAATCAATGTGGGCCATTTCCAATCCGAATCGGATGGATGGAAAACCTGAAAGTTGAGATAAATCATTTAAAAATAATCCCGGATTGTTACATATTTCATCAAGTTTAGATTCTATTTGGTCGAATCGATCTAGACTCAATCCTGGTAAAGGTGCGCATTCACCAATTCCGGTGATTCCGTTTTCTGAGAAAGTGATGAACCAAACGTCCCGACTTTTCAAGATGCCGCGGGATGTACCGGCAGGGCGTTTAAAGGCTAGAGATCGTTTTGACCAATTGGCTTTCATCTTGAACTTCTGCTTGTCCGTCCGTAGCAAAGCATCGGGGGGCACAATTATTTCAAATCTTTAATTTTGTGTCTTCTGTGCATTTTGAGGCTATCATATTTCCTTTTGCGACAATTAAATATTTATACCAATCACAAAAAGAATTGAAAATATAAAAGTAGTGACAGCTTGTTTTTTCAAAAATGGATCAAAATTTTCAAAATCATCTCTCTTTCGAATTGATCGAACAAACCCCACAAACACCGGTATAGTCACGATAAACAAGTAATCAAAATAATTGGTACTCGGAAATACATAAGCAAATGAAAGTAGAATACCGCCATAAATTAATGTCTGATGGTAATATTTTGCTTTTTCAATTCCAATCCGAGCGATCAATGTGTTCTTCCCGGATTTTGCATCTGCTTCATGGTCGCGCATATTGTTGATATTGAGAACTGCCGTCGTAAATAATCCAGTGGCTGAAGCTGGAAGCAGTAATTCCCAATTCAAAGTATGTGCGTGTAAGAAGTACGAGCCCAACACACCAAGCCAACCAAAAAATAGAAATACAAAAATGTCACCTAATCCTGCATATCCATAGGGATTTTTCCCCATGGTATATTTCACAGCTGCACCCATTGCCGTAAGTCCAAACACAGCAAACAATCCTGCTTTTTTCAATTCTAATCCGATGGTTCCTACATAAATAAGCCACACACCAAAAAATGAACAAAGTAGCGCAATTACCCAGATGGCTTTCACCATTTTAGATTTGGTTATCAATCCCGATTGCATGGTACGATCTGGGCCTACACGATCTTCATTGTCCGTGCCTTTCACAAAATCGCCATAATCATTCGCCAGGTTTGATAAAATCTGCAGAAAAAGAGTCGTAGCCAGTGCCAATACAAAAATAGTCAAGTTAAATTGACCATCCGCAAGTGCCAATCCACTCCCCATAATTATGCAGGAAAAGGCTAATGGAAGGGTCCTTAATCTAAAAGCGGAAAGCCAATTCTTTATTATCACAAAAGTCACAAAAAACGCTAAAATTAAATATCTTGAGAAAGGATGTATTTACGAACTTGTAGTTTCGTAGAACCAAAATTGATTAGCATCCCATGTTTTTTATCAGCAGCACGTAAATATCCTAAAATTTGTGTAATATGTTCATCTGCCAATGTTTTACATGTTTTTAATTCAACAATAAAATGATCGTTTATAATCAGGTCTGCAAAATAATCTCCCAATGATGTTCCATCTTCATTATGCACGTGTAGAGGAAATTGTCGTTGAACCTTGTATCCTTTTTTCTTCAGACGATGTGCAAGTCCATTTTCATAAACTTTCTCCATATGCCCATGTCTCAAATATTTTTGTAATGAAAATGAAGTTTCACGAATTTCATCCGTCATTTCTTTGATTTTTTGATCCATTTTTAATCCTTTGTGTTTTTGCTTTTTTGCAATTATTATTTTTAATGTCTTCCGCACCTTCTGTGGTTACCTCATTATTTGCGATTTCTGCGCATATTGTGGCCATTCTTTATTTTATCTTTTCGCGATTTCTAAGCCTTTTACTATTATCCTTTTACCTTTGCACCGCCTGCAGCCTTTGCGGCCGTTTTTATTTTTTGTGATTTTTCTGCCTTCTGCGGCCATCCCATCTAAGGAAACTTGGGATACTTAGAAAAATCCGGTTTCCGTTTTTCCACGAAGGCATCCCGTCCTTCTTTCGCTTCATCGGATAAATAATAAAGCAAAGTTGAATTCCCCGCTAATTCCTGAATACCAGCTTGCCCATCCAATTCAGCGTTGAAAGATGACTTTAGCATCCGGATAGCCAAAGGCGATTTTTCTTGGATCTTTTTCGCCCATTCGATGAATGTTTCTTCTAATTTATCTAACGGTACAACCGTATTTACCAATCCCATATCCAGTGCATGTTGGGCATCATACTGATCACAGAGAAACCAAATTTCACGAGCCTTTTTCTGTCCAACACTCCGTGCTAAATAAGATGCTCCGAACCCGCCGTCAAATGAACCCACTTTCGGACCTGTCTGGCCAAAACGTGCATTCTCAGCCGCAATTGTGAGATCACAAACGACATGAAGTACATGCCCGCCGCCAATGGACCATCCCGCCACAGCGGCGATCACAACTTTTGGAATCGAGCGAATTTGTTTCTGTAAATCCAACACATTCAATCGTGGCACTTCATCTTTACCCACATACCCTCCATGACCACGAACGCTTTGATCACCACCGCTGCAAAACGCTTTGCCCCCTTCTCCCGTGAATATAATTACATCAATATTTTCATCATCCCGGCAAATGTTCATGGCATCAATCATTTCTTTCACTGTTCGCGGCGTGAATGCGTTATGCTTCTCCGGCCGATTGATACTTATTTTGGCGATCCCTTCAAAATAATCAAACTTGATTTCATCATATTCTCTAATGGTTTCCCAATTCTGTTTCCAATTCATAATGTTCTCCTGTTATGCTTCAAGATGCACAAAAAATTTAAATTTACTTTGTGTCTTATGTGACTATTGTGGCTATTCTCTTAAAAACTTCTGTGTTTGTGTTCATATCTGTGAAAACATCTAAAATCCCTGGTTGAAAATCTTTTATCACTTCACCCAACTCATCCATCGATCCAGCACGCCAATACGCCATGTTGAATTCTTTCGCTGTGAGTTCTGCGGTGCGATTGTGAGGTGTTGTAAATAGTTCGGTTAAGTCACCTTGGTTAGATGGTCCGGATATCATATTAAAAATTCCGCCACCGGAATCATTCAATACGACGATTCGAAGGTTTTGGGGAAATTTATGATTCAACCACAATCCATTCCTGTCATAAAAAAATGAAAGGTCACCGATAATCAAAGTGTGCATTCGCTCAGTTTCTGCCAAAGCGTGTCCCACCGCCGTACTGACTACACCATCAATCCCGGAAGTGCCGCGATTACACCATACATCAACCGTTGAATCTTTCATTCCAATAAAGTTGGCAATGCGAACCGGCATGCTATTCCCCAAATGGAGCACACTGTTTTCCGGTAATTCGCTTATTAATTTTTGAGCGGCACTAAAATAATTGAACTCTGCATCATCCAGTTTTAGCCTTAAGTCTTCATCAACAAGTTTTTGTATGTCAGCTAAAGCTCTTTGATATTTGCTTTGATCATTTACTTTTATTTTTCGATCACGCCATTCCTTAAAAAATTGCACGGGTGAAACTCGAACCTTTTTCGTTAAACTTTGAAATGGGTCTCCTACCATTCCCAATCCAATATGCCAATGGACTTTTGGTTTATGTTTTCGCAAATATAATTTCAAATTTTTGGACATAATTGATCGCCCTAATGTGATCAAGAAATCCGGTTTAAATCTTTCAGAATTTTTTGTGAATTCTGTGCTTGTCTGCCGTAATGAAGTGTAGGCATGACCTTTTGAGACCATTAGTCTTTCCTCACCAGTTTTAAAAATAAGGTCAGCCGATTTAATCACACCATTCGCACTGTGAAGATTAGAAATCACATCTCCAATCATTGGCGCATCCAATCGACTAAGCAAATCAACCAATTCGGAATTGGGTTCCCCTTGCCCCCCAAGAATCATTACTTTTTTAGCACGGTTTAATTCGGACTTCAGTTCAGCCCAAATTGATTTATCAATTTCGTATTTTTTTTCTTGTGCGAATTTTGTGTTTGTCTGCCGAAATGCAATGTAGGCATGGCCTTTTGTGGCTATTCGAATTTCATTTAACGAACTTGGATAAAATGGCTCTTCGATAGGAATATTCAAATGTACCGGCCCCTTTGCCCAGTCTAATGCCAACGCCAAGGCTTTTTCGCCAGCATCATCAGTTTCCTTATCATACACAAAACTGCTTTTCACATGGGGTGCATACAATTTTTCTTGGTGAATCGTTTGACCGTCCCATTGGTCAATCCATTTTGTTGGACGATCAGCCGTCAAAACGATAAGTGGCACATTCTGATAAAAGGCTTCCGTAACTGCCGGAGCAAAATTTTGTGCTGCCGTTCCTGATGTACAAACTAATACAACCGGTTTGCCTGATTGCTGTGCAATCCCAAGGCCGATAAATCCGGCAGACCGTTCATCGGTGACAGAAATAGTTTCAATATCAGGATGTTTTCCAAATCCGATGAGCAATGGCGCGCAGCGAGACCCCGGACATAAGACCGCTTTTTTCACGCCATAATTAGCGCAAAGCCCAACTAGATCATAAATATGTTTGGTATTGTCTTGAGGCGTTAAGATGTTCATGTTAGAAAGTGTTTGCGTGTTCATATGATTATGAATTTTAGTTTATTTCACGGCTCAATTGACCTTAACACTTAAACGCTTTTTTTCCCATTCATCACATCCAATAATGTTCGGCATTTCAGGGCCGTTTCTTCCCATTCTTTCTCAGGAATCGAATCATGAGTGATTCCGGCACCGGCATATAATACAGCTCGTGTTCTTAAAATTTGCATACAACGAAGATTCACGTAAAGGCGGGAGAGGCCATCCATATTTACGGGACCCAAAAAGCCGCTGTAGAATTCACGATTTAAATGTTCATTGGCAGCAATGAATCGCAATGCTGAATATTTTGGCATGCCGCAAACGGCAGAAGTCGGGTGAAGCAGGTGAAGCATCACCGAGCCCAATTCAGGGAAATACACTTCATTTAAATCCACAGCATATTCTGTTTTGAGATGAATCATATTTCCCGCACGAACAGAACGAGGTCCTGTTTCTTCAAATTCTCGCAACCGAATTGTTTTGAACTGGTCGATGATGTATCGGCTCACCATGGCTTGTTCTTCGATTTCCTTTTGATTCCATGCTGCTTCCGATAATTCTTTATCTATTGGAAATGATTGCGTTCCGGCCACGGAAACCGTGCGGAAATGATCCGAAGATGATTCAATTAAAAGTTCAGGCGTGGCACCCATCCAGGTTCCACGACCGGGAATTGAAATCAAACTCACAAATGCATCGGGATAGGCTTTTTCCAATCGATCAAATTGGTCGAGTACATTAAAATTATCAGATAATGTTTCATCATAGGTTCGGGCCGAAACCACTTTGTCAAAGTCACCTTCACCAATAGCGGTAATCCCGTTTTCTACCATTTCGATAAAATGAGATTTTTTACCAGAAATTTCCGTATCAGGACGTGTATTTAAATGGTAAGGAATAGATGCTGAGCCTGTCGAACCACTATCTTCCATTCCACTTCTTCCATTTTCCATCTTCCCTGCCCCATCTTCCATCTCCCATCTTCCACCATTAAAAGCGACAGCATAAATATCTCCCCGAAGAAACAGCGATTCATTCCCTTCAGGATTCATAAAAGGGCTTACTACAAATCCCTGTTGTGTTTTCTGTAGATCAATTCGACCCTTTGCGGGAGAATCGGACAAATTTGCGAGAAAGTGGACCGATTTTTCCCTGGGGCACCGCCAAATAGCGCAGGCCCCATTCGCTTTGATTGCAGAAGTCCACAATGTTTTTAGAGAATAGGTTTGTTTTAAAATCTTTTCCATTTTCGCGTATTTAGTGTGTTTAGTAGGCTAAAGTTTATCAGTCACCACCAAAGTCAATCGACTCGCGCAGACGAGTTTTTCATCTTCATTTTTAATCTCAATATTCCATACATGGATTTTTCGACCAATTTTTAACGGTGTAGCTTTGCCGTATACCCAACCACTTTTCTCGCTCCGTAAATGATTACAATTGATCTCAATCCCAACAATCCCTTGTGTTTTTTGATCGATCTGCATGCCACCGGCAAGGCTGCCCAATGTTTCGGCCAATGCTGCCGATGCGCCACCATGAAGCAACCGAAAGGGTTGAACCGTGCGATCATCTACGGGCATTTTTCCACAAATGAAGTCCTCGCCAAAATCTGTGATCTCAATCCCCAATTGTGCTGTCATCGTATTCATACCCATGGCGTTTATTTTTTCGAGTGTCGTTTTTTTGTCCATAATATTTTTCTAAGTATTAATGTGTTTCTGTAATAAAGTGTTCAGGTTCATTAATACGTGAATACTTGAACACAATTGATTTTTTTTGTGCATTTTGTGGCTTTTATCGCTATACCTGCTTTTGACCAATATAGAGCGTACATACACCAAATGTGAGCGGAAATGCCCGACAGTTTTTCAGTCCAATTGTTTCCATGATTCCCAAGAATTCACTGCGGGTTGGGAAATTCATGATTGAGTCCGCAAGATATTCGTATGCGGCTGGATTTTTCGTAAACCATTTCGCCAGTTTTGGGAGTACCCCATTCAGATAAAAATTGTACGTGCTTCGCCACAATCCCGGTTCCGGCGTTGTGAGTTCCAAAACCATTACCTGACCATTCGGGACAATGATTCGTTTCATTTCAGATAATGCTTTTTCCTTATCAGGAATATTCCGAATCCCAAATGCAATGGCCGTTACGTCGAAAGAATTATCATCAAAATCAATTTTCGTGGCGTCACCCCATTTTAGATCTACGCGTTCATTTAGATTTTGAGCTGCTACTTTTTTAAGTCCATTGTTTACCATTTCCTGGACGAAATCCACACCGGTTACATTCACATCCTGATAGGTGTTGGCACAGTCCAAGGCTAGGTCTCCCGTGCCTGTGGCTACATCCAAAAATCGATTCGTGTTGAAAAATTGCATCTCATCAACGGTTCGCTTTCGCCAAGCCACATCTCGTCTCCCTGATAAAAACCGATTTAAAAAGTCATACCTATCAGTGACGGATGCAAAAATGTCTTTGACGATTCCGATTCGTTGATCATCAGTCATCTCCCGAACGGATGGGTATTCTCTGTTTTCTGTTTCATTCATCTTTATGACTTTGTGTCTTGGTGGCATTACTTAAAACCTTTTATAAAAAATGTCGTAATTCCTTTCACCCACATCTCTCGGTTATACTGGTCACTACTGCCCGATTCCATTGCTTCATGGTAGTCTTTCAAGAACCGGTTCAGTACTGCATCCAAAAAGAAAACGGCTTTGGATTTATCCAGATTTTTGTCCAGTTCGTTTCGATCCATAGCATCCTGAATTATGCCTCCCAGGTATTCATTTGACATGGACTGCAATTCAATCACGATTTTTTTTCGGTTGGGTGAGTCCCCGGAATAAATTAATCGAAAATAAATTCGTGCCAATCGTGGATGCTCAGAAATAAATTGCACACCAGAATCCACAATTTTTGCAAGTCGTTTTTCAAAGCGTAGGTCTGCTGTTTCATCCCGGACTTTTCGTAGATAAGCCTTTACTTCTTTCAAAGCCAATTGATAAATATGAAAATATAAACTGTTCTTGGTTTTGAAATAATTAAAGAGCGATCCCTTAGAGATACCTGCCTGTTCTACAACTTTATTCATGGATGCTGTTTCATAATCCCGCTCTGCGAATTCGGAAATGGATGCATTTACAATTCGGGCCCGTTTCTCAACAGGTAATTGCTCGAATTTATTGGTATTTGAAATCACGATAAACCATTAATGACCAGGTGGTCAATTTAACAGGTTAATTGGACTTCCAAAAAACAAAAAACCCTATCCAAAAATTTTAGATTAGGGCTTCTTAAGGGAAAATCTAGGAGATTTTATTAGAATTATTTTTTACAATGAATCGACTGCTGTAGAGTCAGGTACAGGTGATGGTGGCACTTCTCCCCAATAAGTTGGAGTTGTATTCAACTGAAAACTGATATTCTCATTTGTTTGGTATACTTCCACCTCGTTACCAAGGCGGATATTGCTGGAAGCCCATTCGACCCCGGAACGGCCCACAGTAACTTGGCCCAAGGATTTTCCGTCATGGTCCATCAGAACTAATTGAGTTCCGGTTGAAGCTCCCACATTGTATTTATCCCATTTTTTTTGATTCTTTGAAACAAGGGATGTTCTTTTCACCTTCAATACAGCATTGAAGAAATTATTTATTGTGTTCTCTTTCACTCTAAGTGTATCATTCCCATCAATGGACCAATTTTCGCCATTAAAGGAAAGGGAAATTGAATTATCACCCTTGGATATATTAAAGTTGAATACGTCCTCTCTTTCGATATCAAATACCTGGTCGCTTTGGGAACCAAGGCTGCTTTGTTGAAACCGGTTAATCCCAAACAGGATGACCAATATACCCAGAATAATCAGTAGCCATTTCATTCGCTTACCCATAAAGTTCCTCCAATACACTGCTTCGGCGTTTTTGTTGGCGCATCCGCACTAATCCAAACCCGACAATGAGTAATGATGGCAACATGATATTGACCCATTTCCAGGTTTTCTTTGCTTCATCGGAGACTTCTTCTAACGGTCGTGAAGTAATTTCACGGGAACGCAAGGCGATCAGGTCCTTGTCGCCAATCAGATAATCGACTGAATTCATCACAAAAATATGATTTTCAGGAGACGCACCGCCACCTTGATCGGACAAAAATTCAGAATCACCCACCAACACAAGTTGACTCATGATACCATTTTCGTCCACTTTTTCTGAATGGGCACCCAATATTTTTTCAGATTGGTTGAACATACGTAAAAATGGATTCTGCTTCGGATCGGGATTCAGGTTAAAATTCCCGCGCATTTCACCGGTTTGGCTTGATGTAAATAATAAGGGGACAAAATTCACCTGACGGCCCACTCCTGAATCCGGTAGAATTTCACTGGCAAAAATCAATTGAATTTGTTCCAACCCTGCCACCATCGGTTCATTTTCATTAAAAGTTCTAACAACCGGCAGCAAAGGATATTCCATGGGGACATTCATGCGAATTGGACCCATTTGCTGTTGAACATTTACCCGACCACATATTCGATCAATCACTAAATTTTCAGCAAGTTGGAATCCGAACGGCTCGATAAGTGAAAAAATATCAGATTGAATGACAAATGCCTGTTGCGCTTGAAGATTAGTTTTTACCCTGCTTTGCGCCAGGAAGAGGTTTCCGCCACGATCCAAATAAGCTTTCAAATTCTTATTTTCATCAGCAGTTAAGGAATCGGCAACACCACTCATGAGCATAACACTAATATCCGTCGGCACTTCTTCCACCAGATTCAATGTGCGGACGTTATAGCGCTGTCCCAAAACATTTCGAATATTTTTAGATTGGTTGTTCTGACCTTCGACCTGAACGATACCAACGGCCGCTTTATCCGCCTCTACCAATTTTTTAATCCGGGTCGTAATCTCATATTCCAACCCAGTTGTGGTTTGGATGACCGGGAGAACTTCTTTTTTATCCTCATAGAGAATCACCATTCCCATCAGGACACGCTTGACTTCCATTTTATCATTTTCCACCACCTGCATTTGAACAGGCATAATGCCCGCTTTCTGGGCTTCCTGCTCAATATTTTTATTATCCTCAGGTCGGAAGAATTCAAAACGAATATTTCCATCTGAAAATGCAACATACTCTTCCAGTATATCCTGAAGGTATCGGCGGTTGTTTGCATATTCTCCCGGGAGGTCATCGGAGAAATACACTTTCATCGTTAATAAATCATCCACCTGTTCAACGACGGATTGGCTTGACGTTGATAAGGAATACATGCCATTATCCGTTAGATCCAGTCTGAAAAACCAGTTTCTTGAAATACCGTTGAGAAGAAACAGGATAATAAAAAGGATGATACCGGGGATAAAAACTGATTTTTTAAAATCAATATTTTTTAATTTAACCATGATTATTTCCACCTCCGGACTTCCACCGTTTGGATCGTAAGAAAGATAAAAAACCCGATCATAGAGAAAAAGTAAATCAGGTTCCTCGAATCAATAACACCTCGGGAGATATTAGACAAATGATAATCCACAGCTAAATATTGAATGAGTCCCGCAATCGAATGGGGTGCAAACACTAAAGTTTTATCCAGCATGTAGAATACAAGGACGATAAATACGCCAATAATAAATGCTACAACCTGGTTTTCAGTTACACTGCTGGCATAGGTCCCAATAGCGGTGAAGGTGGCGCCCATTAATGCCAATCCCAAATAACCACTGAATATCGCCCCGAAATCAACATTCGTACCTACGGATGATAGGGTGATCAAATGAATCACAGTGGCACCCAAGCCCAACAAGATTAGACAAAATCCAGCCAGGAATTTCCCAATTACGAATTCATAAGTATTCAATGGAAGCGTTGAAATCGTTTCCATCGTACCGATATTGTTTTCCCGGGCAATGAGTCCCATGGAGACCGCCGGAATGAAAAAGAGATACACCAGCGGTACAATATCAAACAGCATCCGCAGGTCGGACTGCCCGAACAGGAAAAATGTGTTGGTGAAAAAATATCCATTCACCACGGCAAAAATGACCAAAAATATGTAGGCCATCGGACTGTTGAAATAGCCCTGCATCTCTCTGCGAAAAATGGTGCGAACATTAAGCATCAACGCCCCCTTCCATAGTCAGATTCCGGAAAATATCTTCCAGGTTAGTCGTGTGAGGGGTCATTTTCAGGATGGACCAATTATTACCCACAGCATATTTGAATAATTCTTCTCGAGGATCCTGACCCTTACCGTATTCAAATTGAACTTGACTTATCCCATTAGCATCTTCCATTGACACAAATTTCACACTCGGGAGTATTGCCTGAATATGCTCAATCGATTCCGGTGCCGCACCTTTTATTTCCATGTTCAAGAGAACATTACCCATGAAATTACTCATAAGTTCATCACTAGTGCCGTTGGCCACAATCTCACCCTGATTAATAATAATGATTCGATCTACAGTGGCTTGAATTTCTTGAAGAATATGACTGGACATTAAGACAAGCTTTTCTTTCCCCAGAGATTTGATCAGTTTCCTGATCTCGACGATCTGGTTTGGGTCCAAACCGGTCACAGGTTCATCCAAAATCAAAATTTTCGGATCGTGGATCATCGCAGCGGCTAAACCAATGCGCTGTTTATAACCCTTTGAACAGTCAGAAATATTTTTATGAACAACGCCCCGCAAACCGCACTGTTCTACGACTCGTGCGAGGGCTTCTTTAAATTCTCGCCCCGAAATTTTTCGAATCCCTGCGAGAAATTCGAGATATTCATAGACCCGCATTTCAGGATATAATGGATTTAACTCCGGCAAGTAACCAATCTGTTTCTGGATCTCATGGTTATTATCAATGATATTTAATTCATTGACTTCGATTTTTCCGGATGTCGGCACGAGATAGCCGGTCATCATTTTCAGAGTGGTTGTTTTCCCCGCACCATTAGCCCCAAGAAAGCCGACGATCTCACCATCCTGAATCTCAAAGGATATGGATTTAACTGCTTCAACCGGACCGTAATTTTTGGACAAATCCGTAACTTTGATCACCTGATTATGACCTCCTCGATTTTAGTTTTTTTCAATGATTAATAATAATAATTGTTTGAAATACAATAAACTATCATAAAAAGTTCCGGCAAAGTTATTATAAAGAAATATAAAATAATAGGGTGAAGACTACATATATAAATGTTCTTTCAATGAAAAAAAGGAAGCCTATATATCATTATATAATCAAGCCTTGGGAACATTCTCATGCGTGTGAACAGCGGTCAATATATCTTTGATGACCATATCTGTAGTAATCGGAATAACGGTAAGCATACTGCCGTCCAGTAATTGTTTATCGTGTTTCAGAAGGAATTGATCGATTTGGTTTATTATAAATTTGTAGGATTTATTTTTATTCTTGTCTTTCATGGTGCCACCTCTTTTTTATTGATTGGCGCAATTACCGTACCACTCCAATATTTATATCCCATTTATCAATATATTGCCAATCTGACAGAATCGATTGTTACAACATGTTTATATTTGTCAGGTTATTCCTTCAAAATGCGATCAACTCTTGACCTGATTAATTCTGTATGGCCGGGGGCAGAACCGCAACAGGATCCAATAATTTTTGGCCCCAGTTTTAAATACCTTGAAATGGTTTTGTCAAATGATTGGTTATTCACTTTTTCCTCCATTTTACCATCAGGCTCCGGTTCCGATAAACCCAGGTTGGGATAGACACCCCAATCCCCTTTCCAAATATCGATAAAATTTTCTAATGCTTGATCTGTTTTATCGATTGTATTGCAATTCAGCAAGAGACAATCCACATTTTTATTTCTGGCTAAATTGTAAACATCAGCCAAACCATGCCCAGATAATAAATGGTCTTTATCTTTAACAATGAGGCTAAACCAGGTATCGGTTGTGTGATTTTCAACAGAATGCAACGCTATTTCAATTTCATCTAAATGCCCCATAGTTTCAAATAAGACTACATCAATACCCGCTTCCATGAACCATTCTACTGTTTCTCCATACGTATCTTCAGCTACACCTTTTCCTGGGAATGTCTCTGGTTTATAGCAATCTTCAATGGAAGTTAAGGCTCCAGCGACAGTTTTCGGATTTGCAGAACGAGCCAATTCCACTGCTTTCATTAAACTGGATTTCGCTCGTTCCGATGCTCGTTTGGGAGAATAATTTGCTTTACGGTAAGTCCATGTAGTGGTTCGAAATGTATTGGTTGTAAGCACATCCGCCCCTGCAGATACATAATCTGAGTGAACGGCACTGACAATTTCCGGGTCAATCAAATTCGTTTCGGCGGACCAAAGGGGCAATGACAATTTCAATCCGCGAGCCATGAGTTCCGTACCCATGGCGCCATCCATGATGAGTGGTTTATTCACCGCAGGCGCTTTTACAATCTGCCATTGTTTCAAATGGAACAACGCCTTCACATCCGCCCCATGTGAATTCTTTACACTCACCTTCATCCTGGTCATAATAATAGCGAGGAATGGCAGCGTCACACGGTCCAACTTCCGGCTTTAAGTAGCAATTTATGGGTAACGGGTCAGGCTTTTTTTCTTCGCAGGCCAATATAAACAATAAAATAAGAAATACCGGGTTATGTTTTATTTGAACCATTTGATCAGCCTTATGATAAAAATTATAACCAAATTTAAAATGATCAGTGACGTTAAAGGGAAATAGAATTTCACATTTCCGGACCCCAATCGAATATCTCCCGGCAGACGGCCGATCCAGCCCAATTTATCGGAAAACTGGTTGAGGATCAAACCAACCACGATCGCGGCAATTCCAATATAAATAATCCATTTTCCTACGTCCTGCATGCGGAAAATTACAATAGGGTTTCTATTTATTTCAATTATGAGATCATCGGGACGCTTTGTTTTGCGTCTCTACATTATCACTGATTCAAAAACAGGTAATCCACCGCCAATTGCGTCATTGCCTTTACACCGAATTTTAAATTCCGTTCATCAGCAGCAAAATAGGGCGAGTGATTAGAAGAGGCTTTTGACGGATCAACCGCCACACCATTAAAGAAATACAATCCCGGGGCATGATCGGTGAAAAATGGGAAATCCTCTGCAACTGTGACAAAGGGTATAACGTTTACATTACCTTCCCCATAGACGCGACGTAACGACGGCAGCATCTGTTCTGTTAAACTCGGTTCATTGTAGGTTACTTTTGCAATTCCACTGAAAATTTCCACCGTTGCTTTCGCTCCGGATGCTGTGGCGATCATTTCAACTTTATTCCGAATACTGGCATGAATCTGTTGACGCACTTCTTCTTTAAATGTGCGAATGGTTCCTTCCATCACCACTTCTTCCGGGATAATATTACTCCGTACACCACCATGAATGGACCCAACCGTAACAATGGCCGGGACTTCTGTAATATTAACTTCTCGAGCAACAATGGTTTGTAAGGACATGACGATTTGAGAAGAAATAACAATAGGATCTACACCACCCCAAGGTACAGCACCGTGGGATTGAACACCGGTTATGGTGATGCGCATTCGCTCTGCTGCGGCCATCATTGGGCCGGATCGATAATGCGCAGTTCCCAACAATCCTGGCCAAGCATGGAGACCAAATATGGCATCTACTTTTGGATTATTCATAACCCCTTCCTCAACCATAAAAGGTGCGCCACCCTTCTCGCCCAATGGTGCACCTTCTTCCGCAGGTTGAAAGATAAATTTGACTGTTCCGGGTAAATCTTCGCGAATGCTGACCAAAATCTCTGCCGCACCCATGAGTCCTGAAATATGATTATCGTGTCCGCAAGCGTGCATCACATCCACTTCCTTATCTTGATAAACACCTTTGGCTTTGGATGCGAAGGGCAAGTCGACTTTTTCCTTTACCGGCAACCCATCCATATCGGCGCGGAGGGCCACGACTTTTCCCGGTTTTCCGCCTTTTAGCAGCCCAACCACACCCGTATGAGCCACACCGGTTTGAACTTCCATTCCTAAGGATCGCAAATGAATGGCCACTTTTTCAGCCGTTCTGAATTCCCGGTTGGACAGTTCCGGATTTTGATGAAAATCCCGCCGCCATTCGATGACTTTTCGTTCAAGTTGATCGGCCATTCGATCGATTTGGTTATTAAGATATTCCGGAGTTTGTCCGAAAACAAATGCGAGGGTCATTGCCCAGATAATCATACGTTTCATTCGAGTCTTTCGATTAATATTTTTTCAAATCCCCATCGCGACGCTTGGCCTTTTTGACCATATTCTCCACGTCTTTCAATAGCCGTTTTGCATCATAAACAATGCCGTCTTTAATGGTGTATTTCACACCGCCAACGCGGACAACTTCATTGCCTTCATTAATTTTTATCGCACCCGTGCCGTAGAGTACTTTCATATTGGCCAACGGATTTTCATCCACGATAACCAAATCTGCCAGCATCCCCGGTTTCACCATGCCAAAATCAACCGGTGTACCCAATGGTTTATACAATGTTTCTGCGCCGTGGAGTGTTGCGGCGCGTATAACTTCCAGAGGATGGAAGCCTGCTTCCTGCAATAATTCCATTTCTTCAATAAACCCAAATCCATACAGTTTATAAATGTATCCGCTGTCGGACCCGGTTGTTACCCTACCGCCGGCATTCTTGTATTCGTTCAGAAATTGCATCCAAACTTGATAAAACTTTTTCCAGGCAATTTCATCTGCCGTTGTCCAGTTGAACCAATAAGATCCATGGGCACGTCTGCTGGGTGTGTAGAAATCCCACTGGGATGGCAAGGTATAAATATCGTGCCAATCGGCGTTGCGAGCCTTCATCACATCCCGGCCGGCAGAATAAATGTTCATCGTAGGATCTATGGTCATATCCAATTCGATTAATTCTTTTTTCAAAGATTCCCACTTGTCACCATTTGGATTCACGAGACTCCATTGCCGGGCCACTTGGCCGAAGCGGTGCTGCTCATTGTTGTAATTCATATCCGCGGGCCAAGGCTGGATATCGTGATTTTTATACATAGATTCAAACAAACCATAGTAGTGAGTCTGGGTGCCCAAACCAAGCCGGGCGGCATCAATTGTATTCATACGGGCAACACCTAATTGGGCCAAATGAGCTGTAGAACCTAATTTATGTTTTTTAGCTTCATCCAGAAGGGCTGCCATAATTTCCGGGTCGAAGGCACCGAGTTTTAATCCATCCACACCTTTTTTAGCGGCATACCTCACCCATTTTCGGGCTGTTTCCGGATCTTTAATCGGGCCACCTTTCCAATCTTTTCCTTGTCCCGGTCGCTGGTAGGCCCAAATCCTGGGCGCTGTAATTTCATTTTTTGCTGATCTTGTCTTTTCACTCAAGCTGAATTCAAGAGAACCGAGGCCAACACCCCGGACAGTAGTCACACCATGAGCCAACCAAAGTTTATAAACGTATTCTGTGTCAGGTGCTTTTTGCGGGTCGCCGGCGTGGGCATGCATATCTACGAATCCCGGCATCACATAGGCCCCCTGTGCGTCAATTTCATAATCCCCTGCTTTGGGACGTCGATCTTCATTAATTGGAACACCCGGATAACCAACATTACGAACGGATGTGATCTTATTTCCTTCAATAACAATATCCACCGGTCCCCTGGGTGGCGCACCGGAACCATCGATGACAATAGCACCGCGGATAACTAAACGGTCAAAAGGCCCTTCACCCTCTGACCTGTCCGGCCCCGGCAAGATGGATTTTGGTTTATCCTGGGCGATTAGTATCGCAAAACACAGCAGTATTCCGGTTAAAACTCTAACAAACAATTTCATATCTCCTCCACACTTGTAATCTGTCTTCCCTCCTCATGGGAAAAATTATCCCCTAAATATAATTTCATTGGGCAAATCAAACCACACTAAGTCTTAAATTTTATGCAATTTCTAAGGATTTCGAGGTTGACTACATGATACGAAAAATAATTCTGCCGATTCTGATCATTTTCCCCACGGCCTGTGAACGCGATAATGGTTTGGCAAGCTATCCGGAAAATTCCATCTTATTTGAAGATATGGCCGACCGTTATTTTAGTCTGGATAAAAATATATTCCGCCCTGCTTTAGATGTGAGCCGCGGCGATCATGTTAAGAAAGCGAATTGGGCTTTAGAAACATTGGAGGACTTCCAGAATGAACTCCGGCAGAAATTTTCCAGGAAATCTTTCAACCGGGATGACCAAATTGACCTAGTTCTGTTAGATAATATAATGGCGGAAATGGAATTTCGCTTGAAAGCTCGCATTGAAACGAGTGCTGAAATTGCAACCCTGCTCCCGGGAGCCGATCTGGACATCCACTTACCATATCTGAGAAGTCTGGTCTCAATCAATAATTTAGAAGCCGGTGCGGCCGCAATTCAAAACGCAATATCGGCTTTTGAAAATTCATCCACACTTCCCTCCAATTTATCTCTGTCAATTACAAAGAACGTTTCCAGCCGGGCCAAGAATCTGTCCAAGCGATTAGACCAATGGGTGAAACGTGCGGAAAACCGCTTCCCCGGGAAAACCGATGCTTTGAAAATGCAGGCTGAAACCCTTAAAAAAAACTACAAGGATTATGCTGAGAATATTGATAAAAATGTAATCTCCGATTTGAAGGAAAGAAATGCAGCTTACGGTGCGCCCATCGGTAGAGAAGAATTCATTTCCCGAATCCGCAGTCGCCATATGATTCAACTCAGTCCGGAAGAATTACGGGACTTTGGCTACGAACAGCTTGCCCTGATTCAAAGCCGAATTGACTCCAGCGCCAAAGTGATCAACCCGGATAAGGATTCTCGTGCGGTATGGGAAGATCTAAAACTAGAGCATCCCACCCAGGATGAACTGCCTCAGTTTGCCTTCGATGAAATGATTAAATCCCGGGACTTGATTTTGGATAAAGGATTTGTGACTATTCCGGAAAATGCCCGGGAAAGTGAAATGCTAGTGGTGGAAGGATTTACCTACAAAACATATCCATTTGGTGGATATGGCGGCCAGGAATTGCGTGGAAATAAAATCGTGGGGCGCTTTATGACCAGTCCACCCAATATTGATGAATCGGAAGAAGGTGCAGAAATGCGTCTCCGTGGAAATAATTACTATTGGGCAAGAGTGGTCGCTGTACATGAAATCTATCCCGGCCATCATTTACAGGGTGTTCATCGGCGGGAAATTGATCGGCCGGTAAGGCGCAATTACCATACGACAACCTTGTCGGAAGGTTGGGGACTTTATAGTGAAGCACTCATGCACCGCCATGGATTTTTCCCCGATGCGAAAACGGAAATGGCTATGTATATAATGCAAAAGTGGCGTGCAGCCCGGATCGTTGTAGACGTTAATTTGCACTTGGGTTGGATGTCTTTTGATGATGCAGTAGATTTCATCGTAGATCAAGTATGGATGGATCGTGAGAATGCACTGGCTGAGGTACGCCGTTACATGGGAAATGCCACTAGACCGCTTAGCTATTTATATGGATTCCGTCAGTTGGAATCCTTGTATGCCGATGCCCAGGCAAAGGCAGGATCGAATTTTGATGAACGTGAATTTCACGATACCGTATTGGGGTATGGTTCTATTCCTGTACCAATGATTCGGGCGAAAATGCTGGGGGGCGAAATTCCCGGGTATAAAATTGTTAAAGACCGTTACGGTATCAAGTAGGAATCAGCTAATTCTTTGATTCTTTTTTGGATCGCTTCTATCGTAGAAATGTGACCACGCTTTTCTGCCCCTTTTAAGTAAATCCTCAATTTAATAAGAAGCATTTTTTCTAAGGCTTCAAATTGATCCTGAGATAGATCAAAACCAGATAATATCTTTTCTAATACCTGGATTCGATATCTTTCAATACTTCCACGTACATTTGAGAGTTGATCTGAATGGCCGCCATATTTTATTGTGCAGGGTTCATCGATTAATAAAACTGGGAATTTGGATGTAATCCGTAACCAAAGATCATAATCCTCACAAACTTTAATATCCTTATCAAAAAGACCCGTATCAGCTAATACAGTTTTTTGGAATAATACTGTCGATGGCGATATCCTGCACTTATCCAGGCATTCTTTAAAAATATGTCCGCCAAACTTCTGATGGTCTTTTTTTTGATTTACCCTCACGCCGTTCCGAACCCATATTTCTTCTGCATGGCAAAATTTTATTTCGGGATGTTGATTGAGCGTATGAACCTGTTTTTCAAGTTTTTCAGGAAGCCATTCATCATCCGAATCCAGAAAAGCAACCCAATCCGATTTGGCTGCTTTGATTCCCGTATTTCGTGCCGCACTAACCCCTTTATTAGAGTGTTGGCGTAATTGGATTGAGGGGTAATTTTCTTTTACCCATTCAGTTGTCCCATCAGTGGAGCCATCATCCACAACAATGATCTCATCTGGTGGATAGGATTGGTCCAATATCGACTGGATCGCCCGGCCTAATGTAGGACGCCGGTTATAGGTCGGAATAATGACCGATATATTCAATGAATCATCAATTAGTCATTAAATAATTTATGGGGATAGATACCGCTATCCACCTGTTTTTGAATCTCTCCAATTACGTATTCCTTGTCTTCTTTATAGGTTACACCAAACCAAGAAGCAGAGCTGCTTAAAATATGGACATCCTCCTGTCCGCCTTGTATCAATTCATTCACCACGGATGGAATTAAATATTCGCTTTTCAACTCCGACCCTTCTGCATACAAGAAATCCACAAACTTATCCTGTAGATAATCAAAAAGAATGGGCGTAAAACCCCACATATTCATGGACACCGGTTCGCTTCCGCTTAAGGTAATATCCCTGTCAGAAGATACACCATTTTCTGTTTTTTGGAGGTTATCCGTTTCAACAACCGTATCTAACTTTCCATCTTTTACGGTACATAATCCTCGTGTTACTCCACCAAAAATTGAGAGTGTATTTTCCAATCGAAAGGTGACCATACTGAATTGATCGGCCCCATTTTGATAATAATCGACCACTTCTTTGAAAGATTCTCGCCCATAAAAGTCATCCCCGTTAATGGCGGCAAAGGGTTCTTGAATCAATCCTTTGGCTGATAGAATGGCTTGTCCCGTTCCCCATGGTTTTACTCTCCCTGCCGGACATGTAAATCCATTGGGAAGATCATATAAATCCTGGAAGGCAAATTCAACCCGAATTTTCCCTGCATATTTATCTGTCACTTGAGCCTTAAATTGATCCTCAAAATCTTTGCGAATGATAAATACAACCTTGGAGAAACCGGCTTCGATGGCATCGTAAACGGAATAGTCAATGATCGTCTCTCCGTTAGGGCCCACTGCATCCAGTTGTTTAAGTCCGCCGTAACGCGACCCCATCCCTGCAGCCATAACTAAAAGTGTGATGTTTTTCATAGTGATCCTAAAATTTTTCTTTTTTTTATCCTTCGAAGGTTAAAAACCTTTAAAGGATTCGTAAATAAAATTAATCAATTGATTTTGAGAGACAATTATACAGAACATCCTTTTTTTTAGAAAATGAAAATAACCGGTTCAAACAAATTTTGTTTATTTTTTTTATTATATTCAAACAAAGAAATGGATTAAAAAAAGCTTAATCCTGCTTAACGCAATAATTGGGTTGTGTAAGCCATAAAGTACAATCAAATAGAGAATAGGAATTGATATGAATCCTTTAATAAAAAATATTTTGGCTGTCGTTGCGGGTTTAATCTTTGGAGGTGCAGTAAATATGGGGATCATCATGATGAGTGGTTCAATTATCCCTCCTCCGAACGGTGTTGACGTTACTAGCATGGAAAGCTTAAAATCTTCGATGCACCTATTTGAGGCTAAAAATTTTATTTTCCCCTTTTTAGCTCATGCTTTAGGGACTCTTACAGGTGCTTTTCTGGCTGCCCGAATTGCCGCAAGCCATCAAACAAAATTTGCCTTGGGCATAGGCATCTTATTTTTAATTGGGGGAATAACCAATATACTTTTGTTGCCTTCTCCAATATGGTTTACAGTTCTCGACTTATCAGGAGCATATATTCCCATGGGATGGCTCGGAGGAAAATTAGCAAAATAAATGTAAATAAGTGAATCGTTCTGCATATTGCCAATACGTACATATATTCAAACAACAGATGATAATACCTAAGAAGTGAATTCGATTAAAAAAAATTATGATCGTTGGTCTGACCAATACGATTCAGATGGAAATCCAACACGTGATCTGGATCAAAAAGCCACTATTAAAACACTGTCTAAGTACGAGTTTGATTCTGTATTGGAATTGGGATGTGGAACAGGAAAAAATACAGAATGGCTTTTAAAAAATGCTTCAATTATTATGGGATTAGATTTTTCACAAGGAATGCTGGATGAGGCAACGGGAAAAATCAATTCTGACAAGGTGACATTTAAAAGATCTGACATTAATCAAGACTGGGATGTTAATAATAATTCATTTTCTCTCATCACCTGCAGCTTGACTTTAGAACATATTGAGAATCTGGATCACATTTTTTTGCAGGCTTTCAAAAAATTAAAGGAAACCGGAAAATTCTTTATCTGTGAGTTGCACCCGTATAAACAGTACGCCGGAAGTAAAGCAAGGTATAAAACCGAAAATGGAATCGAAGTTTTGGAAGTGTATGCACATCATATAACCGAATATCTTAATTGTGCAAAAAATGCCGGTTTAAATTTGCTGGAACTCACAGAATGGTTTGACCACCATAATGTTGATGAAATACCACGGTTGATCTCATTTGTGTTTGAAAAATAAACAGGTGCTGATAGAAAATAATTAAAAGGATTATTCATTGATGTACTTACAGCCCGAATTCAATACTCTATTTTTGTTCCCTCGTCCGGTTGAATAATATATGCCTTCCCCCCTGCTTTTTCAATAGCTTCCACCACTTTCCCAGGATCATCCGGCGCATAGGCAAACATACAGCCGCCACCGCCCGATCCATTGATCTTTCCGCCGAATGCACCCGCCGCCAATGCAGCCTCCATCATGGATTCGATTTTAGGCGTACTGACCTGTAAAATGTCTCTTAATACAGCATGATGTTCCGAAAGAAAATCACCGATTAATTGATGATTCGGGTTATCTTTTTCCAATTCAGGAAGGGCTCTTTTTAATAGGTCACGGTTTTGGATTGTTCCGTGATATAATTCAATCTCTTCAGGAATTAAATTGGCTAGATCCAATTTTTCATCACAAGTGTGAACATCAAAATTTGGATTTTTAATCTTTAATTTTTTTATAATCTCCAACCGTGAGTCCCGACACCATTTAAGAATACCTAAGGTATTTTTGGGTTTACAGGAGTCCCCTAAAACAAATGAACCTAAATTTGTGGTCAAGGACTTTATACTAATTTCAGGTTCCGATTCCATGTAAATAATGTGTCCTATGGCGGCGGAATATTGATCCATCATTCCGCCCGGCTCATCAAATTCTGTCACCTCCGTCTTATAAGCTAATTCACCAATCTTTTGCTGGTCCCAATCCGCCGGTTCATCCGCCATTTGACATAAAAAATTAATCCATGATACAATGATAGCAGAAGAGCTGCTGGTTCCGGCACGGATAGGGATTTGGCTGGTGATTTTACATTCAAAACCAGATGAAAAAGTAAGTCCCTCATTTTGGCAAACAACCATCCCGCTTTTAAAATAATCCCTGGAATTAGTGTAAGTTAAATTATTTAAAGAAAAAGATTCTGATTGTCCCAAATCCGGTTTGTGGATAATTATTTTATTATCTTTTCTCTTATCACCCATTATCTTTGAGCGCAGCGAAATCGCCATAGCAATGACCGGGAGACCGAGATAATCCTGATGTTCACCGAAAAGGCAAATACGACCGGGAGTAGATATAACCATTTTATTTATTTCTCTGCGTGTTCGGTGGCTCCATGATTATTTCCATGTTTTAAATAAACCGATTGAAGCTATTACTCCCAAACCCACGATAAACAGACCACTTTCAATATTTCCATAAATAAATTGACCAACACCGAGTAAAAATCCATACACAGCCATGCAACCCAAGACCATGGATAAAATACCTTTTGGCACAGGCCAGGGTTCCGTGGAAACACCTGCAGAATATTTTTTCCAACCTGGACCGCCGGGATTCACCTTCTTCACAAAATTCCGTAATGTTTCTTCATCATCGGGTGGGGTAATATATGTGGCCACGACCCAAACGATAGTGGTGAGCACTGCTCCAATCACAATCTTCTGCCACCCTTCTAATCCTGAATTCCCAAAATTGAAATATCCAGCGATGAAAATGGAACTGATCATAGCAACTATTTCTGTGTAGGCATTGATCCGCCACCAAAACCAGCGCAGGATATAAATGAGCCCAGTGCCTGCACCAATCATCAATAATAAATTAAATGCCTGCCCTGCGCTGGTGAGTAAAAGTCCAAGGCCACCTCCTAAAATAATGGATACAATTGTGAATAATCGACCCACCTTCACTAACTGTTTCTCCGATGCATTTTGATTGATGAATCGGTGGTAAAAATCGTTCACCAGATAGCTTGCGCCCAAATTGAGTTGGGTACTCATGGTACTCATAAAAGCAGCAATTAATGAGGCCGCTACTAAACCTAGCAGTCCGGTTGGTAAAAGTGTCAACATAGCAGGATAGGCCACGTCGTGACCCAACTTATCTACGGGCAAGTTGGGGAAAGCTTTTTGAATATCGGCTAATTCCGGGAATATAACGAGAGATGCAAGGGCGATTAATATCCACGGCCACGGACGGAGTGCATAATGGGCCACATTGAAGAAAAAAGTGGCACCCACAGCATTTTTCTCGTCCTTGGCCGAAAACATCCGTTGCGCGATATAACCACCCCCGCCCGGCTCAGCCCCGGGATAATAACTAGCCCACCACTGGACAGCTAGTGGAACAAGCAGGACAGGTACCCAAGCGTTTGGATCGGACAAGTCAGGAATAAGAGAAATCCTATCCACAACATTCGCATGGGAAATAAGGTTGGAAAGTCCACCAATCTCAGGCAAACCAAGAATATAAAACATACCCCAGAATGATCCGATCATTGCCAAAGCAAATTGAACAAAATCCGTAATGATGACGGCTTTCAATCCGCCCAGAGCCGAGTATGCTAGCGTAATGGAACAAGCGATAGTCAGTGTCATCCACCCAGGTAATCCCAAAACGATTTCGCCAAATTTTATAGCTGCCAGACTCACCGCACCCATAACCAGCACATTAAAGACTAATCCGAGATAAAGTGCTCGGAATCCTCGTAGGAATGCGGCGGGTTTTCCGCTATACCTAAGTTCATAAAATTCAATATCCGTTAATACTTCTGAACGGCGCCATAGTTTGGCATAAACAAAAACGGTCAGCATTCCTGTGAGCAAAAAGGCCCACCAACCCCAGTTTCCGGAGACACCATTTTGTCGAACAAGATCCGTCACCAAATTAGGTGTATCGGTAGAAAATGTTGTCGCAACCATACTCACTCCCAATAGCCACCAAGGCATATTCCTACCGGCTAAAAAGAAGGATTTTGTATCTTGCCCGGCCTGTCTAGACACCCAAAGTCCGACAATGAGTGAAAGAGCGAAATAGACACTGACAATAGTCCAGTCTAACGAAGATAAAGTCATGGTGTTTTCTCGGAAGTTTGAAAATTGACGGAGAAGTTAAAACAGCCTGTTAAGGATAAAAACTGATTAAACAACAAAATAAAAATGGGGCCAAAAACGGCCCCATTTTTACTTGACTACCCTATCTGTTTACGAATATTTCACTATAATTCATTACTCATATAATCGATATTGTAATTTGATAGGGCAGATTTATTTACACTACAAAACAAGCTAAGACTTTAGCATACTTCCTCCTGATGACCCATGACTAAAATAGTTTGATGATATGCCTATATCGTTCACAGTATTGTTTTGAATTATTAACACTACTTATTTTTTAACAACTGTTACCTTTATCTTTGTTGAATTAAAAGCCGAAAATACACCCAATCCGCCCTCTACATTTGTTAAGGGCTCATTGAGGTCTCTGGAGTTTTGTTCTCTTGAATCAAACAAATCCACATATTCCTGATTAACACGGTAGACTTTAATCTCATGTGCTCCGACATATTTAACGAAGGTAAAATCAATCACATATGTGGTATCTTTAATCGGGGGAAAAACAAATTTACCATATTCAGAAAAATTCACATAGTCATCGGCATCGTTAATAAGTTTTGGATTTTCCTCGACGCAGTCAATGGTTACATAATACCAATCATTATCCGAGTCCTTGTTCCATTTAACTTCAATGTCAATATTATTAGCATTTTGCCAATTAAAAAAACTGTCTGGATCTGTAAAATTAGGTATTTCTAAAATTGTAGAATTCAGAGAAACAGCATCGGGAGGAGAGGGAACGGTACTCTTTGCAGTGATATATTGATCGTTCCAATTGATATCTATCGAAACTTTATCCCCCGTCTGAATCGATAGATCATTCCCTAAATACTGATAATACCCACTGTCGCCGGGAGCCAAGTCGCATTCAAAGCGTTTATTATTCAAGATCACAGCTACATCGGCATCATTAATGGGTTGATAAATAGCTGATGTATCTGCATCCAGCGCCAGTGTGCGTGTGATTTTTATATCAGTAATCGGTTCACCGGCATAGACAAACCCCCAGACCACAGCCAATTCTTCGTCTGAAATGAGAAGTGACGAATCTGTACAACCCTGTACCGCTATTAATAAGGATACTGTAAATAATAGTTGATTTAATTTTTTCATTTCTTATCTCAATTGGAAGTTAATAAAAATGGTGGGTGTAAATCCCAACATCGTGATATCTGAGGCAATGATGGGAGTTGTGCTTAAGTTATAACTTCGATAACTGATATTTTTATTGTTTAAAATATTATACAGGGAAAGACCTCCCTCAAATTCACCATGATCTGTGAACCATTTTCTGGAGAGACTGATATCTAATCGTTTATAATCCGGTAAACGAAATCCATTTTTATTTTCCACGTGGATGTAACTCAGGGTTTCTTTGTTTAACAATGTTAAGGCAAATCGATTCATGGGTGCTGTATATGGGTTACCGGAAGCAAACATATTGGTAGATGATAATGTCCAACCATCGCCAAATTTATAAGAAGCTACAAGTTTTAATTCATGGTTTCTATCATGGTTCGCAAAAAAGGATTTGCCTTTATTGAGATTGGGGAATTTATTTTGAACCTGCCCCAGTGTATAACTCAACCACCCCGTCACCTTCCCTTTTTTCTTCTGTGCTAAAAACTCAATCCCTCGGGCAGTTCCCGTGCCAAAGAAAAAATAGTTATTAAAATCAGCATGATCTTTAAATCTGCGGGAAAATTCAACCAGGTTTTCCAATTCTTTGTAGTATCCTTCAACTTCAAAGAGATAATTGGGAGTATCATAGGAAATCCCCAAAATTGAATGTTCGGCAAAACCGGGTAAAATATTTTTATTGGATGCTAGCCAAAACTCTTTGCTCCCCTCTAAGACATTCTCATTGGTAATCGTATTGATGAACTGGTAATAATGACCCCAAGCGCCTTTCAGCCTTACCCTTGGGAAAATGTCCAGTCCAAAAGAAATTCGGGGTGCATTGTATACTTTATCTGTTTGTACAAAATATGAAGATCTCAGTCCCAGAGTAATATCTAATTTTTTAAATATTTGCCAATTATCCTGGGCATAAAGTGCGGCAACCTCTGATTTTGAAGAAATACCAACAATAGAAATTGTATCTTCGAAATTGGCTTCATAGTCTGTGTTAATTGAATTTAAAAATAATCCAAATTCAACATCGTGACTTTTTCCAATTGGAAGTCGATTATCTAATCGAATAGCATAATCATTAACCTTGTTGTTTTCATTTTGAGCAAAGGATCCAAATTCATTCGAATTTCCATCATCAAAGTTAACGCTTTGTTCAGAAACGCTGGTAAATTTTGAACCTGAAATAAGAAGGTTCGTATACATGAGATCCCATTGGTGGCCCCATTTTAAACTGGTTCCCAGATTACCCCAATGGGTAACATTTTTATCGTTAAGGGTGGGAAACTCATTATTATCTAATGAGCCGTCAGAAACTGGTATACCTAAATTAAATTTACGTGACTTATCTAAAAAATCTCGCCCAAAATACAAACTGAGACTTAAAATATCTCTATCGGTGGGGTTGAGAGACAATTTTGAATTTAGGTCATAATAATAAAAACTGGGCAAAATATCCTGCTGAAATGAACCACCAATGGGTCCCCCTCCTTGAGCAGCCATGAAATTGGGCTTAGAATTTGTAGAATATTTTTTCCCCGTCACGGTTTCAAGTATTTTACGGTAGGAGCTACCTTGCAAAATATCTGTGTATGACCTTCTACCGTTGATGATCCAATTCCCCTTGCCTCCGAAAAGAGGTGTTTCATAACTCATATTTCCTGATAATAAATTACCACCCAAGGTAAATCCCCTTTCGGTGCCGCCTCTTTTCCCCGTGAGATCTAAAACTGAGGAAAGACGTCCGCCATACTTGGCCGGGAATCCGCCTTTGTATACCTGCACATCTTTTACAGCATTAGCATTAAAGGCACTGAACATACCAAAAAAGTGATCCACATGGTAAACTGTCATACCATCAAGAATAACTAAATTTTGATCAGGAGTTCCGCCACGGACATATATCCCAGATTTACCATCACCGATACCACTAATCCCGGGAAAGAGCTTCAAGGAATTGAAAATATCCACTTCGCCAATGGAAGGTAAAGTTTGAATATCTCGTGTAGAAATTGTCATCTGACCTGGAACTCCGGAACTCTGAAAAATTTCATAAGATTCTCCAACAACTTCTACAGATTCTCCTTCCAAGGCTTTGGGTGAAAGCAGAACTTCTACGGGGCCTTCCTCTATTAATTGAATGCTGAGAGAAATTGTTTTGGTCTCAAATCCAATGTAGGAGACCAAAAGTGTTACTTGTCCTTTTGGTATATTTTTTAAAGCAAAATAGCCATCGGAATTGGTGGTCGTTCCCCACATTGTGTTTTTTATAACCACATTGGCATAGGGAAGTGATTCATTAGTCTCAGAATCCTTTATATAACCATTCACTACAAATTTTTCAGTTTGTTGTGAACTAACCATTCCTATTAAGAAAGTGAGAATAAATATTTTTTTCATATTACGTGTTTTTTGCTCTGTTAATTGTGATTGATTTCATTCTATTTATTTTAATTACTACCAGTATGGTGAGTCCTTTTGTTTCATTACTTAATTAAATCAAACCAATTACGAGATAGCATGGGCAGTTTTTGGAACTTTTAGTCTATTAACGAATTATTTTTAAAAAATACTCACAAAATTTTTCACATGACTTTAAATGTGTATGAAGCCCGCGAGAATTCACTATCAAATAATCTCATAAGAATATGTAGATTCACTCTTAAAAGAAATTATAATTGAAAGAAGGCGTTGAATAATCAATCCGATCAAAAGTTACTGGCAGAGGTCCGCGGTGGAAATCGAGATGCTTTTAAGGAAATATTCCTTAGATATCATGAACCGGTATTTGGATTTACCGTAAGCCGTATTCAGGATAGGGATATTGCCAGTGATATTGTTCAGGAAGCATTTGTTCGTGCTTGGAAGAACCGTCAATCCATTAAGCCCAAAAAACCATTCTTTAATTATCTGGCTACCATAGCTTCTAATTTATCGAAAGACCATTTCCGCCATCAAGCTGTCCGCCAAAAACATGAGAGCCAAATTGAATCAAAATTGTATCCCGGCACAGAAAATGTTGAAGATCATCAGGAAAAAGAACACCTACAGGGAAAAATATTGGAAGCCATCCATACCTATCTGCCGGATAAATGCAGAAATATTTTTATTTTAAGTCGCATTGAAGGATTTTCTTCAAAAGAAATTGCCGAAATGATGAACCTCTCTGTTAGAACAGTAGAAAATCAACTTTACCGCGGATTAAAAATCCTGAAGAAAAAATTATCAAGATTATTATGAGTATTGTTCACCTTTTTATCGTTTATCTAATAGTTCTATGGCGGGGAGTACGATTAGTCAAAAGGAAAATATCATGAAAAAAATTATCAATTTAATTGTAGCCGTTTCTTTGCTGGGACTTTTTGCCTGTGAAGCCGAGATTACAAATAATTCGAAATCGGAAAACTTGGTTGGGACATGGTATATGTCACAAAAGGTCAATGCAAAAACCTTTAATAAATCGGCATCCGATATTTCAAACGGAGCGTTAAGTTCCTGGAATTATGAGACTGTTATTACGACCAATAGTGACCAGAATGCTAATGATCTATATTCCGAAGGAACGGGCGGTATTGAAGTTTCAGGGTCTGAATCCGTAACTTTCACCTATATGTACCCATATCAATACACAGATGAATTTACCGGTAATACTTTGTTATTTGCCTACCTGACTGATCATGCCTTTACATCATACAAAACTGAGTACCCAATTTATGGTATGTCTTTACAAAAGGGACCGAAATGGGATCAAGATTCAGTACATGCTGGAACAGGATTATGGGTACAAAAAGATGATTCGACTTTTGTTGACTATCTTGGTAATGTAGATTTTTCTTATGACGGAAAATCACTGACTGTTGAGGAATCAACCCTTAGGGAATATGAAAGTGATCGAACAGTTACATTAAAAGGGACATTGACCCATAAAATGATTTCTGTTCCGGCAAATACACCCACAGTCATTAATTCTTTTAGTGATAATAACGTTTCCTTGGACCAAGGCGGTTGGACAATTGAAATAAGAGATAACGGTGAATGGATCGAAAAATATCAATGGGAAGAGTGGTCAGATTCTTTGGTTGCAGCCTGGGAAGTGGATGGTGACATTCTAAAGGTGACATATGACTTTTTCGGATGGAATTCAGATTCAAGTCAGTCCAACCATGCCTCATACGAATATGTTATTGAGTTCAATTTCAAAATTGAAAATAATGAACTATTACTGAACAATAAATATCATATTTGCGGTGATGATTTTACCCAAGATTGTTTAGCTTGGTTTGAGGATGATTATGGATTAGATCGAGGCAGCCTTGAGTCCATCATTGATCGAATGAGTTTGACCTTCAGCCAGACACCGGAATCATCCAGTAAGATGATGGTATATGAACCGGGTAAAATCGCTCGACGCAAAATGGTTGCCGAAATCAACGCTTTCTTAAACAAAGTGCAACAATAATATGCTAAAAAGCTGACACATGGGACCATTCAATAAAAAACTGGAAGGCGCTTTAAGAATGCTTTGGCAGTTCTCTAGGGACATTACCTTGCCAAATGCACCTGATTCAGACGAAGCTTGGGGTTTGCTCGAACAGCGTCTGGATGTAGAAGAACGCCTTGAAGTCGCATCCGGTTCACCTGTAAAACAAACATCAGTTTGGTTCCAACCAAAGCTGAGGCCCACCCTTGCCTTGGCTTTGGTGGTGTTGGCAGTGTTGTATAGTCCGACTGCTTACCGATGGATTGATACACAAACCATCCTTGCCAAAAGGGGGAATATTCTTGAGGAAACATTGCCGGATGGTTCCAAGATTGTACTGAATGCAGAAACCCGGATTGCATATCGCTCTTCTTTCGGGGAAAAAAACCGGAAATTAATTCTTGACGGAGAAGCTTATTTTAAAGTTCAAAAAAGTGAGATTCCTTTTACGATCCACACAGGGGACGTTACCGTTACTGTTGTGGGAACAGAATTCAATGTCCGCTCCCGTAACGAACAGTTTGAAGTCGCGGTAAATAAAGGCGTGGTCCAAGTGACGAGCAATGACAGTACAATTATATTAAACGCCAAACAAATGACCGTGTTTGGGCAGGGTGAATTTCCACGTGCCCTGGAACCGCTTCCATTTGATTCTTACCCTGGGTGGACAGAAAACCAATTCATGTTCCATGAAACAGACTTGCTCTCTGTCTGCGGTGAAATCGGAAGGAAATATGATATTGATATCGAACTGGCAGACAAAAGCCTCGAATCTATCACAGTTACCGGTGTGATTGATGCATTGGACCTTAAGTCTGTTTTATCTACAATAACTTTTCTTACCCAGCGTAAATATGAAAGCATGGATGGTAAAATCATCATTTATTAAAATCCTCTCATACCTATTTCTGTCTCATTTATTTATTCCCCTGCTTTGGTCTCAACCAATGGCCAAAAGCGATTCACTATTCCTTTCAATACACAATCTTCCCTTGAAAACGGTTCTGGATTCTCTCATTCATTCTTACGATATGAAGATCCTCTACCAAGACCGCCACGTAGATGGTTGGGCTGTATCCCTGGACTGTAAACCATGCTCAAAAGATGAGTCAATCGACTTTTTACTAAAAGGGACGAAACTGATCTGGAAACGAAATAATAACCAGTATGCCATTAGTAAACGCTGGTTTTCACAGGTAGGACGAACTCTTTCCGGAATCGTTCGAGATGCTCAAACAGGAGAGCCGTTACCATACGTAAATGTTTTTATACAAAACTCTTATTTGGGCACAATAACTAATCGTGATGGCTATTTTTCAATCGCTGGCGTTCCACTAAAGTCCATGCAATTGCAAGCAGCCCATGTGGGGTATGTACCGGAAACTCAAGACCTGACTAATTATTCACGTAGTGAATCCATAGTAATCCGATTAAAATCTACCATCCTGGTGGGCCAGCAGATAAATGTCATAGGGGAACCGGATAATTTATTAGAGACGGAATCGACTGGCCAGATATCGATTTCACCCAGGTTTATTTCACAATTACCTGGATTCGGCCAAAAAGATGTGATGCGTTCGATACAGTCATTACCGGGCATTAACATGGGAAAAATGGGTAACGCGGGACTTTTCATCCGTGGTGGAACACCCGACCAGAACTTGATCATATTTGATGGCATTACACTATATCATGTGGATCACATGTTTGGATTTTTCAGTGCTTTCAACCCTGCTGCCATTAAAAATATCCAGCTATATAAAGGTGGATTCCCAGCCAAATATGGTGGACGATTGTCAGGAGTTCTTGATTTATCCGGTAAAAATGGCAGTTCAACTGAACGTGGAATTTCTATGTCCACAAATTTGTTATCCTCAGGATTATCTTTAGAAACTCCCCTTTTCAACGGAAAAGGTAATCTGTTTTTTTCCGCCAGACGGTCTCACATCGATTATGTAAAAACACCTCTTTATGATATGATTTTTAGTTATATCACCGGCAACGATTTTGGCGGAATTTCGGCAGATATCGCCCGTGTTGATTCCACAACTTTAACTAAAAAAGACCCTCAGTTTTTCTTTTTTGACTTGAATACAAAACTAACCTACATGCCCACCGCCAAGGATGTGATTTCATATAGTCTATATCGTGGTCAGGATAATTATAGTCACACATTAGACGAGACATCCATCGGTTTGGATATCAATACACGGTTCCAACTCAAACTTGATGACCAAAACGCCTGGGAAAATTGGGGTCAAAGCATACGTTGGGCCCGTCAATGGGATTCAGGTATTTATTCGAACCTCTTTTTCGCTCAAAGTATTTATAAAACCAATTATGCCTCCGTCAGTTCACTTTCAGGACCTTGGGAAAACCCATTTTCTTATTCTATAGTGGAGGAAAATAACGTTGAGGATTTGACAATTCGATTTGAAACCGAATATGCCTATTCATCAGATCATACCTTAGATTTTGGATTTGGGTTTTCCCAGTTTGATACAGAATACATCAGTGAATTTGAAGACACAGTTTCAATCGTGCTTTCAAGTAAAAAGGCACAACAATATTTTGGGTACTTTCAAGATAAATGGTCTCCAAATTCCCGCTGGCTGTTAACAACGGGTTTACGGACAAATTATTTTAAAAATACTTCTCAATTCTATTTTGAACCACGATTTTCAAGCCGCTATACAGTTAATTCTCATCTGACACTCAATGGTAGCATCGGTACATACTATCAGTTTGTTAACAGGTTTTTTAATGAAAACTCCCTGAATGGTGCAAACGACTTCTGGATTGTAGCAGACCGTAATCTTCCCCCGGGGAAAGCCAATCATTTTTTATTTGGTTTTTTGTACAAAACAGGTCTGTTTGATCTGGAAGTTGAAGGATATTTCAAGAATATGGAAAATCTTGTGGAATTCGAACGATTCACACTCCCAAGCGAGCAGCATCCTTTTCAAACGGGGACCGGAACAGCAACCGGGTTTGAAGTATTTTTGAAGAAAAATATGCGGAATTTTAAGTCTTGGATCAGCTATACATATGGCAAAGTTGAATACCAATTTGATGAGATTAATTCAGGTAATTATTATTTGGCAGATCATGATCGAACACATCAAGTGAAATGGATTAATTTTGTCACTCTGGGCAAATGGCATATATCAAATTCATGGATTTATTCATCCGGCCACGTTTATACGCCATTGGATGCCTTTGAAGCAACGAATGATGTCGATGGAATTGTATACTACCGAATCCAATCAGGTAGAAAAAATTCTAAAAGGCTTCCATATATTCATCAATTAAATGTTAGTTCCAACAGACGTATTCAATTGGGAAGCAACGAATGTGAAATTGGTTTCGGAATAATAAACCTGTATAATTTTAGAGGAACTAGCTACCGTCGCCATCGGTATTGGGAATTCCCAATTAGAGCGACCGATATCAAAACGATTCCTTTTACACCGACGCTGAGTATTCAGGTGAATTTTTGAATACTACCCTATACCTGTCGAAGGGTGGCATGACTGCTTAATACTGGTCGTCCAATCCAAAGATAGGTTGATTTGTTTTCCATTTTCCGCGGGTGAAATCAGGAATTTTTACTGAAGTGCTATTCAATTTAATTGATTTTTCTGACAGTGGAACAATCACGCTCATACTTACGGCATCATAAACATCAATTACAGGGGTTTGATCGCCCTTCAGCGCCTCAACAAATGCACGGGTAATAAAAAAGTCCATACCCCCATGGCCGGCGCCAGCTGCTTGATCTTCAAAACGTTTCCAAAGGGGATGATCATATTTTTTCAAATATTCCTCATCTGATTCCCATCGATGGGCTTCCGGACTAACCCCTTCTATATATATTGATTTATTATCTTTCAACCACAACCCTCGTGTCCCTTGTACTCGGAAATTCAATGAGTAAGGCCTTGGTGAATTGGTATCATGGCTCAGCATGATAGTTTGTCCATTAGCGCACTTGATCATAGTCGTCACCACATCACCAAGTTTGAAGGTTACTTTTGCATTGGGGTGGTCTTCACCGCCATTGTCCACAATATATTTATGAAGCCCACGGGATTGAGTGGCTGTTGATGTGAGGTGTACCATGCGATTGCCGCGATTAATATCCAACATGGGACTGACAGGCCCTAATCCGTGGGTTGGATAAAGGTCCGCATTGCGATCTACTGAATGTTGTGTTCTCCAGCGAGCTTCAGAAAATCCACTTTCGCCAAATTCCACACCGCCGCCGTAAGCATCTTTACCATCATTGAATTTTACATGGCGAAGGTCATGCTGATAACCGCCTTGGCAATGGAGTAACTCACCGAATAATCCCTGGCGAACCATATTGAGGACGGCCATAATATCCCTGCGATAATTTACATTTTCCATGATCATGCACAGTTTACCGGTCTTTTCCGAGATATTTACCAAATCCCAACATTGTTTCACCGTTAATGCGGCTGGGACTTCTGTTCCCACATTGATACCATTCTTCATGGATTCCATGGCCATAGGGTGATGCCATTCCCAGGGTGTGGCAATGTAAACACCATCCAAATCTTCTTTGTCCACCATATTGCGGAAATCTTCCGGGCCGTCTTTATAAATCATTGGTGCCGGTCGTCCCGCCTTTTCAAATACCGCCAATACCATTTCAATCATGCGCTCATCAATATCGCAAATCACAGGGATGTCCACATCCGGCCGGTCGAGTAAAAGCCGTGTGACCCATTGCCCTCTGAATCCTGTACCGATAATTCCAATCTGAAGTTTGCTTGATGATGAACCAAACAGGGATGTGGGTATCATCGATGCGGCTGCACTTGCGGCGGCGGTCACTCTGATAAATTCTCTTCTATCCATTGTTTTCAGCATAATTTTTCCTCACCAAATCATTGCGAAAGTTTTTTGATTTATAAAATTATTGGGTTAAAAATAGAACCGGAATTTAGTTCAATTCTATTTTGTTCAAATCAATCAACTTAAAAACTTGCAGCAACAATCGTCAAAGTTATTTTTTTAACAAACCCTACATTCCCCCTTTCAAAAGGGGGTCAGGGGGATATCAAAAATATTGATGCTCTTTTTTAAACATCAATTAATTATGGTGTAGTAGGAATATAGTGTGTACGATTTTACTTGTGGCATTCAATATTTATTGCATCACACTAAATCTCCTCCGCCTAAATTAAAACGGCGGACAAGCTATGACAGTTGGCTTCATTATTTACTATACCCTTCTAAATCTCCCCTTGATATGGGAGACTTGTGGGGTTATCTAGATGCTAAAGTTAAAAACAGGTAAATCCCTACAGTTACCGTCATGATAGCAATAGATACATTTTTAGCTGAGGCCCAAGGTGTCATATCCACCGGTGCTGGATCACGTTGATCACTGATTAATATTTCTTCTGAAGTCTTTGGTTTGATATAACCGATGATTAACATTACCAAAACGGACCCGACAAAACTGATAAAATAGCCATGCAACCAATGCAAGTCCCCATCGCTGTTAGCAAAAAATGTTGGCACATGCTTGATATTCACAAAGGTGAAAAATGCATAAGATGTCATTCCCACAACCATCCCGATTTTTGCGGCGATGGCGGGCATTCGTTTTGTTGTGATTCCCAACAGGAAAATGCCAATTATGGGCACACTGTATAATCCATTTACTTTTTGCAGATATTCAAATATGGACTGCATTTGATCCAATAGCGGCGCGATGAAGATGGAAGCAATAGCCAATCCGATACCAAACTTCTTACCCGTTGAAACGATCAAATTTCCGTCAGCAGACGGATTAATGTACCCTTTATAAAATTGGAGTGAAAAAAGCGTGGATGCACTATTCAAGGCTGAGTTGAATGAACTTAAAATTGAACCCATCAACACAGCAGCGAATAATCCTAATGACCAATCGAGCAGAACGTGGCGAACGATCGATCCATAAACCTGATCCTGCTTACTAATGGTAAGATCAGTCATGTGCAGCGCAATAATCCCAGGGAGGCACAACATTAACGGTCCCACCAGTTTCATAGCAGATGCAAACAAAACACCCTTTTGCCCTTCAGCCAAACTTTTGGCTGCCATAGCTCGTTGGACGATCACTTGGTTGGTTGACCAGTAAAACACCTGGATAAACATCATGCCTGTAAACAATGTCGGCCATGGGACGGATACAACATTTCCATCCACATTTGTATTAGTTAATGGTGATAAATATTCCTGATTTGATTGTCCCAGTTTTGATAATCCCGTAAAAAATGAGCCATCACCCAAGGCAACCAATGCCAAGACAGGAATCGTAAGACCACCTATGAGCAGTCCCACACCGTTAATTGTATCACTGACGGCAACTGATTTCAATCCACCAAATATGGCATAGGCGCTCCCAAGGATGCCGATTGTCGCAATGACAAACCATAGAGGCAAGGTCAAGTCAAACATACCGATCATAGCCAGAGATCCCGTGTAAAGAACCACTGGCAATAACACCGTAACATACCCAAACAAAAATAATCCTGCCACCATTGAACGGGTGGTTTTATCAAATCGCTTTTCCAAAAATGCAGGCGTAGTGGTGAATCCGCTGGCGAGATAGCGGGGTAGAAAGACCAAGGCTGTGGCAATCATGGCAAAAGCAGCCAATGCTTCCCAAGCAATTCCCACTAAAGCCTTGTCCCCGAAAACAGCGCCGTTCAATCCGACTAATTGTTCTGTGGAAAGATTTGTCAGTAACAATGAACCGGCCACAACAGGCCATGCCAGCGCTCTGCCACCGGTGAAATATTCTTCTGTGGCATTATCGGATTTCTTCATCCGATGAACGATCCGGTAGGTGAAGAATCCCACGGCACCTGTTGCCAGGATAAACGAAATGATTGAGATTGTGTTCATAGTGGTAAGTATTGGGGCGTTTGAGTATTTGCGTGTTAAGGTGTCAGTGTGCTAATGTGTTTGGGTGTTAGAGTGAGAGGGGTTTTATTTAATCGTCGTTTTTGATACGGTCGTTAAATCATCATCCTGCCGGTAAGGTATGAGCATAAATGAGTAGCTGTAGCTTCCGGGGTAAAGCGTGTATTTATCATGAGGCCTGGCACCCCAACTATTATCGCCCCCAACGCCCATTTGTCTATAGTCTATGAGCCAATCCACATGATCCTTCGGATTTAAATCCAACTTCCCGTGTTTCTGAGTCCCGGGAATGTAGTTCAAATCTTCGTAAGGATATTGATGCACGCTGCCGTCAAAAGTCGGCAGACCTTTTACCATGATTCCAACGTTACCATTGGATAGGACCATCCAGCGTATATCTGTCTTATTTCCTGTTTCCTGGGGACGCACATACCGAAATGTTTGCTCCCACACCGTCCCTGAATAATAGCCGATTGCAGCGGATATTTTTCGATCCCAGTAGGATTCATGCGGCCCGCGACCAAACCATTCAACCTTATTAAAATCACCGGATAGTGAAAACTTCATCCCAAATCGAGGCATTTCTGATAAAGATGAATCTGCAACATCTATTTTCTGATCCACTTTGACCATACCATTTCCATAAACATAATATTGGGATGTGAGTGTTGCATGACTCAAAGAATCCTCACTCACCATTAATATTTCTGCTGTATTGTTTTTTAGGGTACTAGATACCACTTTAGTTTTCATTCGCTCATCGACACCCTTCCATACCCGGGATCGAGACGGCATGCCATTCCCAAGATCATTGTCAGTCGGTGCACGCCAAAAATTGGGTTTTGCAGGGTTCCTAAACATCGCAACACCGTCAACGGTATACTCACTTAACTGTCCCGATTCACGACTGAATACCAGTTTGAATCCTTTACCATATATCTCCACCCCTAAATCATTCTTAAACAGGTTTATCGAAGGGTATTCTGCAGGACTTATTGATATGGGTTCGCGGTAAATGGGTAGTTTAAACTGTTCCCATGCCACCAAATATCCTTTGGGAATCAGGGGTTGTTTCTGCTTTGTTTTTGCCTGGACCGTCAGAAAATATTCCACCCCCGGTTTGGGCCTGATGGATGATAAATTAAATGTCAGTTTACGGGATTCACCCGGTCCCAAATTCAGATTTCTCAATTTTCCGGAAGAGACGGTTACATTATCACCTTTAATAAACCAAGAAAAGTTCAGATGCTTAAGATCGATAAAATCATAATCATTGGAGACGGAAAATCTCCCGCGAGATATATTATCAACTTCAATTTTTACGGGCTGAAAGACTTTTTTAACTTCATGAATGTGTGGATTCAAACTGCGGTCTGCAGCCACTAATCCATTGGCACAAAAATTGGAATCATTTTCTGCAAACTCAGGTCCAAAATCGCCGCCGTAAGCCCAGTATTCCCCGCCGGTAGAATCGGTTTTTAAAATGGTTTGATCCACCCAATCCCAGATAAATCCCCCTTGCAGTGATTCGTATTTTTCGAATGTATCCCAATAGTCCGCCAGGTTGCCCACACTATTACCCATGGCGTGGGCAAACTCACAAAGGATTAATGGTTTGTCAGGATTCTTTTCGGCATAATCAGAGATGAAATCAATATTCTTATACATTGGGAAAACCACATCGGTATGGGCTGCTTTTTTTGCAGGTTCATAAACAACCGGACGGCTGGGATCCATTCGTTTCAATAGTTTATGTAGTTCAACAAAGTTTTGACCATCACCAGCTTCATTCCCCATAGACCATATGATTATAGAAGGCTGATTCTTATCTCGTTCAAACATACGAATACCGCGATCCAGCCATTGTGCCGTCCACGTTGGACCATTGGTGATCAGTCCATAGCTATCATCATGAAACCGCATGCCGTGAGCTTCAATGTTTGCTTCATCAATAACATAAAGTCCGAATTCATTGCACAGTTCATACCAGCGTTCCTGATTAGGATAATGACTGGTGCGGACCGCATTGATGTTGTGCTGCTTCATGAGCTGAATATCACGGATCATAGATTTTTCTGTAATTGACCTGCCTACCACAGGATCCCATTCATGGCGGTTTACACCACGGATCATGATAGCTTTACCGTTTACCATTAGGTTTCCATCCTTTACCTCAACTCGTTTAAACCCAACTTGTTGCGTAGTAGCTTCGATAATATGGCCAGTGGGATCCACTAAGGAGATTTGAAGCTGATATAAATTCGGAGCTTCTGCTGACCAAGGTTTAACCCACTTTACTATCGATTCAAATTGAACTGATCCCACGGAATCAATGCTAGTGGTGGCAGTTGAATCAAATACAGTTCTATTTCGCCTGGCGGGGTCAACCAATTTCGCGCGGACAGTTAAATCATCCTCGGAATGCAATTGGTCTAAAAGATCGATATTCATGGAAAATATTCCGGTCTTTAATGTTGAGTCTAATTCAGCATTTATAAAATAGTCTGTAATGCGTGTATTAGATCGGGCGTAAAGATAAACATCCCGCTCAATACCGCTGACACGCCAAGTATCCTGCCCTTCTAAATACGACCCATCCGAAAAGCGGTATACTTCTACGGAAACATTGTTTTCACCAAGTTGAGTAAAATCAGTAATCTCAAATTCTGCCGGTGTTTTGGAGCCTTGGCTGTAGCCCACAAATTCACCATTGATCCATACATAAAATGCAGATCGAACGCCACCGAAACGTAAAAAGATATCACGATCATCCCAGTCTTCTGAAATGTTGAAAGATCGACGATAAGAACCGACTGTGTTGTAATCATGTGGGACAAATGGCGGATTGGGTGTGAAGGGGTATTCTTCGTCTAAATAAATGGGAACGGACCACCCCTGCATTTCCCAATTTCCCGGGACATTTATATCGGACCAATCCTTATCATCATAGTTAGATTTGTAAAATTTCTCGGGACGCACATCAGGATTGGGAGAAAAATTGAATTTCCAAATTCCATTTAAAGATTGAAAATATTTGGATTGAGTTGGATCATTTTTCAGGGCCAATGCTTCAGATTCAAACGGAAAAAAGTGAGCCCGTGCTGGTTCACGGTTGATTTGAAAAATGGTGGGATCTTCCCACTCGGTTTGCCGTTTATTTTCGCACCCTGTCCAAACAATAGTAAGGACTGCAAATAATTGAGGAAAATATTTATTCATATAACCTAAGATAATTCGTTAAAAATTGACGTCAAATTAAACACCAATTCATCGGCATTTTCACGTGTAAAAACCAAAGGTGGTTTAATTTTTAACACATTATGGTCCGGACCATCGGTACTGATCAAAATGCCCGCCTCTTTCATACGATTCACAATCTCATCGGCCTCCTCTGTTGCCGGTGTTAATTGATCATGATCTTTGATCAATTCAACTCCAATAAAAAGACCGCGGCCACGTACCTCACCCACTAAAGCATGATCAATTGTATTCAATTGATTGAATAAATATGTACCGACTTCTGAAGCATTTTTTTGGAGACCCTCTTCTTCAATCACATTAAGAACAGCTTGGCCCGCAGCACAGGAAACGGGATTGCCCCCAAAAGAATTGAAATATTCCATACCATTATTGAAGGCCTCGGCGATTTCTTTTGTGGTGACAACCGCTGATAATGGATGGCCATTCCCCATGGATTTTCCCATGGTTACAATATCCGGGATGACATCACAGGTTTCAAATCCCCAGAAATAAGAGCCCACTCGTGCAAATCCAATCTGGACTTCATCGGCAATGCAGAGACCGCCTGCATTCCGGACCAATTCAAATGACCGATTTAAAAATCCTTTAGGTAAAACCAATTGGCCCCCACAACCCATGAGTGATTCGGCGATAAATACGGATACTTTTTTCCCTTTTTGATGGATATTATTAATCGCTTTTCCCACCTCACTAACATACCCATCGGCCGCACTTTCTCCACGGTATTTTCCTCGATATTTGTTCGGTAATGGAATAGTACGGACGAAGTTGGGCGCCCCTTCGCCCCCGGGACCATCGTGTTTGTAAGGGCTGATTTCAATCAGTGATGAGAGGTTGCCGTGGTAAGCCGCATCCAACACGATCGTTTCTTTGCTTTGGGTATAATGGCGCGCCATGCGCAGGGCTAAATCATTTGCTTCACTGCCGGAGTTGGTAAAGAAACAGACATCCAGCCCATCGGGCAATTTTTTTGTTAAATCCCTGGCATAGTTGACGATAGTTTCGTCCAAATAGCGTGTATTGGTGTTTAATTTTTCGAATTGCTTATGGGCAGCTTCAACCACTTTTGGATGGCAGTGCCCAACATGTTGAATATTATTTACTGCATCCAGATACCGACGGCCGTCAGCATCATAAAGGTATTGCCCTTCACCACGGACGATGTGAAGTGGCGCCCAATAGGAGACGCTGAATGAAGGTCCGAGATGTTTTTCGCGAAGCGATTGGATGGAATCTTTATTGAGCATTTTATTCTCTTAAACTGCCCCTAATTCATTTCGAATAAAATCATTTGTGGAATTCGGTTCCTCCTTTTTATGAAGGGGAAAACAAGAGTTGGTCTTCGAATGATTTCGTTTCATTATTTATTCACTAACTCTAATAACATTTGAGACCGATCATTTAAATCGTCATTTTCCAATCTTTTCAACAATTCCCAAGCACGGATTTGAGAAACGGATAAATATGTATTTTCCGGGAATAATTTCATCCGCCAGGCAGCCATCGTTACCGAAATACATAGGCGAATGCATGAGATATATAAAGCTGATTTTAATTCTGTATCATTCAAAGGAAAAATGGAGTGATATCCTTTCAATACCTGGCTCATGGATCGATAAGGATCGGATTTCCCTAAACCAACATAAGCCATACAAATCGCCGGCTCAGCCGCTTGGTGGGAATAAACCATATCCCCAAAATCGATTATGCCGATTGTATCTCCATTCTCATTCACCAGCACATTATGATCGTTTCCGTCATTATGAATAACCATTTTTTTTAACTGTGAATCATGGATTGACACATTGGCATTATATTGATCTAGAAAATGTAAGATTGTTTTTTTGTCAGATTCAACGTCCAAATAGGTTAACCTGGATCGTATCGATTCGGTGGTCCGTGAATCCCAATAAAATTTCCGGTCCGATGCCGGATGAAAGAATCCATCCAATGAACGGTTCAATCTCCCTAGAAATTCACCCAGTTTCTCATGGGTGCTATCATCCATGTCCAAATCTTTTAAAAATTGACCATCTAAATACCCCAATAGGCGAACAAAATATGATTGGTCATTTTTTTCAATTACTTTGATTTCATCAATCTGCATTGGTACACCCAGATCAGGATCATTAGACCGAATAAATAAAGTGGCCTCATTTTGCATATCAAGTATCTGCCGTTGTTCTGCCGAATTTGAAATTTTTAAAACATATTTATAACCATTGTCAGAATAGATCAAAAAATTTTGATCCCGATCACTTACCAGATGTTTTACTTTGGCATTAATGCCATATAAGGATTTTACGAACCCTATGACTTCTTCAAGCGAAAAACTGGGCGGTGGCGTGTTAAATACAGACGGCATGAGCGTAAATAAATTAAGGACAATAAAGTATGGTTTAAGAGAAAACAGTTATGATATTATTTGATCATTTAACACCATACTTCTTTTGAGACTAATTCCATGAATAATAAATCCATGAAATTACGCCTGGGCCCAATTCAAACGTGGAAATAGCCGCTGCCAGACTATTTTATAAATAAAAAGGCAATCTAGAATTCAGTCTAATGCACGTGGAACAGTAATATATAAAATAGTACCGGCAATCAAAGCTGCTAATCCTTTTAAAGGGCCAATATCCGAAGGGAATATTCCCGATTCCTGGAGCCAGGACAAAACAGCAAACATAATGCCAAAAGATGAGAGGTATAACCAAATAGTTTTACGCATTATTTTCTCCCATGATAGCTTCAATTTCATCTATGGTCCGGGGAATATGCGGGCCTAGAATCCGATAGCCGTTTTCTGTAATTACAATATTATCTTCTATTCGAATACCGCCAAATTCACGGTAATTGGCCAAAGCATCATAATTGATAAATTCCTCATGCTTCCCTTCCGACTGCCATTGGTCAATCAAATGGGGAATAAAATAAATCCCCGGTTCTACCGTCAATACAAAGCCCGGTTCGAGTGTTTTGGCTAAGCGTAAATAGGCTAAACCAAACTGGTCACTGCGGTCATCATTTTTATCGTACCCAACCAGGTCTTCTCCCAGTCCTTCCATGTCATGGACATCAAGTCCCAACATGTGACCCAGACCATGAGGAAAAAATAATGCATGGGCTCCGGCTTCAACCGCTTGGTCTTCATCACCTTTCATTAAGCCCAATTTTTTCAATCCCCGCACAGCGATAGTAGCAGCTTCAAGATGGGCCTCTTTATATGATTTCCCCGGCGAACAATATGCGAAGGAAGCTTCCTGCATATCATAGACAATTTGATAAATATTTTTTTGCAGTTCGGTAAATTTACCATCAACCGGGAATGTCCGTGTGATGTCGCTGGCGTAATGCATTGGCGACTCTGCACCTGAATCGTTCAAAGTCAATTGTCCGGACTGCATCACATTTTGATATTCATTATTGTGTAAAATTTCACCCCTAACAGAAAAAATAACGGGGTATGCCAACCTTCTTCCATGGGATAAAGCATTCCCTTCGATTTGTCCAACGATCGATTGTTCTTTTACGCCCGGTGAAGTTGAACGCATGGCCATTTTATGTATTTCAGCCGTGACTTCCAGAGCACGCTCAATTTCAGCAATTTCTTTGTCTGATTTTATGGATCTCTGCTGAATGACCGTATTGATTAACTCTTTCGATGAATTATTGGCTTGCCCATCCAATAGACCATCAACAAAGGTTTTTTGATCTTCCCGGTAGCGGGGTAAAAAATGGACCGTTTGATTTTTTGATTGGAGAAATTCGGGCAATTTATCTGAAGGAAAACAATTCTCAATTCCGGCCATTTTTGCCATTTCGGAAACAGGTGTCCGTTCCCCTTCCCACACAATTTCATCCACACTCAAATCATCACCAAATAGGGTAGATTCGTCCGTATCAACATCAACCACCAGGTTTAAATGGGGATGATCCAATCCACAATAATATAGAAAATTGCTATCCTGACGAAAACGAAGCCAATTTGAAGGATAGTTCATAGGAACGGGATTATTGCCCGGAAAGAGGATTAATCCGTCATTAAGTTTTTCACACAGGAATTTTCGTCGATTATGATATGTATTTGCTGAAAACATGGGTGCGAATTTATAACGGCAATATTCCAAATTTGTATAATTTTTTAGTCAAATCGATTCCGACATAAGTTCGGAAAGTTTCCCATTATTACTTATAAATATAATGTGTATCATTAATACACATTAACAAAATTTACTGAATATGCTATCAGTGTTTGTGCAACGTAATATGTAATCAATACGAATGAATTCAAGTATTTGAACGATTCTTTGAAATGACCATATGCCAATATAAAATCTGATACACAAAACGTGAATGAACCCAAGGCCGTATATATGCCAATACGGGTACTATTTTCTAACCAAATTCCGATTCCCTGCCAAACCATGACCAAAATCACAACCATATAAGTTATAACAGGAATTTTAACCCGGCCTAAGTTTGGCTCAATATTTCGATAGAGCCAAATTACAAAACCAATAAAGGGCAATAATGGCAATATATCCGCATCAAGTCCATTATGTTGTCCGAAAGCAGTAATATAAAAAACATGTCCGATTAGAAATGCGCCCAGACCATATTCAAATTTATACCAAGGCTTTAGGAGCAACAAATCGCCAAGCAGAGAAAATACTAACCCCAAAAGTACATATAGCTTGTACCCTTGAAATGAATTCCCTACTTGAAAAAGAATAGATATAACCAGGACCATAGTGAGTGGTTTAAAAATTATCGAAATAATATTTTTATGATAATGATCAGCCCATATATGAACTAATCCTGAAATTGCGATGGATGCTATTATAATATTCATCATTTGGAACTTTAATTACTTTAGTATGGTTAAATCTACAAAACCTGGGAGGGAGTGCCGAAAGGCATTCCCTCTTTTTTTTACTAACAGAACCCTTTTACAGGGAATTAAAACAAAAGGAGCACGCCATGCACCTAAACAAAACGGATGGATTCACACTTGGATTCGTGATCATCGCCGCTTTAGCCGTCCTCGTCAATGGATATTTGAAGCAGCCTGACCTTAAGGATCAAATTGAAATTGTGGATTCATATTATCCCAGCGAAGTCATTGATACCTCAATTGAAAAAGAGAGACCACTCAATGAAATCGCAATTGAAGATAAACCGGAAACAATCGTCAATTCAATTGCAGTACCAAATTCTTTCTCCGAGGCATTCGCAGAAGCGCGGAGAATGAAAGGACCCAATGCCATTTTTGAATGGAACGGAAATTCCTATACAACCAGTTTTACAGAAGAAATTGTAAAGCCGGGAGAACAATTAGATTCCACCCGCATCAATCTCGTCCATAATCAATCAACTGAAAAATGAACCAAAGTCATGTAGAGGGGCATATTTATGTCCCTCTACATGATCAAATCTTCTTTTTCTATACTTAAAGATATTTACCTGAATTATAGCATATTTCCTGTCTGCCTTGAAATTATATACACCCTTGTGGAGAGATAATGGCAGACAACAACTCCTCATAGTAATCCATTATTAAAATAACACCATAAATAATATATATATTATTATATCATTATGTCATATTATCAATGAACTAATCTGGAACCATTATTATGAATTCAACAACAACATTAAGATTACCGGAAACTGAATTGAAAGCTCTTCGCGTTATTTCCGCATTGGAAAATAAATCCATGAGTAAAATCATTCAGGAGCTCGTTGAAGAATTTCTTCAGGATTATAAAGATGTGATTGACGCAAAATCAGCCAAAAAAGAAGAAGGTGAAATTCCCTGGGATGAAGTAAAAAAAATTTGGGATGATAATTAGAGCAATATGTCATATAAAATTCTGTTCAAGCCTTCTGCAGTTAAGCAGGGTAAAAAACTACCACAAAAGGTACGGAACAGAATTAGAGAAGCCATTAATGGGCTAAAAACGGAGCCTCGAAGAGAAGGTTGCAAAAAATTGAAAGGAGAAAACAATCTTTATCAGATTCGAGTAGGTAATTACCGAATCGTATATGAAATTGAAGAGAATCGGTTAATTATTTTGGTCCTAAAGATTGCCCACAGAAAAGATATATATCAAAAATAACTTATGATTGAACCGAGGCTGTTTTTTTTGGTTACAATATCCATCCTTTTTCAACCAAATTATAAATGATAAACAGGATTACCAGCGAAAATATCCCTACAATGATACCAACGATTAATTTTCCTGATATTTTTTGCTTGACTACAGCGACCATACAAAATTAATCTGCAATTGCTGATTACCGGGAATAATACCAATTTTTAGATTCTGATTGTCCCGATAGACAAGTCCAAACCCTTTTCCTACAGCAGTCCCCAAGGCAGCCCCAAAAATAACATCACTTAAATAATGCTTATCATCATGGATACGACTCATGCCCGTGATACAAGCCATTATGTAGGCGGGAATACCAACTTTCGATCCATAAATCTCTTGGGCGATTGTGGCAGTCAGAAAGCTATTAGACGTATGGCCCGAAGAAAAAGCTCTATTATTACTGCCATCGGGACGCTCCCGACCTACACCATATTTTAAGCCATAAGTTAAAATTATATTTGTCAAAAAAGCAGTACTGACAAACCGGGAGTTTTCATTTCTATTTTTGGACGATAATATTGATCCCCACAACAATAATTGTCCTCCATTTCCCCAATAATCACCGATCTCGGCTAATTTGTCTGGCATTATCCCTTGGGATTGGGCATATTTTTGAACAGCTTTATCATTTTTATAGGCCAGGCCCGCCCCTAATAATCCTGCAGCAAAAATCATTTGGTTACTTTTAGAAGATACTGTATTTACAAGACCGTCCCTGAAATAGGTGGCAATATTAGATTGACCTACCAACATTGATGTAATGGCCACGTGCAAGATAACTGATTTATACCGTATCATTGATTTTTCTCGAACTGAAATTAAACAAAACTAATCGCTTTACCTTTCTACTTTCACTTATGACATCAAACTAAAATTGAATAAGTTTGAGCTTTGAACAGAGACAAAATTTATAATGAACAATCATCCACTTAGGGAATTAATTAAAAATACCGATCTCATGGCGAATATTGCCAACACCTACGGTACACCTTCTTACATTTATGTTAAGGACAGGATTGATCACAATGTTGGTCGATTGGAGAATGCACTCGCTTCACATTTTAATCGTCATCACATTTGTTATGCAATAAAAGCCAACAGCAATCCTAATCTTCTGAAGGTAATGAAGACGGCCCTTCCCAATTTAGGGGGTGACTGCTCGAGCCCAGGGGAAATATTTGCAGCTGAATGGGCCGGCATTTCTCCGGAAGATTGTATTTATACGGGAAACTTTGAATCTGAAGAAGATTTGGCTTTTGCTTTAGAAAGAGGATGTTTCCTTAACCTGGATGATGAAACATCCTTCGATCGATTGATGCACATTGGTACTCCCAAGCGAGTATCATTTCGGTTAAACCCCGGATTTGGCAAAGGTACTTTTTCACAAATTACTACCGCCGGGGAAAATGCGAAATTTGGTATCCCTGCTGAAAAAATCATCCTTGCCTATCAAAAAGCCAAGGACGCAGGGATAAAAACATTTGGACTGCAATGTATGGCCGGTTCCGGGAATTTGGACCAAAGCTACTTTGTTGAATTGCTGACCGCTATCGTCCGGCATACTAAAAAAATTGAAACCGAATTGGCTATTCGATTTGAGTTCATCAGCATGGGTGGTGGTCTCGGCATCCCGTATAAAGATGAGGAAATCCCCCTGAATTACGACCGCTTATTTTTAGATCTGTCGGAAGTGCTGTACGCAAATTATGAGAATCAAGAGACCGCTCCCGCGCTATGGATTGAACCTGGGAAATCCATCGTCGCCGATGCTGGTTTTATTTTAACAAAGGTCACCGGATTAAAGGAAAGTTATAAAAATTTTGTCGGTCTTGACGCCGGCATGGAAACATTGATGCGCCCGGCCCTTTACGGTGCACACCACCGGATGTTTAAAATTGGCGATCATGGTGAACATAATGGCACCTATGATTTTACCGGGCCGATTTGCGAGAATACAGACCGAATAGCTGTCAAAAGAAACTTCCCAAAAGTAAACGAAGGAGATCTAATCGCTATCATGGATGCGGGGGCATACGGATTTGCCATGTCCCACAATTTTAACACTCGTCCTCGAGCTGCGGAGGTTCTATTGGATGGTGATTCCCACCAGCTGATCCGGCGACGTGAATCCATTGAAGATATTTTTGCGAATTGTCATGTTTAGAATTTTATTCCTCTCCTCTTTATTTCTTTCACTGGGTCTGACCCAACAGGACTTCAGGAGTATTCATCAAATTGAATTGGATTACAATAAAGCCAATTATTTAGAACCTTCATATAAACCCTTTGTCGGTCCTGCCGATCCTATCCAGACCAGAGATACAGGCCCTTCAAAGATTGTCTTCGGATACCACCCTTATTGGCAGGGAACCAAATGGCAAAATTATAATTATGATTTGCTAACGACCATCGCCTATTTCTCGGCGGAAGCGAATGGTTCCGGGCAACTCACAAATCTTCACGGATGGCCCGCCACAGACCTGATCAATAAAGCTCATTCCAACGGTGTTGAAGTTGTGTTGACAGTAACGCTGTTTAATAAATCTGATTTGGAATCATTATTGAACAGTTCAGCGAATCGACAAAATTTAATCAAGAATCTCGTTTATGAGGTTAAACGTGCTGGCGCGGATGGCGTCAATGTGGATTTTGAAACATTCCCTGCATCCCAAAAATCCAATATGGTCACCTTTATTAAAAGTCTTCGGAGTTCTCTCAGGGACTCAATTTCACATGCTAAAGTTACATTAGCGACTCCAGCCGTGGATTGGAGCAGCGCTTGGGATTTCAATCGCTTGGCTACCGAAAGTGATGGTCTTTTTATCATGGGATACGACTACCATTGGAGAGGTAGTTCCACCACAGGTCCTGTGGCACCACTCAAGGGCGGCTCCTATAATATCACCAATACCGTAAATACCTATTTGTCAGCTACAGGTAATAATGCCGATAAGTTGATTTTAGGAAGTCCATACTATGGCTATCAATGGCCCGCAAGTTCTGGAGACAAGGGCGCAAATACGACCGAATCCGGTGTTGCAGTTTTATTTTCTGAAGCAGAATCCAAAGCACTTTCTTATGGAAAGATCTGGGACAGCGAATCCGAAACGCCCTGGTATAAATATCAAAACAACGGCTGGTTCCAGGCTTGGTATGATGATAGTCTGTCCCTTGCCAAGAAATATGATTTTGCACTCGCGAAAAATTTAGGCGGTGTCGGGATGTGGGCTTTGGGATACGATAGTGGCTATGATCAATTATGGAATTTGTTAAAAGAAAAACTTGGCGCTAAAACGGCACCTTCAACACCAATAAATATGTCCATTTCAAATATGGGAAGTGGCGTTGCAGCAATCGATTTTACAGGGTCTGAAACGGCTGTCTCGTTTCAGGTGACACGGGTTTTTCTAAATTCAAATCAATCAGAGGATTTAGGAACATTCACCTCCCGTCCAATCATTTTACAACACCTTAACCAGGATGATCCATATTATCTGAAAGTCAAAGCAACGAATGAAAATGGGGATAGTGATTATACAGAAGTATTAGGTGTTGTCACGTCAGCCAATGCCCCTAAAGTATTGATTGTAAATGGGTTTGACCGTGTGACAGGGACAAATAATTCTTTTGATTTCATCCGTCAACATGGTTCGGCGATTCACCATGGCAGTTACCTCTTTGACTCGGCAAACAATGAAGCTGTGATTAATGGCCGGATTAATTTAAAGGATTATTCAATAGTGGACTGGATCTTAGGCGAAGAAGGGTCAGCCACATCTGCTTTCTCGACAAAAGAACAATCGTTGATTCAGAGATTTCTAAAAGACGGGGGCCGATTGTTTGTTTCCGGCTCCGAAATTGGGTATGACCTTTCCGAAAAAGGTGACACTACTGACCAACTATTTTATGAAAAATATTTAAAGGCCGAATATTTGGCTGATGCTGCCGGAGGAAAACAAGGGACTTATAACGCCTCTGGAGTTGCAGGCACATTTTTGGGGGATGTTTCATTTTCGTTTGATGATGGCTCCCATGGGACTTACGATGTGGATTGGCCTGATGGTATCAAACCTTTAGGGAACGCAAAAACAATCCTAAAATTCGACGGTGTCGATTATAATGCCAATGGCGGTGGCGGAATCGCTTATTTGGGGGGATTTGGTGGAAGTCCAGTCTCTGGGGGATTAGTATATTTAAGCGTAGGCTTCGAAACAATATATCCTGAAGAAAAAAGGAATGATGTTATGGCCAGAATTTTTAACTACCTCGACGGTCCTATTGCATCCACGGCTGATGACATTACAACCATCCCGAAAAAACTAAGCATATCATCCCTGTACCCAAACCCATCCAACCGCTCTATTTCGATTGAGTTTCAAATCATCGATTATTCACCCACAGCCTATTTAACCATAACCGATATTATTGGAAGAGAAATCGTCAAAATATCGGTTCAACCCTTAGCCGCAAAAACCCAAAAATTTACTTGGAACGGTTTACTCTCCAACGGATTAGAAGCACCATCGGGTATGTATTTGGCCAATCTCTCCCAAGGAAATAAAATCGTGACTAAAAAATTCACTCTATTGAAATAATGAAAAAATATTCTCTTTTAATTGTACTGATTATGATTGGTTGCGGTCAGAACCCAAGGTCAATCCATCAAGTCCAACTCGAAGAAGAGAAAAAAGACATGCCAATAAATCTCTCAAAAGTCAAAGTAGGTTTGGATGTATTGCTTTCTGAAAGATTGGATTTAATTTCAAATAAATCAATTGGGCTTGTCACAAATCATACCGGAGTTGATGGTAATGGCACCCCCAACTACAAACGATTTATGACCTTAAACGATGTTGATTTAAAAATCATTTTTTCTCCCGAGCATGGCTTATTTGGAGAAGCCGCGGCCGGTGAAAAGTTAAATTATAATGGACAGATTAAAATGCTCCCTAAAATCGTAAGTTTATATGGAAAGAATAGAAAGCCAACTCAGGAACAATTGAATGGTTTGGATATCATCATTTATGATATCCAGGATATTGGTGCACGGTTTTATACCTACATCTCAACCTTAGGTCTGGTGATGGAGGCTGCTGCGGAAGCAGGAATTCAAGTTATTGTTTTGGATAGACCAAACCCCATAACCGGAAATCATGTGGAAGGACCAATATTAGATTTAGAGCATAAATCATTTGTCGGATTCTATCCCATTCCAATCCGTTATGGACTTACTGTGGGTGAACTGACCAAAATTATTACCGGTGAAAAATGGATTAATGCTGAACCTGAACTCAAGATTATCCCGATTCAAAACTGGAAAAGATCACAATGGTTGGACGAAACTAATATTCCATGGATAAAACCATCACCCAACATTCCGAATTTGGAAACTGCTATAATTTATCCCGGTATGTGTCTTTTAGAAGCGACTAATTTGAATGAAGGCCGTGGCACCCACAAACCTTTTAAACAATTTGGCGCACCTTGGATTGACAAACAAAATCTGTCTATTACACTCAATAATTTGAACCTCCCGGGTGTTGTCTTTAAGCCCATAAGCTATACGCCAATTTCAATTCCAGGCATGTCCGATAATCCACGATTTAAAGATGAGAACTGTCATGGTGTTGAATTGATGATAATCGATCGAAATGTATATGACAGTGTTGGTACCGGCATCGCTGTATTAAAAACCTTGAAAAAACTATATCCTGATCAACTTCAATTTGATAATAACTGGACGGAGAAACTATGGGGACGATCCAAATTATCGGAGCAATTAGAAATGAATAATGTTCACTGGAATAATACCTCATTCAAAAAAACCATTTTAAAATACCGACTTTATGATTAAATCACTTTTTTCTACAATCCTTATCTTTCTTTTTGGGTGCACCCACACACCTGACATTTATATAGCGCAGGGCACGCATCCGATAAAAACAAAGATTCAACACATCATTGATTCATCCGGATTATCCACCAATCTTGGGGTTAAAATTGTATCATTAAAATCTAACAAAACACTTTACGAACTCAACGCCAATTCATTATTCAACCCCGCTAGCAATAATAAGCTTTATACTGGCATCGCAGCACTTTCACTTCTCGATACTGCATACGCATACGTCACAGGTGTTTATCATGATGACCACAGCCTTTATTTGGTGGGAGGCGGTGACCCTGATCTCAGTTTATCCGCGTTGGATTCCCTGGCTGAAATTGTTTCGAAAATAAAGGGTAATTATGATTCTTTAATTCTAGATGATTCATTCCATGATGATCAACGGTTTGGAGAAGGCTGGATGTGGGATGAAGGTGCGTGGTGGTATTCAGCACAAATCAGCGCCCTGAGTGTTAATGACAACTGCGTCGATTTTTATGTATCTCCCGGAGCATTGGGCCAGGCAGTCCAAATTAACATCTCCCCTATTACCAATTATATCCACATGACCAATGATTCAAAAACTGTAAACGACACAACTGATTTTGTTGATTTTAAAATTGACCGTGATTGGAAGAGTCGAACGAATGAATTTTTAATATCCGGGAATCTTATGGATACAACATCCATCGATACTTTTTATCGAAATGTAGATGATCCAACATTATTTACGGGAACTGTTTTCCAAGAAATGCTTCAGTCAAAAGGAATAAATATCCCCAGGGTAGACAAAGGTGTTTTAAATAAAAATTCGACCCTTATTGGCACCCATCATTCCGAATCCCTGATTGCATCAATAAAAAACCTCATGGTCGAGAGTGATAATCTCACTGCAGAATTAACAGTAAAGTTGATGGGTCGAAAACAAACTGACTATCAGGGCAATTGGGATAACGGTTTAACTGCGGTTAAAACATTTCTTTATGATGAAGTCCAAATGGATACGACCCAATTTCGGCTTGCCGATGGATCCGGCGTTTCACGGTATAATTATTCCAGCCCAAATAATTTTATACAATTATTAACGTGGACTTATAATCAAGAATCCGTAAAAGATAATTTACTATATGTTTTACCTAATGGTAATGATGGCACACTCAAAGAACGGTTCCCGAATAGTAAGGAGAGCAATCGCATTTATGCCAAAACCGGGTCATTGTCCGGCGTAACAACCTTATCAGGATATGTGTTTACCCAAAGCGGTGAGCCAATAGTTTTTTCAATTCTCATGAATGGGTTTTCCGGTTCATCGGCTCCTTTTCGCAATCTTCAAGATCAAATAGTTACTTTTCTTGCTGACCTAAAATGAAGCGAATTACCACAGCTATATTTTTGTTTTTCTTACTTGGATGTTCAAGCACGCCGGTTCAGGATCCTTATGTTGTTGTTTTAGGTATTGCTCAGGATGGGGGTGCACCCCACGCCGGCTGCCAAAAAAAGTGTTGTATTGATCGCTGGAATGACCCAAGCAAAAGATTAATGGTTGTATCTTTAGGCATTGTGGATCCCAATTCCAACGAAACCTGGATGATTGAAGCGACGCCTGATCTGCCCAAACAATTGGAAATGCTCACCGGCAATGATCGGGAAAAATTAAATGGTATTTTTCTAACCCATGCCCATATCGGTCACTATACCGGGCTCATTCATTTGGGTCGCGAGGTGATGGGGTCTAATTCAGTTCCTGTTTATGCCATGTCTAAAATGGCCATATTTCTTAAATCAAATGGTCCATGGAGCCAATTGGTTGATCTGGAAAATATAAAATTAAAGAAAATCAAAAACGGGAAAAAAGTTGAACTGAATAAACGAATTTCAATCACACCGTTCATCGTCCCCCATAGAGATGAATTTTCAGAAACTGTTGGTTATCGAATCGAAGGACCGAATAAGTCCCTCATTTTCATTCCTGATATAGATAAATGGGAAAAATGGGACGAAGAAATTGTGGATGTTGTTTCTGAAAATGATTTTACACTCATTGACGGTTCTTTTTATTCGGGTGTCGAATTACCCGGACGTGATATATCTGAGATCCCCCACCCTTTCATGATTGAATCAATGGAGGCGTTAAATACTGTCTCTGACAAATCGGGGATTCATTTCATCCATCTGAACCACACAAATCCAGCTTTAATCTCGGGATCAGATGTACGGAATGAGATCATAAATGCTGGGTTTAACATTGTGAACAGAAACCAAATATTTAAACTATAAATTTATTTTTTCAAGCTGAGAACCGAATCAACCAGAAATGTGACACCTATATTAACCATGACTGAAATACCGATAAACCATGTCCATGCCAGCCCTATTTGCTTTAAATAAAACACTACCAATAAACTGGCAACAAGACCAACGATTAAACTAATTGAATGAAATTGGCGGTCAATTTTACTGAGTAAAAATAGTCCCAATAATCCGCCATAAGTAAATGAGGCAATTTGCAATCCAACAATAACAATTGCTGAATCACTTTCATCAAATAATAAAGCAATTCCAATTAAGACAACACCCCACACGAAACTTACAGTCTGAGATTTTTTAATCGACTGATTTCCACCCATCCAGTCCATGACTGTTGACGAAGCTAATGAATTTATGGATGAACTCAGGGTTGACATAGCCGCGGAAAGGACACCCGCCAACAACACGCCCTTCAATCCCACGGGAAGATAATTCACAATGAAGGAAGTGAACTCTCGATCCCTTTCCATTTCAATGCCGCCCATCAATACATAAATTAATGAACCGGCCAATAGAAAAACACCAAACTGAAGGAATACAAAAATCCCACTGCCGATCATAGCCTTCCGCGCTGACTTTAAATTTCTTGTGCCAAGGACCCGCTGTACCATCATATAATCCACACCATGGGATGAAAAAGATAATAAAATGCCCCCTACCACTGCACTGATAAAGAGGTAAGGATCTTTCATCAAGTCGCCCTGCCAATTGAATACGGCAATTTTCCCCTGATCAGCCAAGGAAGATAATACGGCAAAGAATGGTTGATCTAAGTGGCTCATAACGATGAAAATTGAAGCAATTCCGCCAAATAAATAAAGGACAAACTGGATACTGTCCACCCAGACAACTGTTCGAATTCCACCGGACAGTGTATAAATAATAGTCACAACTCCAATGATCAAAACGGCCAATGATAGCGACCATCCTGTAATCACTTGGACAACAACTGCAGTGGCTAAAAATCGAACACCATCTGCTAATACTCTCGTGATTGAAAATACACCGGAAGCCACCTTTTGAATATCAGGTCCAAACTTTTGCCCAATAATTTCATAAATTGAAGTGACACCGGATTTGAAATATTGTGGCAATAAAAAAAGACTGACGAGTATTCTGCCAATTATATAGCCAATTGCCAACTGGAGAAAAAACCAGTCGTCCCGATAGGCCAGTCCCGGAACACTAATAAATGTCAGTACCGAGGTTTCCGTGGCGACAATGGAAAGCATGGCTACCGGCCAAGGTAAATTCCGACCTCCTAAAAAATAATCTTCCGATGATTGATTATAGCGGCTCTGCCATATTCCATACATAGAAAATCCTGTCAGGAATATGAAAATAATGGTTAGATCTATCCAGTGAATGGTGCTAATCCTTTAATGGATGAAATGAATAAAACAGAACACCGTCAAACGAAGGGCCGTCTTCCCTGAAATAATAATCCATAAAATCCATATTCACAGTTTGTCCAAATTCAGACGAGGCGTGAATAATGTTTTTCTGATCAATGATCATTCCCTCATGCGCCACGACCAGCCCAATTTTAAACCACGCTTTTTTGACAAAGGCAACGCCGGCTACACCGGGCAATTTCTGAAGGATATCTAAATTAAGATTCTCACTACTAATATATTGGATTGACGTTGGCTTTTCCCATCCCAAATCGAGAAAGGCCTGCCCATCTGCTTTTTTATTGAGTGTAATTGAAACGGACTTTAGTTGATCTTCCGTCAACAGGGATGATGTAATATTTTGGGTTGATGGATTTTCCTGGACCCTGTCTGTAGTATAATGCCAGCGACTTTTATATGTTGGGGTAGAAACACCAAACTCATCCGGTTTATAGTGAATATCAATCAATTTTGATTTGGCCTCACTCCAATTCTGACTCTGAGCAATGGCAAGACTAGTGAGGACATGCACAGTACAATCGGATACGTCTAATCGAAATATGGGATCTGTATCCTCACCCGCTTCTTCTCCCAGACAAAATAATTCATAAGGTTTGCCCACTTGCCACAACGCAAACGCTTTTAATCGGTCATGAAAGTCCGGGAATTTTTTATGGAATTGGGGAAGGATTTTGGAGACTTGGTCTTCGGATAATGTCCATGGCTTCGGCAAGGAATTGACCCAATTATCCGAGTTAGAACAACTGACTAAAAGGCAGCAGGAAAGAGGAATAATGGTGAGTTGTAACTGGTGGAGTAGTGAGCGATATGTGGACAGCATAGACTATTTATTATTTTGCCTTTTTTGCTTGTTGAGATAAGCAATATAACCGTTAATTTTTTTCAATAATTCATAACCAATTTCTTTGGTTTGTTTACATTTTTTTAATTCATAATAATTTTCATCTATACAAATATTGAGGTCATCTATGACTTCTTCTGCTGAACCTCGTGCAATACGGCAAAACTGGATTGTTTCTTTATAGTGCCATCGTCCATGTGCTTCAGCAATATTATTCGTCACTGATATGATTGCATCTCGCATTTGACTTGCTAGTTGATATTTTTCCTTTTCTGGTAGTTGATTTATAATTGGATATACTTTCATTCTAAAATTTCTTGCCAGTTTATAGACTTCAAAATCATCTAACCTAAAACGATCTTGCTCACAGATAGAGCCAGCTTTAGTAACCTCAATATTTTTATAATCTGCCATCAACCACTCCACCAGCTACCACTCCACCAATCACCAATCTCGCCGCCATTCAAGATTCGGGTTTTCAATTGTAACCCCCACCGCTTCATACACTGAAGAATGAATTCTCTGTCGCCAATCAAAATATTTCGGAGCCTTATAAGAACGATTCGGATGGACGGCATTTGTGAGCAGGATAACAATCAATTGATTTTCAGGGTCAATCCACAATGAAGTCCCTGTGTAGCCCGTATGACCAAAGCTATCGTCCGATAAAAAAACGCCGCCGGAGGCTTTTCCGCTAGGCGTATCCCATCCGAGAGCCCGTGAGCTGCCTTCAACTACATTTGCTTTGTGGGTGAATAGATCAACCGTTTCAGTTTTAAATATTCGCTTCCATCCATAGATTCCATCATTCAACATCATTTGACTGAAGATCGCCAAGTCGCTGGCAGTGGAAAATAATCCGGCGTGTCCGGCGACGCCGCCTAAACTATTTGCATTTTCATCATGGACGTATCCCCGAATCAATTCACCATTCAGGCTACTGTATTCCGTCGGGACGATTCGTTTCATCCGTTCTTTCGGTGGATTGTAATAAGTAGAAGTCATGCCCAAGGGGGCGAAAATGAGCGAATCCACCAATGAATCCAGGGATGTTCCCGACACAGATTCAATTACTTTACCCAACGTAATCAGTCCAATATCGGAGTAGATCATTTTTTCTTCCAACCCAATGGTTGGTTCCGTATTCATGACAGAATCCAACCGAACTGCCGCACTACCATTCATAAGATAGTACTGCTTAAAAGGGGGAAGTCCGGCCGTATGAGTCATTAAATGTTGAATAGTGGTTTTCGATTTATGGTCGAAATATTTTTTCTGTCTTCCTTTAAATGCGGGTAAAAGGTCAACTACCTTATCGTCCAATGATAGCTTTTTTTGATCTATTAATTTCATGACCGCCGAAGTTGTGGCAATCACTTTTGTGATGGAGGCCAAATCATAAATATCACCACGTGTCACCGGTTTACCTATTTCGTATGTATGATATCCAAATGCTTCATGGATAAATATTTCACCATCTTTGGCAGCCAGAAGAACGCCCCCGGGAAATGCTGAATCTGCAACTGCTTGAGATAAATATTCATTCACCTGGTGAATATCCGCCGATATTTCTGAAGGACTTATTCGCCGCAGGGTCTTTCCAGGTTTCCATTTTGAATTTCCGTTCGTCCACTTCTTAGCTTTAATCAGAATGCCCGTCCCGTTTTTTGCAATTCCCGGAATAGTCACCGGTAAAATGCCCGATATATCGGCTTTCCCTTTAATGGCATTCGCCGCTGAGGTTTGAAGAATACTACTACTTTTGTAAGCGCAGATATACACGGGTGCATCGGGAAAATCCTGGATAAGATAGGGGCTGCCAAAACTGGTAATGACAACTTTTTCACATTTTTGAATTAATGTGTTTATAAAATTCGCTTCAACTTCTGGCAGGAATATTTCATCTTTATGTTCAGTTGGATTAGCAAAGGCATTAAGGAGAACTATTCCATCTTTTGGTATTTGACTCAGAATATAATTTGCAACAACTGAACTGTCTGATTTATCAATTTGAAATGAAATGACCTTGCGCCCATTGGTTTTAAGCTGTTTAGTAAAGCTGCTCTCGGTGTGATTATTCACGCCATCATAGAGATCAACTACATAAAGTTTTTCATCAATGGCCGGCTGCAAGGGCAGAATATCGCCATCATTCTTTACGAGGGTAATAGCTTTTTCGGCCATCGCTTTAGCCATTTTAAAGTTTTCTGCTTTTCCCATTGCCAGGTGAGTATAATCCGGCGAAATCAATCGATTTTGATGAAGCCCAGCCTTTTCTTTCATTTTGAGTACTTTGAGGGCTGAAACATCAATTCGGCTCTCGGGGATTTTTCCATCCATCACGGCCTTTTCAATTATATCGATAGATTTTTTCAAATTCTGATTTTGGATGATAATGTCTGAACCGGCTCTCACCGTAGCAAGGAGTGCATACTCATCGGAATAATTTTTAACGATCCCCCCCATCCTCATGGCGTCTGTAATAATTACGCCATTGAATCCCATCTTTTCTCTTAAAATTTCCTGCAGCCAAAATTCTGACAAGGATGCGGGGTCTTGGGCGTGGTCCTGATAATCCGGCGCATTCACATGGGCCACCATAACCGCATCTACGCCTGCATCGATAGCGCGTTGAAATGGCGGCAATTCAACATCCCAAAGTCGAACTGAATCACTGGGAATTTGCGCCAGTGAAGAATGAGAATCGGTTTCCGTATCGCCGTGGCCCGGAAAATGTTTGGCAGTTGCCAGCATTCCATTATCATGGAGCCCGCGAATATATTCAATTGAATATCGGTTAACTGAATCAGGAATTTCCCCAAATGAACGCGTATTTATGATTGGGTTTTTGGGATTATTATTTACATCAACCACAGGCGATAAATTAAAATGGATGCCCACAGCTCTACTTTCTTCAGCAGAAATACGTCCTGCCTCATAGGCAAATTGGGGATTTCCGGTGGCGGCAATGGCCATCATTGGTGGTAATGTCACCGCACCGGGATAGCGCCGGCCCAACCCGGATTCAATATCTGCATCCACGAGGATGGGCACCTTAGATTTGGCCTGCATTTCATTGAGCATGGTCAGGGCGCTGCCTGCGTCGCCAAACCAAATATGCAGAACTCCAAAGCCATCCGTGGCGAGAGACCTCTGGACTTCTTTCCATTGACTGCTTTCATAATTCATGAATCGCATATTCATGGAAATCACCATCATTTGTGCGATTTTTTCGCGTAAGGTGAGTTTATTGAGCGTTTTTTCAGCCCAGGATTTATTCGACATAAACTGTCCCGGCCCTGCACAGGCGGAAAATAGTAGAGCCAGACAAAGTATAATTCTCCTCGAAACCATAGCATAAAAATTAACTGAACTTTCCCCATATGTCTTTAACTTTTATTTCTGAAAACAATGAATTCCACAACCAAAGATATCAATATTATGATCGGCCAAGTGCTGATGGTGGGCCTCCGCGGTACTTCACCAGAGGATGCCAAATTTTTCTTCGATTCCCTCAATGGATTAACTATAGGTGGTGTGATTCTCTATGATCAAAATGTGACTACCTCACCGCCGTCGCCCCATAATATTCAATCTCCTGAACAGGTTCGCACATTTAATGAAGCGCTTCAATCTTTCAGCGAAACGCCCTTGCTCATTGGTGTGGATCAAGAAGGCGGCCAGGTCAATCGTCTGAAACCAGAGTATGGATTCCCCCATACCAGAAGCTGGGCTGAATTGGGACGAATAAATAATGTGGTCGAGACACATTCTCACTCAGATCACATGGCCGACACCTTGTCGAATAATGGATTCAACTTAAATTTTGCACCGGTTCTGGACTTATCGGTAAACCCTAAAAGTTTTATCGCTAAAAAAGACCGCTGTTTTTCTGACGATCCGGATGCTGTCGCCACCCATGCTGAAAAATTCATTCAATCTCATTTAGCACATAATGTAATCTCTGTTTGCAAGCATTTTCCCGGTCAGGGCAGTTCTACCGGAGATACCCATGAAGGGATTGTGGATGTAACGGATACTTGGTCAGAAATGGAATTAAAACCGTATCAAAGTCTTATTGATAATGGAATTGTTTCTGCCATCATGACCTCTCACCTTTTTCATAAAGGACTAGATCCTGACTTCCCAGCCACCTTATCAAAAAAAATATTGAAGGATTTACTCCGGGGAGAAATGGGATTTGATGGGGTAGTTATTAGTGATGATCCACAGATGGGCGCCATCGCGAACCACTATGACTTAAAGATGGTAGTCCAATTAATGATCAATGCCGGTGTGGATATATTTTGTTTTGGGAATAACCTCATTTATGATCCGAATATCGTTCGTAAAGTATATTCAATTATATCCGAATTATTGGATGAAAGATCGATCACAGCCAATCAAATCAAAAAATCTTATGAGCGCATTATGGACTTAAAATCAAAGATCGGTTTGGTATGAGGGTCATTGCAATAGATGGCGGCGCCACCAAAGTGTCCGGGGGGATTGTAGAAAAGATCAATTCAAATACGTATAAATTAGTTAACTCCGCTGTTGATATTCAATATACCGATCATTCAAATTTCAATCCGGAGTTTTCACCTCTCCCTCTCCATGAACAACTAGATAATGGGGAAATCAACGATGCTGAAAAACTACAAGGCTCAGTTTTTATAGACTGTGTTTTGTCCGTAATTCGATCCTTGATTGAATCTGAACCTTATCGTGTTGCCATCGCCATGCCCGGGATTAAAACTGGGAATGGCCGTGGAATTCAAGCCATGGCAAACGGTCCGAGAATTTTCGATTTTTGTGATCAAATCGAAAAAGCCCTTAATCTTGACCATCCTGTACAACGGTTGGAGAGTGATGCAGACATGTGTGCCTGGGGAGAGGAATATGGAGAAAACGGTGCATTCCGAAACGTTGAAAACGCATATTATCTCGGGGGCGGCACCGGTGCGGCAGACGGACTCAAACTCAAGGGTAAATTCATTCCATTTGATGGCGCGGCAGAGTGGATTGGAAAATCGATTGAATTACAAGCGACGAATGGCAACACATTAGAGACATACGCCTCCATGTCCGGGATCAATGAGTTGCGAAAGTCCATAACTGATAGTGAAATTGGAACTGCACAGGGCAGTTTACTTTTTGAAAGGATTTCCACTATTTATTATGGATGGAATGGGGCATATAAAATTAATAGGCAACTCCAGATTGATCATCCGTTTCGACATACATTGTTGGATCGAATCGTTATCGGTCAGCGCCTCTCAGAATTCCTCCAATCGGAAGAGGGTATGACCATTCATAAAGCCATGATGGCAGAATTAACAGAACAATGTTTGAATGCCGGCTCACCTATATCGGACCATTATTTATCTGGTGGTGAATTCAATCCAGAGCGATTAATCATGTCAAACCTTAGAGCAGCTCCTATTATTGGTCTTGGGGCAAAAGTTTGGATAACACAATGCTGATCCCCGGTGTCATCCCAAATAAAGAGCCCATAATTCGTGTGGGTCTCATTCTACCGAAAGACGACATTAAATCTATCAAAATTTCTTTTTCAGATTCCCAATGTTATGAAATTGAAACGGGAGATCGATTACATGCTTCATGTAAAAATAAAGATCAGTTAACCCTGAATTTCGTTGAAGGAAAACTAGTTATCCCCGAACTTGAAATAAATGATACCAGCATCAAAATTATGCCATCCATTCCCGATGAAATTCCCTTTATTACTTTGGATGGCATTCCTGCGGGTCGTGGTTTTCACTGGGAGAAAAAAATTAGTGTTTCCTATTGGGGTACATTGGAGTTTACCGTTTCTGACGGAAAAATGATAGCTGTCAACGAATTGTCTTTGGAGCAATATTTAAAATGTGTAGCCACATCCGAAATGAGCGCCCAATGTCCGCCTGAATTTTTGAAAGCCCAAACTATTGTGGCACGCTCCTGGCTTTTGGCTAACATTGAACAAAAACATCGTCATCTGGGGTTTGACATTTGCAACGATGATTGCTGCCAGCGCTACCAGGGCATGGCCAATTGTTCTGAAGCTTCCATTCAAAGTGCCGATGATACATTCGGCCAGGTCATCATGTTTAATGGTAAAATTTGTGATGCCCGTTATTCCAAGTCCTGTGGCGGCATTACAGAAAAATTTGAGAATGCTTGGGAGGGTGATCCAATCCCTTATCTTATATCGATTGAAGATACAGATGAAAAAGGTGTCGCCTATTGCAGTCCTGACATTGTGCCGGAAGAATCGCTCAAAAACTATATCGGGAGTGTGGATGAAAAAGGCCAATACTATCGTTGGACATATAAAGTAGTTCAGTCAGAACTGATTCAATCTCTAAATGATAAACGAAATGTGGTAGCGGCCGAAATATTACAATTAATACCGGAGAAAATTGGGGACTCCGGTCGAATTATTAATCTAAGAATTGAGTACAAAAATTCTCAAGATATTCTGCAATCCATCCTAATACAATCTGAATATGAAATTCGAAATATCATTTCGCCATCTTTTTTATACAGTTCTGTCTTTACGATTCAAAAAAATAAAAATGGTGATTTTACGTTATCCGGCAAGGGGTGGGGCCACGGGGTGGGACTTTGCCAGATTGGTGCCCTGGGAATGGCTTTTTCCAAATGCACTGTAGAAGAAATACTAAATCATTATTATCCCAACACGGAACTCAGCACATTATATCATTGACCGTTAAATAAAGACGTAGTCTGACAATCTGTATTACTATTATATGGCCACAAGTTAAATAACCAAATAACCCGCTCAACTAGTCTTGACCCTTTTATTATATTGAATCTGATAATTGAAGAATCGTTAATATTTTATAAAATTCGAAGGATTTGTACTAGAGGTTCCCGAAAAACAAAATGACCTTCAAAAATTATATTTCTATGTCCGTTAATTTGAATTTTGAGACGTTCAAACGTAAAATCACAATTTTCTAAATGTGGCGGTTGGTTCTTTTCCATTTGCCTACGATATTTTCGGGTACCGTGATTGGTCTTTGAACACTTATTCTTATGAGGATATATTGCGCGCTCATTTTACTCCTGCAAATCTTAAAACTTTATTTTAACAATGAATAACCAAACTAATAAAAGTGCCTGGAAGTGGATCCCTTCCCTCTATTTTGCGGAAGGACTCCCTTATGCCTTGGTCATGCTGGTTTCGGTTGTCATGTATAAAAAACTGGGATTATCCAACACAGATATTGCGCTCTATACCAGTTGGTTATACTTACCATGGGTCATCAAACCATTTTGGAGCCCCATTGTAGATATTCTTCGCACAAAACGATTTTGGATTGTGACCATGCAGTTATTGATCGGCACCGGGTTGGCCGGTATCTCTTTTACAATACCTGCTTCAGATCCAATAAAATATTCTTTGGCCTTTTTCTGGTTACTGGCATTTAGCTCCGCCACCCATGATATTGCCGTCGATGGATTCTACATGCTTGCACTTTCATCCCACGATCAGTCATGGATGATAGGTATTCGTAATACCTTTTACCGCTTTGCGATTCTATTCGGGCAAGGACTTTTAGTGATGTTCGCCGGAAAATTGGAAATATGGACCGGTAATGTGACCACAGCATGGTCTATCACTTTTGGATTATTGGGAGGATTATTTTTAATATTTTCAATTTACCATCGATGGATGCTTCCTTTGCCCCCTTCCGATCACGCACGTCCAAATCCAAATCTTTCGGTAGCAGTTCGTAATTTTATAAACGTCTTTATTTCTTTTTTCAAAAAACCCAAAATCGGTTTAGTGGTCATTTTTATACTCTTATACAGATTTGGAGAAGCACAACTTGTAAAAATTACGCCCCTGTTTATGTTGGATTCGTTTGAAGCCGGCGGTCTCGGCCTGACCACAACTGAATATGGGTTTGCTTATGGAATTCTGGGCATGATTATGCTCACGATAGGTGGAATTATGGGAGGATTTCTTGCAGCCAAACACGGTTTAAAAGTGTGGATCATTTGGATGGCCCTAGCGATGAAACTGCCGGACTTGGTTTATGTGTACATGGCCGGCACACAACCTGAAAGCTATCTACTTATTAATATTTTTGTTGCGATCGAACAGTTTGGTTATGGCTTTGGCTTTACGGCTTATTTACTGTTTATGATGATGATTTCTGAGGGAGAACATAAAACGGCCCACTATGCCATTTGCACAGGATTCATGGCCTTGGGTATGATGATTCCCGGTATGTTTAGCGGCGCCCTTCAGGAATCCATGGGATATCAGAATTTCTTCATTTGGGTAATGGTTGCTACAATCCCGGGATTAATTCTGATTAAATTCCTCCCCATAGATCCCAATTTTGGTAAAAAGGAAAAATCAAATTGACCCAAAAACAAAATAGACTCATTTCCCTCGATGCCTTCCGCGGCGCCACCATCGCCTTGATGATATTGGTCAATAACCCCGGTACCTGGGCCCATGTCTATGCTCCGCTTCGCCACGCTCAATGGCATGGATGTACACTCACCGATTTGGTATTTCCATTTTTCTTATTTATCATTGGCGTTTCCATGCGATACTCATTTGAGAAATACGAATTCTGTAAATGGGGGCCACTCTTCAAAAAAGTGGTTTGGCGCACAATTACGATTTTCACCATTGGATTATTGCTCCATGCTTTTCCTTTCGTCCGGCAGGATTGGGATTGGTCCCATTTCAGGATAATGGGTGTTCTTCAGCGCATCGCCCTGGCCTACATCCTGGCCAGTTTTATTGTTGTTCGGGCAGATATTAAGGGTATCGTCGTGATTTCCCTCGGATTACTGTTTGGATACTGGCTTCTCCTCATGGGATACGGCTGGTATTCCGGCCTTGATCCCTTTGCACTCAAGACAAACCTGGCCCTCGTTGTCGATTCATTCATCCTGGGAGACAATCATCTTTACGGCGGTATGGGGATTCCGTTCGATCCGGAAGGTTTGCTCAGCACGATCCCATCGGTGGTGACCGTTTTGATTGGGTTCCTTGTGGGTACAATGATTAAAACTGCGAAAGACCATGAAGACAATGCCCAGCGGATGGCTGTGTTAGGCGCATTACTCATCATCTTGGGATGGTTGTGGGGATTCGTTTTTCCAATCAATAAACAGCTTTGGACCAGTTCTTATGTTTTATTTACCGGCGGGATTGCTACCATTGTTTTAGCTGCAATGATCTGGATAATCGATGTTAAAGGAATTAAGGCATGGACTAAACCATTGGTCATTTTTGGCGCCAACGCCATTTTTCTGTATGCTGCGTCAGGGCTCTGGGCAAAAATATTGTTAAAGATCAGGTTCGAATTAGACGGCCAAATGATATCCGGATACGGCTATTTATATCGGACTGTTTTCCAGCCATTCGCCGGCGATCTGAACGGCTCATTATTGTTCGCTCTGTTTCATGTCTTCATGTTCTGGCTCATCTTGGCCTGGATGTACCGTAAAAAGATATTTATAAAAATATGAATGTTGTGTAGAGACGCAGCATGCTACGTCTTTACAATTTTCCTTTTTTAACCGAATATCCTAAAAATGGATTCTCAATTTTTAGGTTTTGAATCATTTGACCATGCTGCATATCTTCCGAATATAAAACCTTACATCCTGAACCTAAGGCAGCCGCTATGATTAATGAATCATAGAATAAATATCCTCTTGTCACCGAAACGTCCAACCCCTTTGAAATAAAATCAAAATTCGGTTGCACCACATTTAGTAACTTAAATACATTTTCCATAAAGTCCTTCGCTTCAAGAACTGACAAGGGTGATTCGAACTTTTTTGTTGCAACATTAAAAAACTCCTGAATGACTTGACTACTGATAAACCCCTTCCCGTCAATCAAGGCTTTTTTAATCATTTCTTTAGCTATATCTCTCTTTACAGTTTCTTGTTGATCGAAGCTATAGATAAATATATTAGTATCAATAAAATAGTTATCTTTCATTCAATTCTTCCCGAGTAAATTTTCTACCGGAACGAACAGAATGAAGTGTTTTCATCAAATGATCATAATTCTCTGCTGCATTATCTCTACTGATATATTTATTCATCCACTGTCGAAACATATTACTGAGGGATGTTTTATTTTTTTGCGCTTTTTCCCTGGCTTGCATAATGACCGTTTCATCGGCGCTCAAAGTAATATTTTTTGATATAAGGCTATCTCCACCCAATCTTTAACACTAATACATTACACATTCAGTGTGATTCAAGGTTAATATATTAGTATCTTGGTTTTGATTTGAGGCAGAATCAATCAATAAGTGAGTCACCATTTCCTCACTCGGTCTGGAAATACAACAATGAGAGAAACGAATTGTTGTGATATAATTATATGTCAATAACGAATAACTTATTTTACCAAGAGACACAGTTCGCTAACTGGCGGACGTCTCTACACTAATACATCCCATCCAATAAATCTTTATAATTGGAAGTCACCACTTTCCGCTTCACTTTCAAAGTGGGTGTAACTTCATCCTTATCCTGATCCAATTCTTCTTCAAGAATACGGAATTTTTTTATGGACTCATAGGACGCTAAATCTTTATTCTTTTCTTTTATTACATGATTGAGCAAATCAATTACTCCTTCTTTTTTTGTAAGATCACCTAAATCCTGGTACAGAATTTTCCTGTCCCTGGCGAATTTGGTGATCTCATCTTCGTCCAAAGTGAGCAGCATGGTTAAATATGGTTTTTTATCACCATATACTATCGCTTGGGAGACATATGGGCTCGTCTTCATCAGGTTTTCTACATTTTGGGGTGCAACATTTTTCCCGCCGGCCGTAATAATGATATCTTTTTTCCGATCGGTAATGAACAAATATCCTTCATCATCTATATGCCCCACATCACCTGTGTGGAGCCAGAATCCACCTTCACCATCCGGCTTCAACAATTCTGCCGTTGCTTCTTCATTTTTATAGTAACCATTAATATTTTGCTCCCCTCGACAACAAATTTCACCGTCTTCCATTATTTTTAATTCAGTCCCTTTGATAGGCAGTCCAACAGAACCAATTTTCGTTTTCCCCACAGATTGTGTTGTAATGACACCGGATGTTTCAGTCATACCATAAGCTTCGTACACATCCAATCCAATCCAATTGAAGAAGCGAATAATCTCTTTTGATATGGGCGCAGCTCCCGTAAGCATACAGCGGATATTTCCGCCAAATATATCCTTAATTTTATCAAGGACAAGAGATCGAGCTATCTTTGATTTTATCTTTAGCCAAAAACCGGACGATTTTCCCGAAATCTTGTTCTCACTCGCAGCTTTTCCCACACCAATGGCCCAGTGATATATCTTTTGCTGAATCCATGTTGCATCACCGATTCCTGTCATAATCCTGGCATAAAATTTCTCCCAAACTCTGGGTGTGCCAAATACAACCGTAGGTCCAGTTTGACGAATATTTTGGGGCATATCTTCTATACTTTCGGCAAATGCAACGGGATGCCCGGAAAACAATCTGATGAAATGTCCAACCAGTCGTTCTGCAATATGGGCCATGGGCAGAAAGCAGACATAAAGGTCGTCACGGGTTATCTCAATTTCATCCGGTAAATGTCGTGCACTGGCGATAATATTTTTGCTGGTGTACATCCCGGCCTTTGGATCCCCGGTGGTACCGGACGTATAGGTAAAACTGATTAAATCATCCGGCTGGCTCTCAGTAATCAAATTTTCAAATTGCGCGGAATTTTTTTCTCCATATTTACGACCCAATTCCAGAAATGATTCGAATGAACATACGTTCGGTAGATCTGAGGGATAGTAATGGTCAAACACTACAATTTTTTTAATGTTGGGTAAGCGGTCCCATAAAGCCAGCATTTTATCCAATTGTTCCTGATTCTCAACAAAAGCAAGAACGCTATCACTCTGGTCAGCGATAAAAAAAACTTGTTCTTCGGTATTCGATTGGTAAATCGGGGCCGTGACACAACCGATACAAATTATACCCATATCGCATGTAACCCATTCAGAACGCGTTTGGCTCAGGATAGAAACTTTATCTTCTTTTTGAACTCCAGAAGCCAGTAACCCATTACCAATATCCCTGGAAATTGCGCCATAATCACCCCATGTTGAAGATTTCCACAATCCATCTCGTTTCTGCCATATGGATGTTTCATGTGAAAATTCCTTCGCTTGACGCCAGAATAATTTTGGAATTGTATTATAGGTATTAAAATCAATCCGCATCAGCCGCTCCACACTTTCGCCCGACGATTATATTTTCCTTCCCCTAAATATTGTTCCCGCACCTTTTCTTCTTCCAACAATTCTTCATAAGTACCACTGAGGAGAATTTTCCCGGTAGTTAGTACATAACCATAATCCGCTATTTTTAAAGCCTGGTTTACGTTTTGCTCTACCAATAAAATTGTCGTACCTGCTTTATGTAATCCTTTAATCGTTGCGAAAATATCCTGAACGAGGATCGGTGAAAGGCCCAATGAAGGTTCGTCCAACAATAGCAATTTGGGTTTGAGCATAAGGGCTCGGGAGATGGCCAGCATTTGTTGTTCCCCCCCACTCATATTACCGGCTAACTGAGTTTGGCGTTTTTCAAGGATTGGAAAATGCTGAAACGCTTCAGTCATTCTTTCATGGAGCAAATCTTTATTCTTCAGGAGAAACCCACCCATCGACAGGTTTTCATAAACGGTCAATTCAGAAAAAATCCGACGCCATTCCGGCACATGTCCGATACCTAATTTTACGATTTCTCCTGCGTCCATCCGGTCTATTCGTTGATTATTAAAATGGATGGCGCCATATTCCGGCTCAACCAGTCCGCTTATAGATTTTAGGATGGTTGATTTTCCGGCGCCATTAGCACCGAGGATACAGACCAATTGTCCTTCCAGCACTTCTAAAGAGACGCCATGCAGTGCTTTAATTTTACCGTAAAAAGTTTCAACGCCATTCAACTCAAGCATCGAAGCCCTCACCGAGATATGCTTCCAATACTTTCGGGTGTACTTTGACCTCGTCCGGTAATCCAATCGTAATAATTTTACCTGAATCCAATACGCCAATACGATCTGAAATACTCATAACCAGGTTCATATCATGTTCCACAGCCAAAACAGTAATTCCCAACTGATCTCGAACCTCACTAATGATTTTAGCAATTTCATGCGTTTCCTGATCATTCATCCCGGCAGCCGGTTCATCCATCAAAATCAATTGAGGTTTAGGAACTAAGGCCCTGGCAATTTCAACCAGCTTTTGAATTCCAAAGGGTTGACCGCTCATGTACTTCGATTCATAATTGGCAATACCGAGGAAGTCCATAATCTCCAGTGCCAAAGCTTCTTCCTTTTCGCGATAACTTCTTAACAACCATCTTTTAAGGGTGAATCGAGCATCAATTCGACTGTGTGCGCCGAGAAGAACATTATCCAGCACTGTCATGTACGGCACATTCTGAATATTTTGAAATGTGCGTGAAATTCCGGTTTTAATTACATCATGGGATGCGGTTTTACAAAGATCACTTCCATTGTAAGTAATACGGCCCTCTTGCGGACGAGTAAACCCGTTAATACAATTAAATAAGGTAGATTTACCCGAGCCATTGGGACCAATCAAAGAAAATATTTCACCTTTTTTTACGCTAATAGACACATCATCCAGAGCGGTGACGCCGGCAAAATGCATTGTTACATTCTTTATATCAAGATGATTCATATTCAATAAAATTGGGGTGTCAATTGAATAGACACCCCATTCATTTACTCTAATCGATTATTGCAACCAGCCTGTGATCGGTGTTTGGACACCGTTTTTAACCTGTACCAAAGTGACAGCCTCAGCTCCGGCGTGATCATTCCGGTTGTAGGTTATAGGCTGTATACCTGCTTCATCCCAATTTTTGAATGTTTCCATTCCTCGAATCAGTTTTTTCCGCGTAGGATTTTTCCCGGCCCTTTCTAATCCTTCCACCAAAACCATTGCCGTAGTAAATCCATAATAGTGATACATACCCATCATAGCCTTGGGAACCTCCGCCCTGTCGCATAGTTCGCGGTAGAGTTGGGGAATTTCACTATCAGAATTCCATAATTGGGCAAAATTGGCTGCTATAAAACCCTCACCCGCTGGTCCCGCGGCCAATGCCACACGGTGGTCCATGGTGGGACTGATGCCCATGAATTGAGGTGAGAATCCCATAGCAGCGGCGGTTTTCATGATAATAATCGGTTCTTTCACAATTCCTGCAATAATCACATGCGTGCATCCACCTTTCATAAGATTCATCACTTGACCAGCGAAATCGGTGGCACCACGCTGGAAACTTTCTTTTTGAATA